>Ga0163153_10002471_pt1 | contig 26849 bp, 27 predicted proteins | sample OliLakLV19MP6IB1_FD_148629 | JGI IMG/M metagenome (GOLD analysis project Ga0163153, IMG submission 148629) | Freshwater microbial mat bacterial communities from Lake Vanda, McMurdo Dry Valleys, Antarctica - Oligotrophic Lake LV.19.MP6.IB-1 | ecosystem: Environmental > Aquatic > Freshwater >...
CATCGCACTCTTCGATGTCGCTCTGCACCACGCCATCGCCGCAGACCGCAGCCGTGCAATCGGAGAGACAATCGTCTTCGTCGTTGGCGTTACCGTCGTCGCATTCCTCGCTCCCGACGAAGACGACGCCATCGCCGCATGTCGCAACTTGGCAGGCGTTCGTGCACCCGTCGCCATCAATACGGTTGCCGTCGTCGCAGAGCTCGAACGGGTCGAGTTGCCCGTCGCCGCAGGTAAGCGGCCCGCAGACCCCGATGTCCGCGGGCGTCATACCGGTCCCTCCCGGCGGCGAATGAAGCGCGTTGCATTGTGCCTGGGTGAGTACGTCGTCGGGGCAGATCGAGAAAGGGCCGCAGGGGTACCCGCCGGTCGCACTCATGAGGTTGCGGACGTCGGCGACGTGTACGAGTCCGGCGTTGTGCCCGTATTCGTGCATCCACAAGCCGACTTCGGCGCCTACGTCGGAGAGGCGAACGACGACCGCGCCGAAGCCACCCTGCTTGGCACAGCCACTGAAGTTCGTACCCGGCGCGCCGCACCAGTTGATCGCGCGGACCACCTTGATTCGCACGCTTGGATTGCCGAGCACGGCGTCGAGTTCCGCCTTGCTCGAAATGATGTCCAGGCCATCGCCGGGCGCTCCCAGAGTCCCGGCCTCGCCTGCACGGGTGAAGTGGACGCAGCAGCCGAGGTCGCTGGCGCTGTCTTCGTTGCGGGTCAGGAACGAGCCGAGTTCGAAGATCTCATCGACCCGCGCCGCCGTGATCGGGCTGGGGGCGTCGACGTGATTGGCAAAGCTGATGCCGATTGCATGGAGCCGCGCCTGTCCGTCGAGAGCTAGCGGAACGGGCATGTCCTCGCCGAGGCTGTCGCTTTCCGGCCCGTCTGCGCCGAGCAACTGCGCGGCCAGCGTCGACAACGCTCCATCGGCGGAGTGCGACGGTTGGGTGGCGAGCGCATCCAAGCGCGAGCGAGCTTCCTTCTGCGGTACCCGCGCGAGCGCGACGACGAGCTGTTCCGCGATGGCGCGTTCGCCGGTCCCTTGCGTGGTGCGTGCATCGCTCGCCGCGAGCAAGCTGTTGATCGCGCCGGGGACGCCGCGACGCGCGAGCTGTGCGAGGGCGATCGGTGCCTGCAGCCGCGCCCGATCGGCTTCGGGCGAGATCGTCGCGTCGCTGCCGCCATCGAGGAACGCGTCGAGCACGGCGATCGCATGTTCGTCGCCGACCAGTCCGAGGAAGGCAACGAGGTTGTCTTGGCGGATGACGCTCGGGTCGCCGAGGAGGCGAACGAGGATCGGAGCCGCACCCGAACCGAGGGCGGCGGCGTGCGACTCATCGAGACCGTGCGGGTAGGCGCGCTCGACCGCCTCGCGGACCCTACCGTCGGTTGCGACAGCGGCGTACGTGAATTCCGGAACAATGACGACGACAGCGAATGCGAGAGCGAGAGCGAGGTGATGCACTGAGGCCTCCTTGAATTAGCCTCATGTCAGCACGTGCAGCGCGCTTTCGGTAGCGCAAAAGCGGCATGGGAGAAGCGCAACGCACAGCGCAGGCGCCGTTTATTCGAAGACAACGGTCTTGTTGCCGTGGACGATGATGCGGTCGTCGACGTGCCAGCGCACCGCCCGCGCGAGCACGCTGCGCTCGACGTCGCGCCCCTTGCGCACGAGATCGGCGACCGAGTCGCGGTGGGTGGTGCGGATGACGTCTTGCTCGATGATCGGCCCTTCGTCGAGATCGGTGGTTGCGTAGTGGGCGGTTGCGCCGATGAGCTTCACGCCCCTGTCGTGGGCGCGCTGGTGCGGTTTGCCGCCCATGAAAGCCGGCAGGAACGAATGATGGATGTTGATGATCCGTGCCGGGAAGCGTTCGATGAATTCGCGGCTCAGGATCTGCATGTAGCGGGCAAGCACGACGAGATCGATGCGCTCCTCTGCCAGCAGCGCAATCTCCCGTTCTTCCTGGTCGCGCTTGTTCTCCTTGGTGATCGGGAAGACGTGGTAACGCAGGCCGAACGGCTGGACGAGCGATTCGAGATCTGGATGGTTGCCGATCACGATGGGGATCTCGCAATCGAGTTCGCCGGCACGGTGGCGCCAGAGCAGATCGACCAGGCAATGCTCGTAGCGGGAGACGAAGATCGCGACCCGCTTCTTGTCGCCCGAGTAGCGCAGGTTCCAAGTCATGGAGAAGCGCTCGCTCGTCTCGGCGATCGCCTTCTCCAGTGTCACCCGATCGGTGTGCATCTCGGCGAGGTCGAAGCGGATGCGTTGGAAGAACATTCCCGTCGGGTCGCTGTGCTGGTCGGCGTCGAGAATGTTGGCGCCGTGGCCGTAGAGCAACTGCGCGAGCGCGGCGACGATGCCGCGACGATCGGGGCAGCTGACGAGCAGCACGGCGGTTTCGGTCGAGAGGTTCGGTATTCCCATGGCTCGGGAAAATACCAAAGTAAGCGAGCGGCTTCCACGCACCGAGCGAGGCGCGGAAAAGCGCCAGGGCGTTCTCCTGCGCGTCGCCCCCGTTCGTGCTGAGCTTGGCGAAGCACGGGCTCCTGGTATTGGCTCAACAGCCCGTCGACAGGGGCAGGGCGAACGGAGGGAATGGTCTGGCTTCGGGGGGAATCCGCGTTTTGCTCAGTGGCGGCGAAACGGGTGCAGCAAGCGGTTCACCATCCGGTCGTCGAGCCCGATGGTTTGGCCGAGGCGGCCGTAGACGTGCAGCAGCGCGTTGTCGAGCGCAACGCCGATTCGTCCGAGTCCGTCACCGGGCCGCGCGTACAAACGTCCGAAGTGCGGCGGCAACGGTTCCCGCTCTTCGGTGAAGTAATAGACCGCGACGCACGTGCGTGCGGCGCCGGGCGGACACGCGAGAACGTCCGGGAACCCGTGCGGCGTGTGTGCCCCGGCCGCGAATAGCACCGCGCGGTTGAAACGCGGTGCTATCCGCGCGCCGCAGCGCGATACGGTTTCGTCCCACAACTCGAGTTCACCGCCGTAACCGGGCGCCCACTCTTCGTTGGCATAGACGAGCAGGTTGAGCTGACGTCGCCAGCGGCGCCGCCTGGGGTGCACGAGCGGATCGATGTGCAGGTTGAGGTAACCCGAATGGGCGGTCGCCTGGAGCCCGCCGTCCTCGAGCTCGTCATCGAAGAGAAGCCCCTCGATGCCGGTAATCGAATCCAGCACCCGGCGAAAGCGCTCGCCGGCGAGAGCCGCAAGCAGGCGCCGCGCCGCTGGACCGAAGCCGTTTACGTCGGTCCGCGAATAGGTCTTCTGGCTGTAGTAGCGATGGTAGGTCCACCGCGCCGTGCCGACGTCGCCGAATTCCTCGCGCCCGATCGCGCGCAGTTCGTCGCCGTCCGCAAAGCCGTCGATGACGACATGGGGAAAAGGCTTCGCGAGCGCGAAGGATCGCCGCAACGCACCGAGATCACGCTCCCAAGCAAATGGCGAATCGGGGCTCACGGACGGGGTCTAGCAGCGGCAAGGGGAAAGGACCAAAAGGATGGGTTCACGCATCTTGCCCCTTGGCCCTTCCTATTGATGACAAATCGCGCAGCTCTCGTTCGCCAGGCCGACGAGCGGCGGATCGTTGCTCGGGTCCTCGTCTTGGTAGAGGGCGATGCGCGCGGCGACGTTGGCTGCGCGCTCGCGGGCGAGCTCGGTGAACGCCCAGCCCGACGCGGTGCCGGAGCCGACGGCGAGTTGGTACCAGCCGCGGGCCTGGGTCAGGTTGCCGGCCTTGGCGAAGATGTCGCCGAAGAGAATGCCGGACCCTTCCAGGTTGCTCGGGGCGCGGCCCGCGTTGCCACAGATCTGCGGCGTGCACATCGAGAGGCCTTCGGGTCCGAGCAGGTCGACGAGGTGCTCGACCGCCTCGGTGAAGATCGGTGCATCGGGCGGGACGACCGCGGCTACCGTGCCGAGGAACGAAAAGCGATTGAACAGCGGCCAGAGTTCCATCGACGCCCGCAACTGATCGATGCCGAGCTGCTCCAACTCGGGGTCGGCGTTGGTGATGCCGTTCTGGTACGTCGCCGCTCCGCGGAAGCCGGGGTAGCCGCGATTCTCGGGAACCAACTCCACCGCCATGTCGAGATCGGCATTGGCCTGGACGATCTCCTGGCGGGCGAAATCGCTGAACTCGACGAAGTCGGTGAGCGAACGCCCGTAGCGGTACAGGTGCATCATCCCCTTGAGGAAGTAAGACCGTCCGTCGGTCGCATCGGCCTCGATCGCGTCAGTGAAGAGAGCGAGGCTTTCGTCGCCACGCTCCGCCGCGCCGTGCAGGGTCTGCCAGAACGCGGCGTCGGCAACGGTGACCAACGGGCAACCCGCGAGCGCGTGCGTCACGCCGGTGAGCAGCTCCGCGACATCGACGCTCGTGCTGCTGTCGGCATCGAAGGCCGTGCACGCCGACGACAGCGTGCCGCCGAGAGCGACGTCGACGCCGCGCAGAATCTCGTCGACCGTCACGGCGCCGTCGCCCCCGCAATCGCCGGTGCATACGCGCCGCGCCTCTGCGGGCGGCGCGAACAAGAGGCACGAAGCCAGCGCTAGTGTCGCAAGAATGTTCGTTGATCGGGGCATCTCCGTCCTCGGTGTCCAATCCATCTCTCCGAACCACATCACCACATCACCTCATCACGGCGACGCCGCGTTCTCAAATCTTCGGCCAGCGCGGCTCGCGCTTCTCTACGAACGCCTGAAACCCCTCCTTGCACTCCGCGCCGAGGATCGAGTCCTGGAACATCTCGGTGTCGAACCGCGGCAGGTGCCGGTTGATGTCGCGCTTCAGTGCACGGCGCGCCGCGGGTCCGGTGCGGCGGATCTCGGCGATCGTTTCGGCCACCGCAGCGTCGAGTTCGGCGTCGGGTACGACCCGCGCGACCAAGCCCATGTCGGCGGCCTCACGGGCGCTGAAATAGCGCGCGGTGTAGAGCAGATACTTGGCGCGAGCGACACCGACGCGACTCGCGAGCCGGGCGCCGAGGTAGCAGTCGGCGACGCCGCGCAGCAACTCGGGAACGCGGAAACGGGCACTTTCGCAGGCGATCGAAACATCGCTCATCAAGGTCATCACCAAGCCGCCACCCTGGCACATGCCGTTGATGGAGACGAGCACCAACTTCGGACAGCGCTCGATCTGGACGAAGGGCGTCAGGTCGAGTCCGTCGGTGAAGCGGTCGATCGGCGCGTCGCCCTCGTGCTGTCCACCCATCTCGCCGCCGACGCAGAAGGTGTCGCCGGTTCCCGTGATCAGCACCAAGTCGACATCGGCGTCGCGCTCGGCGATGACGCACGCCTTCTTGATGCCGTGATAGCTCTCGATCGTCAGCGCGTTGCGCCGTTCGGGGCGATCGATGCGCACCGTGAGGACGCCGTCGGCGAGAGTGGCGACAAGGTGCTTGGAGCCGAGGTCGATGGGCGTGGACATGGAACTCCTGCAACGCGGCGAGGCGGAGACATCGTTGACCAGGAAGCTGACATATGTCAGCTGACATTCGTCAGCAAGTGCGCCAGGGCGCGTCGCCACTGGCCTGAGCGAGGTTGCATGTACATCGGCTACAACGAAGAGCAGAAAGGCCTGCGGCGCGAGTTGCGCGCCTACTACGACCAGCTGCTGACCCCGGAAATCAAAGCGGGTCTGCACGACGGCAAGGGCGTCGGCCCGGTGCTGCGCGCGGTCGTGCGGCAGATGGGGAAAGACGGTTGGCTCGGTATCGGCTGGCCCACCGAATACGGCGGCCAGGGGCGCTCGCACGTCGAGCAGTTCATCTTCTTCGACGAGTCGATGCGCGCCGGCGCACCGGTGCCGATGCTCACCATCAACACCGTCGCACCGTCGATCATGAAGTTCGGCAGCGCCGAGCAGAAGGCCTTCTTCCTGCCGAAGATTCTCGCCGGCGAGATCCATTTCTGCATCGGCTACACCGAACCCGATGCCGGCACCGACCTAGCCGCGCTCAAGACCCGCGCCGTCCGCGACGGCGACGACTACGTCATCAACGGCCAGAAGATCTACACCAGCTTGGCCAGCGACGCCGACTACATCTGGCTCGCGACCCGCACCGATCCCGATGCTCCCAAGCACAAGGGCATCTCGCTGTTCATCGTCCCGACCAACTCCCCGGGCGTGCGCGTCGACCCGATGGACTTGATGTCGGACCACGACGTCAACACCACCTTCTACGACGACGTGCGCGTGCCGGCGGCGAACCTGGTCGGCGGCGAGAACAACGGTTGGAAGCTGATCACCAACCAACTCAACCACGAGCGCGTGACCCTGTGCTCGGTCGGCATCATCGAGCAGTCGTTCGCCGCCTGCCGCGATTGGGCGACGCGCACCACCCTGCCGGACGGCCGTCGCGTCATCGATCAAGAGTGGGTGCAGACGAACCTCGCGCGGGTCTATGCCGGCATGGAGTTCCTGCGGCTGATCAATTGGAAGGTCGCTTGGGACGGCACCCGCGGCGAACTCGACGTCGCCGACGCCTCGACGATCAAGGTCTTCGGCACCGAGTTCTACATCGAGGCTTTCCGCTGGCTGATGGAGATCTACGGTCCCCGCGCCTACCTGCGGCGCGGCTCCCCCGAGGCCGTCACCCAGGGCCACCTGGAGCACCTCTACCGCAGCCTGATCATCCTCACGTTCGGTGGCGGCACCAACGAGGTGCAGCGCGACCTCATCTGCATGTTCGGCCTCAAACTGCCACGCATGCCGCGGCTCTAGTCGCGGCGACCGGAGAACCCATGGATTTCGCTTACACGGACGAACAGCAGGAACTCATCGACCTGGCCCGGAAGATTCTCACCGACCGCTCGGCCCCGGATCGGCTGAAGAAGATCGAGCGCGGCGGTGGCCCACGCTTCGATCCGGAGCTGTGGGCCGAACTCGCCAAGGCGGGGATCGTCGGCGTCGGCATTCCCGAGGAGTTCGGCGGCAACGGCTTCGGCTTTCTCGAGGTTGCTGGTGTGATCGAGCAGGTGGGTCGGACGACGGCCGCGGTTCCCTATTTGGAGACGGTCGTCCTCGGCTCCTTGCCCCTCGTCGCCTTCGGCACGGCCGAGCAGAAGCGCGCCTTGCTACCCGAAGTGGCGCGCGGCGAGCTGATTCTCACGGCGGCGTTGGTCGAGCCCGAGGGCGAGTTGCTGCGTCCGCTCGTGCGCGCCGAACCGGTCGGAGCGGACTGGCAGCTGAGCGGGGTCAAGGTCTGTGTGCCGTTCGCCGAACTGGCGCAACGCATCTTGGTTCCGGCGAGGACGCCGGACGGTGACGTCGGCTTGTTCCTCGTCGACCCGGCGAGCGCCGGGGTCACGCTCGAGCCGATGCAGACGACGAGCGGGCAGCCGGAGGCGCTGCTCGAGTTGGCGAACGTCACCGTCGCTGCCGGCGACATTCTCGGATCGCTCGGCGAGGGCAGGGTGATCCTCGACTGGATGAGCGAGCGGCTGGCTGCGGCGCAGGCAGCGCTGGCGTTCGGAGTGTGTTCGGAGGCGTTGCGGCTGACGGCGGAGTACACGACGAACCGCAAGCAGTTCGGCCAGCCGATCGCGTCGTTTCAGGCGGCGGGCCAGCGCGCGGCGAATGCGTACATCGACAACGAGGCGATCCGGCTCACGGCGCTACACGCCGCGTGGCGCATTGCGGCGGGCCTACCTGCGGCGGCTCAGGCCGCGGTAGCCAAGCTATGGGCCGCGGACGCCGGGCACCGCGTGGTCCACGCCGCGCAGCATTTGCACGGCGGCGTCGGTGTCGACCGCGACTACCCGCTGCACCGCTATTTTCTCTACGCCCGACAGATCGAACTGACCAACGGCAACGCCTCGGCGCAGTTGCGCCGCCTCGGCAAGATGATTGCGGACGGGAGCATGGGCGACAACGCTTCGTAGCGCGTGCGAGAAGTTCGCTGAGCCACGAGCACAAGCACAGTCGTTACAAGGCCACTTGCAGAAGGCCACTTGCGTATCCGAAGGTCCCCGGGGGCTCACGTCCCCGACAGCGTGCTCACGGCAAGGCCGCGCTCCAGGTGCCGGTTTCGCCGGTGCGGTCGCGGTAGGTGCCGCGCAGGCCGCCGTCGTCGATCTGGCCGTAGATCCGCGCGAGTGGCGAGTTCGCCAGAACGAGCGTGCCGTCGAGCCGGTTGCCGTCGCGCACGAGATCGAGCTGCCAGTGCTGCGCCGCCGAGCCGCTACGGCCGTCTGCTTTCCAGGAGCCCGTGCTCCGCTGCGGAGCCTCGCGCAACGGCTCGGCGCGCGCGGCACCTGCGACGGCCAGCACGGCTGCGATCAGCACCGTCGTGCAAACGAAACGCGGAATCCGCGATCGATGGATCATGCAGTGGACTCCTCGTGTCTTCCAACCAAACCGGGCCGCACCCGATGCGGTGCTGTTCATCTTCGTAGTCAGGCGAACCGAGCGCGCGACGGTGGTGCGGCGCGCGGCCTTGTCCGGGTCCCCGCGGCGCACCAAGACAGCGTCGGCTGCGAGCTCCGGCATTTCCCACAGTGCTTGGAGAGAAGGTCCGCCGGGCTCCCCGGCGCCGGCGAACGGGTTTCGCCGTATCGGTCCGAAGCGGCCGAAGTCGACTGGACCGTCCAATGGATCAGTCGTTTTCGTAGCGGATTTGCTCATGTCTGGTCGCCTTTCGCGCGCTTATGATGCGGATGTGGTCTGCATTCACCTCGGCGTGGACGACGTACAGCAGGCGCTGGCGCTGGGAGAAGCCGATCGGGATGAACCGATCGGCATGCAGGGTGTCGGGATAGAAGGCAGCGAGTTCGTCCTCGAACGCGGTGGCGGCTTCGTCGAACGTGACCCCATGCTTCCTCCGGTTGGCTGCCGCCTTGCGCGTATCCCAGATGAAGCGCATGCGAGAAAATGTAGGACAATAGGGCTTGCCGAACAATCCGATCCTGCCTCCTGGGATCGCCGTTACGCTCGTATCGATTCGCCCCGGGCGCGCAGCCTTTGTGCTGCCGTTCACAACTTCGGCGACGAATTCTAGGTGAACCCCTGCGCTTGTGTCGCCAAGCATCCGGTCTCGCGGATCGTTTGCCGCAAGCCTGCGCGGAATCACCCGATCTTGAAGCCCACCGCGAAGCCGACGCCGAAACCGCCGCCGAAGGGGAGGTTCGCGGTGATGATGTTCCAGGCCTGGTCCGCTAGCGTCTCGCCGCCCGGGTTGTCCCATACGGCCTCCGCCCACGCCTGCACCACCGGCCAGTGCACCTCGATCCATCCCATATAAACCAATCCCTGGACCAAGATGAAGATCGCACCGAGGACCAGGGCCACCACCTTCGTCAGCTTCTTCGCGGCGTAGCCGACCATCAGGCCGACGATGCCGCCGAAGCCGGCTTCACCCACCGGGCCGGCGAGGATTTCCGCGAGCGATCCCATTGCCACTCGTTGCTATATCGCGCCCCGCCGCGCATCAAGCGCCGGGAAAACGCAGTCCCGTCAGCGCCGCGAGTTCGGCGAGCGCCGCGTCCGGATCGACTACCTTGATCGTGTGCATCCCCAACGCCCGCGCGGGCTTGAGGTTGATGCCGAGGTCGTCGAGATACACCGCATCGGCCGCGGCGACGCCGAGCCGCTCCAGCGCAATCTCGTAGATCCGCGGGTCGGGCTTGCGCACGGCCTCCTTGCTCGACTCGAGCACGAAGTCGAACAACGCCATCACCTCGGCAACCCGCCGCGCGCCGTCCGACGCAGCCGCCATTCCCGGGCCTTCGCCGAATGCAACGTTGTTGGTGATGCAGGCCGTGCGCAGCGTGCGACGACAGACCTCGAGCGCCGCCACCACCTGCGGCCGGATGTCCCCGGCGAGCAACTCCAGCACCGTGCGCCCGGGTAGCGCTCGCCCGTGGCGGGCCGCTTCCTCGGCGAAAGTCCGATCGAACTCGGCGAGCGTGAGCTCGTTACGCTCGAGCCGCGCCCACGCGTTGTCGTCGGGGTTGCTGGCGTTGATGCGGCGAATGAATCCCTCGGGATAGCCATGCTCGCGTTCGAAGCGTGCGAACGCTTCGAACGGGCTCGTGGTGAGCACGCCGCCGAAATCCCAGAGCACCGCTCTAATCGCCGTCGCTTGCATCGTCCTCGTCCGTCCATCCATACCGACTCGCCGCCGCGGAGCCGCCGAGCAGCGCCGCGCGCACGGTCGCCACGTCCGTCAGCGGCGGGCGCCGGTGGCGCGTCACCTCAGCGGCGGTGAACTCGCGGAAGTCCGGCGGCACGCGCTCCGCATCGAAGTGCCGCACCAGCCACGAGAGCAAGGCCGCCGTGCGCGCGTCGGATAGCTCCGACTGCGAGACTCCCGGGATGCGGATCAAATATTCGCGCCCGCCGTCGACTGCGAGAAACCGCCCGATTTCGCCGCGAAAGTCCGGAACGTCGGGCGGCGTGCCGGCACCTTCGGGTCCGTGGCAGCCACGACAGTGCAGCATGTAGTCGGTCGCCGGATCGGCACTCGCATTCGCCGCGAGCGCGAGGTTCGTCCCCAGAACCAAAACGCCAACGAGACCGGGGAGGGATCGCAGCGGATTCACTCTTCTGCCGTAGCAATGCCGAGGACGATCGCCGTCGAGCAGTTGTAGACGACGTTGGTCGTCCCCCAACACCAGTTGATGTCGTTGCTGCGAGCCGGCGAATAGACCGGCCGGTCGCCCTCGTTGCGGTGACAATAGCACTGGCCGCAGATGTGTTTTCCGCAGCAGTCGTTGTAGGAAATGATGTAGTCCCTGCCGTCGGCCGGATTGCGGCAGGTGCCGATCCAAGTCACCGGCGACATCTCCGTACCCGGCGGGCACGACCGGTGCGAGCCGCCGCAGCAGCTACACAGAAACCCGTCGATCGCACAGTGGCGCCAATACGCGCAGTCCTTCGGATCGCCGTGCGGCTCTGCCGCGTCGGGCTCGCCGGGAGCCTCGGCTCGCGCCGCACCCGGACGCGCCAGCGGCAATAGCGGTATCGCGCCCGCACCGACGGCGACGGCGCCGAGGCGGCCGAGAAAGCCGCGCCGCGACGTTCGCCGCGCCACCGAGCGGCTCAGCCGGTCGATCCAGCGGTCCATCGAGTTCATCGCATCCCTCTCGTCACCTTTACTCAGGCGACACGTTGCGCCGCCATGTAGTCCTGGATCGAGGCGACGCCGCGCGCCTGCGCCTCGAACAGACTCTCCAAATGCTCGCGCGTGTTCACCAGACCGCGTGCGCGGATCCGGCCGTCGACGCCGATTAGCACCGCATGCGGAAGCTTGGCGACGCCATAGGCAACGCCGAGCGGCGCCGACAAGAGGTAGCCGTAGCGATCGAGACGCCGGGCGTACACCCACGCTTCGTGCTCCGCGCGCGATCCGTCGCTAGCGAGCACCAGGCGCGTACTCCCCTCGGCCGCCACCGTCGCCTCGGCGATGGGTAGCAACGTCTTGCAGACCGGACACGTTGGCGACACGAAGAGAAGCAATGTCGCAAGTCCTTCGGCGTCGGGCGCACCAACGACGAGCGGCGCACCGTTCCATGTCTGTACCTCGATGTGCGGCGCGGGATCGCCGACTTCCAACGACGCAGCGTGGGCGAGTGCCCCGGCCGGGGCGATGCGCTCGTGCAATACGCCCACCTGCCGCAACAGCGCGAGCACCAGCGCGCTCAAGGCGACGACGAGCACCCAGAGAACGATATTGGAAATCACCAGCGCTTCGATCATCGCTGCCTCAGCGCCGCAAGCCGACGATTGCTGGCGGCCGCGTCGACGCCTGCCAACAGCATCGCCGTGCAGGCGGTGGCCGCCACTGCCGTGAACCCGTCGAGCCAAACGGGCGGCCTTGCCGTCGTCACCGGGACGACTGCCACGAGCGCGACGCAGATCAGTCCGGCGTTGCGAAGCAGCAGGAGCGGACCGAGCGGCGTTGCGGCGATTCCGCAGCCGCAGTCGATGTCCACGCGCCCACGGACGAGGTTGATGCCGATCGCACCCGAGTAGAGCGCGAGCAGCACCACGGCTGCAGCGGCGCCGAACTCCACGTTCATGCCCCCGAACAACGCTGCCGCTACGATGACTTCGGCGCCTGGGAGGGCCATCGCAACGACCCGAGTCAGCCGCGCCGGTACGATCCGGTAGGCCGCCAACGTCGACTGAAACGATGGCAGGTCGCGCAGTTTGTGCGCCGCGGCGGTCGCGAAGAGAGCCGCGAGTCCGAGGCGGCAGGCGAGATGGAGGGCGGGATCCATGGCTCGGGTCAATGTGCTCCAAACGGCGCGTAGAGGGTCTCGCTCGTCCAGCCAGTCGGTTGCACTCGGCGGATCATCTCGCCGCTGCGCGCATCGTAAACGCCGATGGAGCCGGTGAACTGCGACGCGGTGAACAGCAGCGGCTCGTCGTCGCGGGTGACTTGGATATGGGTGACCAGCGGCGGCACCACGCTGTCGAGGAACCAGTCGAAGAGTCCGTTGAAGGGCCAGATCCAATCGTTGCCGATGTCGATCACCTCGCCGTAAATCGCGAGCCCGGGGTGGCGCAGGGGGATCCGCGCGACCCGTTCGCGACGCTCGATGTCGTAGACCCAAACTTCCTCGCCCGGCTCCTTGTGGCCGTCGGGTCCGCCGCGATGGACGAGCGCATAGAGGCGCCCGGAAGGCTCGTGCACGGCGAGGTACTGCAGCCCGCCGACCTGCCAGGCGTCGGCGCGATCGGCGTCGGAGAGCAGGGACCAAGGTAGGGGGAAGGCTAGGTCGGGGCCGCTGACGTCGACGGCGTGGATCATCCCGGCGAACGACGCGAACAGCCACTGGTCGCGGAAGCGGACCGCCTTTTCGGTGACGGGGTCTGTGGCTGGATCGAAGAAGGGGACGCTGCGGCGGACGTCGCTCAGCGCGCCGTCGTTGTCGAGGTGCACGGCCAATGCGGCGCCGTCGCCGCAAAGCGAGAGCAGGCGACGCGGACCGGCGGCGAAGGCGAGGCTGCAGCCGGGGATCGGCACTTCGCCGGCGAGGGTGCGGCGTTCGACGTCGACGATGGAGAGCGAAGTCGCCGGGGTCCAATTGAGCACGGCCGCGAAGCGGTCGTCGTCGGTGAGGGCGGCATGACCGAGGGCGAAGCTGTCGATTGCGCGTTTCGACGGCAGTTCGATTTCAGCGACGAAGGAGAGCGTCTCGATGTCCCAGACTTCGAGAACATCGGTGCGTTCGCCGCGGAAGCGCCGCGAGAAATAGGTGGCGGGCAGATACATCTCGCTGCGCGACTTCGGAAACAGCGCAAGCGCCGGCCCGTAGCCGGAGTTGACGAGCCCGAGGAAGCGACCGCTATCGAGATCGACGAGCGCGACCCGTTCGAGAAAGAGATCGGTGACCCAAATCCAGTGCGGGTCGAACGGCTTGGCGAGGCGCTCGATCTCGCCGGGAACTTCGGGTGCCAGGTCGGCCGGAGCTGGTGAAGGAAGTGTCGCGACCAACAGGAAGCCGAGAGCCGAGCCAGCCACCCAACCCATCGAAGCCGCGTACGCCATGGCGCCGGGGTAACACGGGAGAAACGGGCGGCGCAACAAGCGTCGGTGAACGCGATTGAGCGCTCCTGCACCCAATCGCCTCACGCCTCCAGTGGCGGCAGGCGGGCAACGAGTTCGTCCCAGACGATCGTCACGCCCGGCAGAATGCCGACCGCAGTTGCGCCAAGGAGTTCTTCGATCTCGGGCTTGCCGTAGACGCCCGCTTCCAAGCGATAGATGGTGACGATCCGGTCGACCGGATGCACCAACCAATACTCGCTCACGCCCGCTTTCTCGTACGCCCGGCGCTTCAAGACGTGATCGTGGCCCGCCGTCGACGAAGACAAGACCTCGACCACGAAATCGGGAGCGCCGCGTACGCCGCGTCGTTCGAGTCGAGCCGGGTCACATACGACCAGAACGTCGGGCTGCACGACCGTATCGATCGCGTCGTCGGCCTCGTCGCCCTTCGGCAGACGAACGTCCACCGGGGCAATCAAGGCGCGGCACGGTTGGTCGGTCAGCGAGTTGGCGAGCTGGCGGAAGATCTCGCCGACGACGACTTGGTGGGTGAGGTCCGGCGCCGGTGCCATCAGGTACGCGACGCCGTCGATCAATTCGTAGCGAGCATCCTCCGGCCAGTCGAGATAGTCGCGATAGGTGTGAGAGCGATCGTCGCGTCGCGCCAAGGGCATCTTCGCTTCCTCCGTTCCCGATTGCGGAAACGTAGCAGGCGGCACCCGGACTTACGAATTCGCGATGCCGCAGCTACACTCGGGCCGATGATTCCCGATCGCCCCACCCGAACAACGACGCCGCCCACATTCCCGGATTTGGCGCAATGAGTGACGCGCGCCCCCGCCGACCCTACGTGACCGGGCTCCCGGACATCGACCGGCGCATCGACGAGTTGGTCGCGGCAATTCCCGCTACCGAGGAACGCTCCGCAGAGTTCTTGCGCCAGATCATCACCACCGCAGTCAAGATGCAGGCGGAGGATGAGTCGCTCGGCGATCTCAAGCTCGTCAACACGGCGCTCAAGGAGTTGCGCTGGGCCTTCAAGGTCTTCGGCCCGACGCGGCATTCGCGCAAGGTCACGGTCTTTGGCAGTGCGCGCACGCCGCCGGGCGAACCTGCCTACGAGCAGGCCCGCGACTTCGGCGCGCGCATGGCGCAGCGCGGCTGGGGCGTCATCACCGGTGCCGGCGGGGGCATCATGGCGGCGGCGCACGGCGGCGCGGGTCGCGAGAAATCCTGGGGCGTCAACATCCGACTGCCGTTCGAGCAGGTGGCCAACGAGGTCGTGCGCGGCGGCAAGCAACTCGTCAACTTCAAGTACTTCTTCACCCGCAAGCTGATCTTTCTGAAGGAGACCGACGCGATCGTTCTCTTCCCCGGCGGCTTCGGCACGCACGACGAGGGCTTCGAGGCGCTGACCCTGATCCAGACCGGCAAGGCGGATCCGATTCCCGTGGTCTTCGTCGAGCCTGCCGGATCGGGCTACTGGCGGGAGTGGCACGCCTATGTCGAGCGGCATCTGACGGCACCGGGCCTCATCTCGCCCGACGACACAGCGCTCTATGCAGTGACGGACGATGTCGACGCTGCGGTCGCGATGGTCGAGCGCTTCTACCGGGTGTACCACTCGATGCGTTACGTCGGTGAGAAGCTCGTCCTGCGCCTGCAAGCCGAATTGTCGCCGCAGCGACTCGTCGAGCTGAACGACGCCTTCGGCTACATCGTCACCTCCGGTGGCATCGAACAATCCGCTGCGCTCGATGCCGAGCGCGGCCAACTCGCTGAACTGCCCCGCCTCGCGCTGCGCTACAACCGCAACAACGCTGCGGGCTTACGCCGCTTGATCGACGCGGTGAACGAGTCATCCGACGGCGACCTGCGGCCGGTGCCTGCGGTCGGCCCGGCGCCAGCCGAGGAACGCGCCGAGCGCGGTGCTACGCCGGCGCCGATCGAATCCACCTCGTCGGGCGAGGATCTCGAATAAATCGGACTTTTACATCCGTTTGTCGGTCGACGACGGTTCCGGTAGGAGCATATCCATGAAGCCGAGTTCCCATCGGCGGCGCTCGCGCCTCGCAATGGCGCGCCTTGTGTTCCCCCTGGCTCTCTTCACGCTCGCCATGGCCCCGTCGAGTGTCGCCGCGCAGCCGTGTCCTGGCGACTGCAGCGGCGATCGGAGCGTGACGGTCGACGAGATCGTCACCGTCGTCAACATCGCTCTCGGCACCTTGCCGATCTCGCAATGCCTCGCCGCGGATCAGGACGGCAACGGCGAGGCGAGCGTCGACGAGTTGGTGCGCGCGATCAACGCCGCGCTCGATGGGTGCCCGCCCGTCGAGGAGCTTCCCGAGGATTGGGAGGAAGCCGTCGATGCCACCGTCTTCGGCTGGGCGATGAGCGGCTGGGGCCCGGGCGACGGTTCGCTGTGGGTCGTCGGCGGCGGTCTGTTCGAGGGCCGCATCCTACGCAAGCAGGCGGGCGCCTGGTCGGAGGTGAGCACTGGACTCGTATTCCCGCTGCTCAATTGGGTACACGGCACCTCGGCGACCGATGTGTTCTGCGGCGGCAACGACGGCGTCATCCTCCATTTCGATGGCGCCACGTGGGAACGGCAGCCGATCCCGACCACGCTTCCCATCTGGGGAATCTGGGCGGTCGCTCCGGACGATGTCTGGGCGGTTGGCGGCGATAACGCCGTCGGCGCCGCGCCCGTCGTCCTGCGCTACGACGGCACGCAATGGCGACACGCCGGAATTCCCGCTTTGGAGCGACCGCGGGTGCGCGCGTTTTTCAAGGTCTGGGGATCGTCGGCCAGCGACATTTGGATGGTCGGGCAGAACGGCGCGATCCTGCACTACGATGGCGAGCAGTTCACCGAGTTCGGAGCGGGGATCAGCCAGGACCTGATCGGAATCTGGGGCACCGGTCCCGACAACATCATCGCGGTCGGCGGCCGCGGCACGGCCGAGCTGGCGCGCTTCGACGGCGTCGCCTGGACGAAGGCGCCGCCGTCGCCCCTGCCTGGTCTCAACGGCGTCTGGCTGCGCAGCCCCGACGTCGCGCATGCAGTCGGCATCCTCGGCACCGTGCTGCGCATCAACCCCAAGACGTTGGCGATCCTCGAAGAGGTCGACGTCCCGACCGATTTGGATCTCCACGCAACCTTCGGCGACGCGAGCGGTCAGCTGTTGGCGTTCGGCGCCAACTTCCGCTTCCCCGAAGCCGGTGTCGTACTCATCCGAGGCTTGGCAAATGAAGACTAACCTAAGGCGGACCATCGACTCCTTCTTCACCTACGGCCTATTCGTCTCATGGACCATCTTGCTCGCCGCCGGCTGCGGCAGCGACGACTCCGCTCCCCCGCCCATCGCCAGCGGCATCTTCGCCCAACTCGGCGAGCCGCGCCCCTCGGCAACGCTGGAGGAGCGCGAGAGCTTCGAGCGTGGCCGTCAGGTTTCGCTGCGGCACTTCACTCCAGCCGAGGGTCTAGGCCCTGAATTCAATCTCACGTCCTGCGGCGGCTGCCACGAGAAGCCCGTCAACGGTGGGGGCGGCCCGCGCTACCGCGACTTCCTCCTGGTCGGCGCGAAGCTCAGCGACGGGTCGTTCGTGAGTCTCGGCGTCAACGGCGTACAGCTCCAGTTCACCCTGGAGGCCGGCGGCCGTAGGCCGACAGACGTTGGCACCAACCTCGAAGCGGCGCGCAATCCGATCCCGTTTTTCGGCGTGGGCCTGATCGCCGAGATCCCCGAGGCTTCGATCCTCGCCAACGCCGACGAGAACGATGCCGACGGCGACGGCATCAGCGGCCGGGTGAATGTCGATCGCGGCTTCGTCGGCCGCTTCGGGCGCAAGGCACAGACCGTCTCGATCGAGGGTTTCATCCGCGGTCCTCTGTTCAACCATCTCGGGATCACCTCGAATCCGCTGTCCGACGGCCTAAAGGCGCTGCTGCCGGTGCCGAGCGCGGCATTCGATACGGCAGCCAACGCCAGCCGCACCAACGCTTCCGGCGTGGTTCACCAAGCGCAGGTCGCTGCTCCCGAAGAGCCGTTCGTCGACTTCGACGCCGCGTCCGATCCGGAACTGTCCGAGCAGGATCTCTTCGATCTGGTCTCGTTCTCGATGCTGCTCGGAGCACCGCAGCCCGATCCGCCCGCGGCGCTGAGCGAGGCGGGACGGCTGCGCTTCCACGATATCGGCTGCGCCTCCTGCCACGTGCCGAGCCTCGACGGACCGCGCGGCGCGATTCCGCTGTATTCGGACCTGCTCCTGCACGACATGGGCGACGAACTCGCTGACGGACTCGCCATGGGCTTGGCGACGGGTTCGGAGTTCCGCACCCAACCGCTCTGGGGTGTCGCCGCCGTCGCTCCGTACCTGCATGACGGTCGTGCCGACACGCTCGACGAGGCGATTCGCTTCCATGGCGGCGAAGGCGCGGGCGCACGCGACGCCTCCGCCGACCTTGCTCTGGCCGAGCAAGACGAGGTCATCGCCTTCCTCGAATCGCTCGGCGGTCGGGAGCAGCGCAGCGAAGGACTCCTCCCGCCCGACGCGCCGATTCCACCCGTAGGCACCATCGGGGGCCCGGCGCGGCCGCTGACGCCGCCGGAACGCGATCTCTTCGTTCGGGGCCGGGCCGTCTTTGATCGCGACCATGCGATCGCGCAGGGGCTCGGCCCGCGCTTCAACGGCGACTCGTGTCGCGCCTGCCACTCGCTTCCGGTAATTGGCGGGGCAGGGGCAGCCGACGTCGACGTAACCCGCCACGGCCATCTCGACGACGGCGTGTTTACCGCACCCGCGCAGGGCACGATGGCGCACCGGCACGCCACCGACGGCAAGCGCCCACCGATTGACGAGTCGGCCGATGCATTCGAGACCCGGCAGACGCCGCCCTTGTTCGGGCTGGGGTTCCTCGAATCGATTCCGGAGGAAGACGTGTTTGCGAACGACGACTGCTTCCAACCGGACCCGGAGGCGATCTCCGGCTGCGCTCACGTCCTCGCCGACGGGCGGCTGGGGCGGCTCGGCTGGAAGGCGGACGTTCCGGATCTCACCGAGTTCGCGCGCGACGCGATGTTCAATGAGATGGGGGTAACCCTGCCGGAACTGGCGGGCCAGAGTTTCGGCGCGCTCGCCGACGACGATGGCGTGCCGGACCCGGAGATCAGCGTCGCCGACCTGCAGGCATTGATCTTCTTCATGCGCGAGCTGGCCCCGCCGCCACGCCGTAGCATCGACCCGGCAGCCGAAGCCGCAGGCGAGATTCTCTTCGACGAGGTGGGCTGCACTGGCTGTCACGTGACCGATTTCGTCACCGCCGACGGCGTCGTCGCCTACACCGACCTGTTGCTGCACCATGTGGCGCCGGAGGGGAGTGTCGGCATTGCTTCTGGAAACGCTCTGACCCTCGAGTTCCGCACGCCGCCGCTTTGGGGACTCGGTGTCACCGCACCCTACATGCACGACGGTCGCTCGTTCACGGTCGAGGATGCGATCGCGCGCCACGATGCCGAATCAGCCGAATCGCGCCGCGGGTTCGAGGCCCTTTCGGCCGAAGAGCGCGCCGCCCTGTTGGCGTTCCTGGAATCCCTGTGACGCCGAGCGGTTTTCAGGTGCACCATGGCGCGGACGACCTCCAGGGCGAGGTTGAACGTGGGCCCTCGGCTCCTCCCCCTCCGATCGCCCTGAGCCTGGCGAAGGGCTGTTGGATCGAACCAGGGAGTTCGCGCTTCGACTCGCCGCGATGGTGTAGGGGAGCGACCTATCTATCGATCGTGCTCCTTCTCTGTGGCGGCTGTGGTGGAGGCTCCGACTCCGGCGGGGTGGCGGTTCGCGTCGTCGGGCCCGAAGGCAATGAGCGCTTGTCGGTAACGGCAACGATCGCCGCTGACGAGAGTTCGCGGCGCCGCGGACTCGCCGGAGTAGCGAGCTTGCCGCGAGACAGCGCGCTGCTGATTGTCGTGCCGAGGGAGACCGAGGTCTGCATCACCAACGCGGGCGTGGTGTTTGCGATCGATGTGATCTTTGCGGGCGCGGACGGAACGGTGATCGCGGTCGAGCGCGAGATTCCCGCCGGCGCCACAGCGCTGCGTTGTCATGCGTCGGTGCAACAGGTTCTCGAGACCAATGCGGGCGTCGCCGCCGCGGTGGTCGCCGGCGACCGCATGCTCGTGGACTGAGCCCGGGCGACTCACGCGTTCTGCGGGGTCGGATGCCTTCCGTGCCCCCGGAGAAATCCCAACCCCGTTCGCCCTGAGCCTGTCGAAGGGCTGCTGGACCCATCCCACGAGTGCGTGCTTCGACAAGCTCAGCACGAACGGAGCAAGAGTGTTCCTTCGCCAATTGTGGACACCCGTCCGAAGGGCATACCGCTACGTCCTCAATCGCGATACGCGACCTGCGCGACCACAGGGAAGTGATCGGACGGATAGCGGTCGTTCGGTCCGTATACGGTCAGGTCGACGACCCAGTCGCTTGCCGACCATTCAATTCCGTCGCCTGCGACGAAGATGTGATCGATGCGGCTGGCGAGATCGTAGGCGGGCTCCGGCACCTGGTTCGTCACCAACCGCCAGTCGGTCAGATCGAAGGCGTTCTGGAAGACGACGCCGCGCGAGTCGTCCTCGGTGAGGATGGTGTACGCCGTGCTCCCAGGACGCGAGTTGTAGTCGCCGACGAAGATCACCGGGTGGTCGGCGGCGAACGGCGCGGTCCGTTCCTGCGACAGCGGCGCGCTCAGTTGCTGGCTCGGCGAGTTGTTGTCGAAGTGCGTGGTCGCAAAGTAGATCACGCGACCGCCGGCCTCGAGGTCGCGCAGGCGCGCCCAGACGACCAGGCGCGGAAACTGGATCGCTGCGAAGCCGATCGTCAACGGCGTGTCGGGCGTCGGACTCAACCAGTATTCGCCACTGTCGACCAACTCGAAGCGCTCGGCGCGATAGAGGATCATCGCATCGGGATAGGCCGTTCCCGTCGGCGGCCGGAAGTAGACCGCCTGGTGCGTCGGCACCTGGGCACGAATGTCATCGACTTCGCGATTGAGCGGGGTCAACTCCTGCAGGCCGATCAGATCCGGATCGTGGCGCGCGAAGATGTCGCCGAAGTAGGGCAGGCGATCCGCCCACGGGTCGAACTCGCGGTTGTTGCAGAACGAGCAGAGGACGTTGAACGTCATGACCGTGAGCGGCGGCGCCGCGGCGGGATGGGCGTCATCGTCGGAACCGCAGCCGCCGAGACCAAGCAGCAAGCCCAGGGAAAGAAGGACGAATCGCGTCAGGACCGAATTTCCGTTCATCGTCACTGCCGCATACGTCTTCGTTGATGGCAGCGTCAACTGGCCCCAACCCGCGGCCCCAACCCGCGGCCTCAACCCGCGAGATCTTCGCCGCGCAACGGCGCCACCTTCAGCGTCTCGTAGCCGTGCAACATCACTTTGCCCGGCGGCAGGCCGCGGGGTTTGCTGACATTGCCGCAGCGCGACATGTGCACCGCGACTCGGCCGCCGTGGCGCGCCTTGGAGTAGCCCGCCGCAAGTGCCGCGGCGAAATGCGCGGTCTCGCGCGGCAAGCGGTCGAGGTTGTCCGGATTGCGCACGACGACGTGCGAGCCCGACTCGCCCGCGACGTGGAACCAGAAGTCCTGGGGCGCACCGAGCCTCAACGACAGGATGTCGTTGTCCTCGGCCTGCTTGCCGACGAGCACGATCATGCCGTCGGGCGATTCGAAACGGCGCGCGATCGAACGCCCCTCCCAGCGGCCATTGTCGGGGTCCGGCGGAGGTGGCGGGCCTTTGCGTACCGGCGCGCTCACGACACACGCCTCGCGACGCGCCTTACCGCACGCGTCATCATACGACGAGCGGTCCGGTCGCGAGTTGCGGCAGCACGTAGCGCGCGACGTGATCGCATTCGGCGGAATGGGTGTAGCCGGACAAGATGAACGCGTCGATGCCGAGATCGATGTACGCGCGCAGCTTGGCAACCGCCTGGTCGGGGTCGCCGACGATCGCCGCACCGCAGCCGCTGCGCGCACGACCGACACCGGTCCAGAGGTGGTCTTCGATGAAACCCTCGTCGTCGGCTACGTCGCGCATCTGGGCCTGGCGCTGGACCCCGACCGACGCGTGATCGAGCGAACGCTCGCGGATTTGCTTGCCCGTATCGACATCGAGCTTGCTGAGCAGCCGGCGCGCAGCGGCGCGCGCCGCGCCTTCGGTCTCGCGCACGATCATGTGCACGCGGTAGCCGAACCGCAACGTGCGGCCAACCTTGGCAGCACGCTCGCGCATGTCGGCGAGCAGGGCACGCACCGCGGGAAGCGGCTCGGGCCACATCAGGAAGACATCGGACTCCGCGGCGGCGACGTTGCGTGCATCTTCGGACAGCCCGCCAAAATAGAGCGGCGGGCATTTGCCCGCGACCGTTGCGACCGAGGGTGGGGCGATCTCGACTTCGTAGAACTCGCCCTTGTGCTGCACCGCTTCGCGATCGAGTAGCTTGCGGAGAATCTGCATTGCCTCGCGCGTACGCTGGTAGCGCGGCGCCGAGGGCAGAGGAGAGCCCGGCAGATCGCTCGAGATGATGTTGATCGTCAGGCGGCCGCCGAGCAGCTGATCGAGCGAGGCCAACTGCCGCGCGAGCTGCGGCGGAAACATCTCGCCGCAACGCACCGCAACGAGCAGCCGTATCTTCGTGGTTGCGGGTGCGACCGCGCTGGCGAACGACACGCTGTCGATGCCGAGGTCGTATCCGGAAGGACACAAGATATTGTTGAAGCCGTTGGCTTCCGCCTTGAGGACGATGTCGCGGCAATGCCCATACGAGCTACGCAGGGCAGGGTCGGGAACGCCGAGGTACTCGTAGTCGTCGTCGCACAGCGGGCAGAACCAGGACACCTCGACCGGGCGCTTGGGTTCGGCGGAAGTCATCGGCGTAGTCTCGCTTTCCATGGCGACATCAGGGCAGGGGCGCGCCTAGCGCTGCCTGGAAGATCGCATACCAGTCGATGCGCGACAGCTGCACATCGAGGGCGCGAACCGAACCGCGGATGCGTGGCTCGCGCTGCGTGCCGACGATCGGAATGACGCCCGCGGGGTGGGCGAGAAGGAAGGCAAGTACGACCGCGGCACGGTCGACCCCTTCGCGCAGTGCGATTTCGTCGAGGATCGCGATGGTCGCGGCCAGCCGTTCTCCGTCGGCTTCGGCGCGCGCGTCGTCTTGGGAAAGACCAAGCCGGCCTCCGGCCATCGGACTCCAGGCGAGAGGCGTGACCTCGAGCTGCATGCACTGGTCGAGAGTGCCGTCGACGAAGGGATCGAGGAACCACGGGCTCAACTCCGGCTGGTTGGTCGCGATCGGGAAGGGGAGATGCGCCTGCAGCGCGGCGAATTTCGCGGGAGTGAAGTTCGAGACCCCGACCTCGCGGATCTTGCCTTGCTCGCGCAACGTCACGAGTGCGCCGGCGACCTCGGCAGGATGCGCGAGCAGGTCCGGTCGGTGGATCTGGAAGAGGTCGATGACGTCGGTCTGCAGCCGCCGCAGCGAGTTCTCGGCCGAACCGAGAATGTGTGCGCGCGACGAGTCGTAGGGCACCCCGGGGATGATCCCGCACTTGGTTGCGATCAGCATCCGTTGGCGCCATTCGGGGGTGGCTGCGAGTGCCTTGCCGAAGAGTTCCTCGGCGGCCCCGGCGCCGCCGTAGATGTCGGCGTGGTCGAAGAGGTCGATGCCGACTTCGAGTGCCGCCTCGATCTTGCGGCCCGCCGCCGCCACGTCGCTGCCGGCGAGACGCCAGCAGCCGTAGGCGATCGGAAAGGCGTGTAACGAGGACTGGCCGAGACGGCGCGGTGAGCGGTCGATCGCGATTGCTTCCATCGGCGCCGTACCGTACCAGAGGAGCGCGAAGCGAAGAAAGGCCGCGGGAGGAAACATGGCAGAGATCGTCCGCTACGGGATCATCGGCACCGGCATGATGGGCCAGGAGCACATCGCCAACATCGCGCTGCTGCCGGGTGCGCGCGTCACGGCAATTGCCGACACCGACGCCGGTATGCGCGACGAAGGACGCAAGCTCGCCCCCGACGACGTGCGCGTCTACGAGGACTACCGCGACGTGATCGCCGCGCGCGACGTCGATGTATTGGTGATTGCGACCCCCAACTTCACCCACCACGACGTGCTGCGCGAAGCCTTCCAAACCGACAAACACATCCTCGTCGAGAAGCCGATGTGTACGACTGTCGATGACTGCCACCGCGTGGTCGAGGCAGCGGCGAAGCACCCGGCGCTGGTGTGGGTCGCGCTGGAATACCGCTACATGCGCGCCATGGATCATCTCATCGGCCTGACCGACGCCGGCGCAGTCGGCGACCTGCAGATGCTGTTCATCCGCGAGCACCGCAACCCGTTCCTGAAGAAGGTTGGCGACTGGAATCGTTTCAGCCGCAATACCGGCGGCACCCTGGTCGAGAAGTGCTGCCACTTCTTCGATCTGATGAACCGCATCATCCGCAAGCGCCCGCTGCGCGTGTTCGCTTCGGGCGCGCAGGACGTCAACCACCTCGATGAGCGCTACGCTGGCGAGGTGCCCGACATCCTCGACAACGCCTTTACAGTCGTCGAGTTCGAGGCTGGCCTGCGTGGGTGTTTGGACCTATGCATGTTCGCCGAGGGATCGCCGCACGAGGTGGAGGTCACAGCCACGGGCCGTGCGGGAAAGGTGCAGGCATTCGAGCCCGACCACGAAGTGATCGTCAGCCCGCGCAGGGGCCAGCGTGAGAGTCGACGGTTCGCGATCGAACGGCACATCGAACTCGCCGGCTGGCACCACGGCGCGACCTACTTCGAGCACGTCGATTTTCTCGAATGCCTGCGCAGCGGCCGGCCGCCCGTCGTCAGCGCCGCCGACGGTGCCCTATCGGTAGCGGTCGGAACAGCAGCGCACCTGTCGATCGACGAACGCCGCCCGGTGGAGATGGGTGAGCTGGGGTTCTGAGGAGCTTCGGGAGATGCTCTGGTGGCGGCCTGTTCGCGGCCCTGCCGCCGAGGGACTCAATTCGGATCGCCGACCGGAAGCGTCGCGACAGCGAGCCGTTCGTCGAGCAGCGCATTGACTCCGGCACTCACCTGACGCAGCTCCTCGGGTGCATGCGACGGCCGACAGCGGCGGTGTCGGTCCCCTTCGCGCACCGCTTCGAGCACCTCGTGCAGCTCGGCCAACGGTCGGATGACGCGGCTACGGATTCGCGCGATGACGATGAGGCTCAGCGCGAACGACGCGAAGCCGACGAACGCAGCGGCCCATGCGCCGCCGCTTCCCAGTCTCTGAGCCTCGACGTCGACTGCGTGCATCGCTGCGCGGTTGATTCGCATCAGTGCCTCGATCTTGCTGACGACCAGGATCCTGGCGGCTTGGTCGCCCGCAAGTGCGGTATCCAGGTGCTCGGCAATCGCATCGAGAACGGGCATCTCGCTCGCTTCGGTCACATTTGCCTTGGCGCGACGCAGCGCATCGACTGCGCGTGCGCGTCCAGCCGGGGTTGCTCCGTCGCCGCCCGACTCTGCGAGTTCGGCGAGGATGTCTTCCGCGGCGACCAGCGAATCCACGTTTTCCTCGAGGATTCTCTCGATCGCCGGCCCCATTCGCACGAACAGGCCGATCGAGCCGAAGGCGAGGGCTACGTTGAGCGCGACGAGCGCGCCGAGAGCGACGACGAATTCACGACGCAGGGCCATCGGTCAGCGCCGCTCCAGCATTGATGATGATGGCTTGGCGCTTCATGAAATCTCCTCGTGATCGCGCCGAATCAACCGACGTCGATCTCCTCCTCGGGGCGCTCCCAGATCGCCGGTCGATCGCGTTCGCTGAGAAACAGCAGGGCGGTGAGCCCACCGACACGGCCGACGAACATGCAGCTGATGATGATGAACTTCCCGATGCTGTCCAACTCCGCCGTGCCGCCGAGCGACAGGCCGACCGTGCCGAGCGCGGAGACCACCTCGAAAACGGCGAGCTGCGACGACATCGTCTGGGTGAGCTGCATTGCGACCACTGCGGCGACGAGTGTCGCCGTCGCCAGTGTGACCGTCACCGCAGCCTTGTGCCGGCTGCGCTCGGCAATCCGGCGTCCGAATACGTCGAGAGTCCAGCGGCCACGCACGGCTTGGACGACGGCCAGCAGAAGAACCGCTGCAGTCGTGGTCTTGATTCCGCCGGCCGTTCCACCTGGACTGCCGCCGATGAACATCCACGCCATCATCAGCGTCAGGGTCGCCGGTCGGAGAAGCGTCATGTCGATCGAATTGAACCCGGCCGTGCGCAACGTAGCCGATTGAAACCATGCGTTGTGGAGGCGATCGACGAGGCTCATGCTGGTAAGCGCGCCGTTCCACTCGAATGCGAGCACGAATGCGAATCCACCGAGCAGCAGAACGATCGTCGCCATCAGGCCAACGCGCAGCTGGACGGGCAGGGGAGTTCCGCGTCGTGGCAGCAGGCGCGGAGCGGCGATTACGGCAGCTGGGGACAGCCCGCCGGCGATGATCAGGAACGCGACGACATGGAGGACGACCGGATTGCTGTGATACCCGATGAGGCTGTCGGCTTGCAGCGCGAATCCGGCGTTGCAGAAGGCAGACACCGAAGTGAACACCGCCCGCCACAGCGCGCTGGAGGCGGTGTCGCCGCTCGCCAGGAATGCCGCGAACAAGAGGATCGCGCCAACACCTTCGAGTGCGAAGGTAAGCACGAGAATCGTCCGCGCCGTCGCAAAGATTCGGCTCCGGTCGGTCGTACTGATGAGGCTCGCGACCGCTCGTTCGTGACGCAGACTCATGCGTCGCCCGAGCATGCGCAGCGCTGCAGTCGAAAACGTCATGATTCCGAGGCCGCCGACCTGGATCAGCAGGAGGATGGCCGCTTGACCGAACACGCTGAAGCTGGAGGCGCGGTGTCCAAGACGGTCAATCCGGTGACACAAACGGCGCTGACACTCGTAAACAGCGCGTCGAGGGCACCGATGGACGGCCCGGGGGCGGCGCTCTGCGGCAGCGATAGCAGTCCGGTGCCCAACAGGCAGAGAACTGCGAAAGTGCCGACGAAGAGCCGCTCGGGATGCCCGACGTGCGCATCCCACCAGGCCGTGCCCTCGATGTCCGATCGCGGCGGGAGTGGAAGCAAGACGACCGTAAGGGTGGCAAGCAACGCCGCGGCGCTCGTGCGCGAAAGCTCGTCGTCGCTGGCGATGGCCATTGCGGCCACGCCTCCGGCCGCCGCGAGCAGGATCGCGGCGCGGCGCGGGCGGCGGGGGAGGGCGCGTACGGCCCACACCACCGCGA
>Ga0163153_10002473_pt1 | contig 26834 bp, 16 predicted proteins | sample OliLakLV19MP6IB1_FD_148629 | JGI IMG/M metagenome (GOLD analysis project Ga0163153, IMG submission 148629) | Freshwater microbial mat bacterial communities from Lake Vanda, McMurdo Dry Valleys, Antarctica - Oligotrophic Lake LV.19.MP6.IB-1 | ecosystem: Environmental > Aquatic > Freshwater >...
CGGGGCTCCTCCTCCCCCCCCGCCCCCACCGGCCAGACCCGGAATGGCCCCGCCGACAAACACCAGCACATCGTACTTCTGGTTCAGATTGCCGGCATCGAGGGCCGGCGCGAAGACCACCTCGAACGGAAACTCGAACTGCTCCAGGATGTAGCGGACCCACCCCGAAGGCATCGACCCGCCATAGGTGTCCCACAGCCCCACCCGCGCGCTGCGCAGCGCGGTACCGGTGGCCGCTGATCCGGCGGAGACACTGAGTCCTCGCTCGGTGGCCAGCGATTGCAGGATGGCGCGGGCGCCGGCCCCCGAGACATGGAACTTGCCATCGGGCATCCGGCGGACTGCCTGCCTCGCGGCCAGCAGCCGGTTCACTGCCACGAAGGCATCGTTCTGGGTCGGATCAATGACCCACGCCGAACCAGCCGGGATCGTTGCACCCGATGCAATGGCGGTGGTGACCAGTCCCTCAATCTTCTGGAATGGACCATCGAACCCCTCGAGGATCCGATCGAATTTGACCCCCATCTGCAGAGCCAGGGTGTACCCGGCATTGTCATACGGTGCGCGCGGCGGTCCGCCCGGGAAGGCAAAGTCGTTGGGATAGTCCTGGGGCTCGAACATGTCGAGCACGTGGGCCCGGAAGGCCTGGGCCGACTTGACCACATAGCTGCCGGCGGCGTAGCGGGTGCCCGCCACGCTGAAGGGCGCCGTGGCGCGATGCACGTCCACCCCGGACTTGAGGAGGGCGTTGACGAACCGGGTGGCGGTCATGAAGTCGGGCTGATCCGAGGGCAGGACATAGCCGCGCGGGTCACGCTCGACGGGCTGGCGGAGCACGGAGAGCATTTCGGTCGGTGCGCCGCCCCCGCCAAAGCCACCACCCTGCTGCCCGGCTGGGCGGGTGCGGGCCACCTCGGCCTTGAGCCGCTCCACATCCTTCGGGTAGATGGTCCAGTTGTCTTGGCCGCCCTTCTGGATCGCGTTGCGCCCCATCTGATAGATGTTGTACAACCAATCCTCGCGATACTTCGACGCCAGGTTGAGGATGGCGTAGTTGGCGGTGATCGAGTAGTCCACCGACTGCCGGAAATGCCACGGCTGGGGTGCGATCGGGAAGGGCAAGTCCCCAGTGCTCAACTGCCGGTCGGGCACCAGGGGGATGGCCATCGGAGTAGGGCTGCCGATGGTCTCAGTCAGGATACCGACGATGTTGTGGAAATACGCCGCGGTCCGCAGGCCCCCGTTCCACCAGGTCTGGTAGCTGGCGCCGCCCCGCATGGTCACGCCGGGCTTGTTTTCGGCGGCAAAGCGGGTGTGCATGGCCACGCCGACCAGCGACAGTGAGTTGATCAACAGCGGGTCAAGATTGTAGTTGTGGGGATCCCGGAACGGCGGGGCGAACATCACCGTCCCGGCGGGGCCGGTCTGGTGGTGGTTGTACATGATCTGGGGATACCACTCGCGGTACATGACCCGGCTGATGTTCTCCGACTCGGGCATGGCGTTGAGGTAGAAGTCGCGGTTGTTGTCGTGACCGACATACTTCTGGTACAGCCGCGGCAGTCCGCCAGTCGAGCGCTCACGCTCGTTGGAGTTCCGCATGTACCACGACGAGACCAGTTCCATGCCGTCGGGGTTGGCATGGACCACGAGCTGGATCACGTCATCGAGGATCCGCATCGTCTCGGGGTCGGTCCGGCTGGTCATCTGCCAGGTGTGCTCGATCAGCTGGGTGGCGCCAAGGACCTCGGTGGCGTGGAGCCCGCCATCGATCCAGACCACCGCCTTCCCCTGGGCGGCCAGCGCCCGGGCCTGGGCATCGGTGATCCCCTCGGCTCGCGCCAGGCGCGCGGCGATGCCCCGAAACTCTTCCAGCCGGGCGTGATTGGCGGGCGAGGTGATGATCGCCATGAGCTGGTCACGCCCCTCGGCGGTCTTGCCGATGCTCATCACCTTTACCCGATCGGACTCGGCGTCGAGCTTCTTCCAGTAGGCCTCGAGCTGGGTGTAGGTGGCGAGGCGATAGTCGTCGCCCATGGTGAAGCCGAAATGGTCCCGGGGGGAGGTGGCGCGCTGCTGGGCCGGGGCGATTGCCGCCGTCGCCAGCAGGAGGGCCACTACCACGCGTCCAGTCCGCCAGGACAGCCGTGCGGTCATGAGCCTGCTCCTTCGGTGGGGGGAGAATGCCGGCACGTGGCGCCGGCATGGTGGAGGTCAGTCATCGGCAAAGGTGGTTGCCACCGTGCCGCCGGTCATCAGCAGTGCCTCGGCGGCGCTGGCGTAGGGCAGGAAGTCGGCCAGGCTGCCGCGCGTCAGCCGGAGCTTGCCGGTCAGGATGGCCGTGGCCGGTGTGAGCTTCCCGGCCAGGACCTGGCGCCAGGCATCGCGGTTGGCACGGAAGAGGTAGCGAGCGCCGGAGTGATCGGCCGCGGTGGCCGCCCGGGCAGCCCGACAGACCCCATGCCAGAGGTCCAGGTATACGGCCCGATCCCCGGGTTCGTCATCCCCGGCCATCTCCAGGACGATGTCGCCTTCCCATGTGGCGGCGGCCTGCTGGTAGGCGGGATTCGAATTCAGCTCGTGTCCCCATGCCTCGACCCAGGCGGAGGAAAAGGCGGGATGGGCGGTCGGCGAAGAATCAGTCAAGGGGCCGGGGAATGGGGAATAGGGAATGGGGAATGGGGAATGGGGAACAGGCGTTGCGCTTCTGGGCCGCGTGCCCCCCTGGATGGCCAATAATACTCTCATCAATGGGACCGGCCGCCACCCGGCCCAGTCCCATCCGATCTGGATTCCCGCCTCGCTGGCTTCGATTCCCCATTCCCGACTCCCCATTCCCCGTCTTACCGCACCGAAATCCAGTAGCTCACCTTGACCGCCAGGAAATTGTCGCCGGGCAGCTTGAACGGGTCGGCGAAGGAGCCGACGGTGGCCTGGGATCCCGGGACCGAACCGTTGGGACAGAAGTCCACGCTGCCGCCGCTGCAGAAGTCCGACCGGTTCTGCTGCCAGACCAGGAAGATGGTGCTGCCGGGCTGCCACTCCCAGCGGACCACCAGGTTGCTTCGAAACGAGAAGCTGTTGAAGTCGGGGTTCCGGAAGGAAAAGCTTCCGGGCACCTGAGTGTCGGTTACCTGGTAGGTCTGGTTGGCCAGGGCGATGGCGGTTCCCGGTGCGGTGCCGTACTCGCGCAGGAACCGGCTGCCCGCCGCCTCCAGCTCGCCGAAGCCGAAGTACCGTCCGCTGGCGGAGAACGGCTCCCCGTAGGCCTCCAGCGACAAGTTCGGGCTGAAGAGGTAGTTGACCCGCAACCGCATCTGGAGTTGGCTCCGCTCGATCCTGGCGAACACGTAGCGCTGCCCGAAGGTTGCTTCGCTGCCGCCGCTGAAGCGGCCGACATACTGACGGGCGCTGACCCGCCGCTGGTAGCCGGGGTCGAGGGAGAGGGAGAGGGTCGGCATCGGGTTGAAACCGACCCGGAACCCCACCTCGGTGCCCCAGGCGTCGAATTCGCCGCGGTCGTGCTTCAGGCTCAGCCGGACGGTGGTCTGGCTGGACATGTTGTTCGCGAGCGTGGCCTCGTAATTGGTCCGCCAACCGGACTGCATCAGCGGGCCGCCACGGGTGGCGTTGTCACTCATCGAGCGCGGGTTGTACTGGGCGTTGAAGTTGGCGTCCCAGTAGTTCATGAAGGTTCCCTGGGTGCTCAGCCTGACCTGGCCTTCGCGACGGACCCCGCCATAGTTCCAGCTGCTGCGCGCCGAGAGGTTCAAGCGGGAACGGCGGAAGATCCCCTTCGGCTCGGTCTGCCGCTTGGTGACATCGGCGTTGAGGCCGATGTCATCCCCGTTGCTCAGGCGGCCGGTGTCATTGGTCTCGAATCCCGGGGAGTCCGAGTCGGCGCTGATCGACCAGAGCCAGAGTCCGGAGTTCTTGGCCGCCCTCATGCCGAGCGAAAACCCGGACATGGAGGTGGCGGCAGAGTCGATCTCCACGTAATCGGCATCAGGGCGCTGGAAATAGCGGGCCGAGGACTGCTGCAGGCGGAGCATGGCCGCCGAAGCCCCCTGGACGTAACTGAGTCCGGCCCGACCGCTGACCGTATAGGCCCCCCCCTGAAAGCGGAGCGACCAATCGGTTCCACCGGCAATGGACTGCCGCGAGAATCGGTCGACCAGTGCAGAACCTTCGGTGAATCCCCGTCGCATCGAGGCCAGGGAGAAGCCCAGGGTGGAGTTGTTGACCCCGAACTGGTGTTGCAGCCGGCCCACCCCGAACACGGTCACCGGTTCGATTTCTGTCGAACTGAAGGTCTGGTCATCGGTCTCATAGGCTCGCCCGTAGGTCCGCTCGGTGACCGCCGAAAAGACTCCGAGCTCCCACCCCGGCGCCACACGGCCGGTGACCTTGGCGGCCCCCAGAATCCGGACCGAGCCTGGCCGGTCCACGAAATCTCCTGAGATCGAGCCACGGGGCGACGCCCCAACCCGTCTGGAATAGAAATACGAACTGCCGCCCTCCCCGCCACCACCACTGAGCAATTGGCTCCCCGCGGTAAAGAAGGGCCTCTGCTCGGGGAAGAAGCTCTCGAAGGCGGAAAGGTTCACCTCGGCGGGGTCGGCATCGACCTGGCCAAAGTCCGGGTTGATCGTGGCGTCCAAGGTCAGGCTCGGGCCCAGACCAACCTTGAGGTCGCCGCCAAACCGGGCGGACGACAGACTGCCGTCATTGAAAGGGTTCCCGGGGACCGGGCTTCCCGTGTAGTTCGCGTTGCCGGCGATGTAGGGCAGCAGCTCGATCCGGCGGGAGGGCTTGATCCCTTCGATGCCGGTCAGGGTGCCAAAATGGGAAATGAAGCCGGTCGTGTTCCTGGGCACGGCAATCCAGAACACGTCCTCGTTCTTCTGGGGCATGCCACGCTGGATGTTCAGTCCCCAGGACTGGATCGCGGCACTCGAGAAGCGGAGCTGCGAGAACGGGATCCGGATTTCGGCGGTCCAGCCCAGGGAATCAATGACGGCATTCCCCTCCCAGACTGGATTGAAGGTGTAGTCTCGCGCCCGGAAGTCGTCGGCGTCGCGAGTGGTCAGGTAGTCCCGACGCCCGTTGCCCGAGGTGATGGTGAAGCTGGTGGCGGTCCGCCGGTCCAGGAAGGCATCGATCGAGACGGTCAGGTGCTCGGCCCGGCCGAAGCCGTCGCGACGGGTCAGCGCCGCGGGAATCTCACTCGGGGTGCTGCTGTGCATCCTGGCGCCGATGTAGAGGGCGTCCTCGTCATAGAGGAATGCCACCTCCGTGCGCTCGGTGGGGTCGGCCCCGAACACCGGGTCCTTCTGCCGGAAGTCGCTGACAAAGAGTGCCTGTTTCCAAGCGGCATCGTCCAGCCGCCCATCGATGCTGAGCGCGGCCCCGTTGAACCGGACCGCGACCGCTTCCTTCAGCTCCGAGGGGTCCGCGCCGCTCTGGGCTGCGGCCGGGAGGGCCGAGGCCATGGCTGCCAGGGATAGCAGCAGACACGCCGCCCGGCGGCGGCGTGCGGGAGCATCGGATCGGCTGGGTGATACCTGGTGCATTCGGTGTCCGGCTGGGGCCTGGATGAGTACAGCGGTCCGCCCAATCTACGCAGGTCGGGCCCCGGGTGTTGAGCGGGCCACGAAGCATCGCTGGCGCACGGTCCACAGGGGTCACTGCCGGTGCTAGATTAGGCCTGTCCTGTCCCCGGAGCGCACCATGACTATCCCCGCCGCTACTCCCCGAGTCATCCGGGCGCCGACCGGGCCGGAGCTGTCCTGCCTGGGCTGGCACCAGGAGGCGGCCCTCCGGATGCTGATGAACAACCTCGACCCGGCGGTCGCCGAGCGGCCCGAAGAGCTCATCGTGTACGGCGGCAGCGGCAAGGCTGCCCGCAATTGGGCCTGCTTTGAGGCGATCGTGGCCACACTGCGGCGGCTGCGGAATGATGAGACCCTCCTGGTCCAGAGTGGCAAGCCGGTGGGTGTCTTTCGGACCCACGACGAGGCTCCCCGAGTCCTGATTGCCAATTCCAACCTGGTGCCCCGCTGGGCCACCTGGAGCGAGTTCCGGCGGCTCGAGGCGCTCGGACTGACGATGTATGGGCAGATGACCGCGGGGTCCTGGATCTACATCGGTTCGCAGGGCATCCTGCAGGGTACCTACGAGACCTTTGCCGAGTGTGCCCGACAGCACTTTGGCGGCACCCTGGCAGGCCGCCTCGTGGTGACTGGCGGGCTCGGCGGCATGGGTGGCGCCCAGCCGCTCGCTGCCACCCTCAACGGTGCCGCCTTTCTCGGAGTGGAGGTGGACGCCACCCGGATTGAGCGGCGGGTCGCGTCGGGCTATTGCGATCGCCTCGAGACCAGCCTCGATGCCGCGCTGGCTACCCTCGAAGCGGCACGCACTGCGGGGACCCCGCTGTCGGTTGGCCTGGTCGGCAACATCGCGGAAGTCCTGCCGGAACTGGTGCGCCGGGGAGTCGCAGTGGATGTGGTGACCGACCAGACTTCGGCCCACGACCTCCGCGTCGGCTACCTCCCCGTCGGGGTGCCCCTGGACACGGCCCCGGCGCTGCGCGAGAGCGATCCGACCGGCTACGACGCACGGGTCCTCGACTCGATGGTGATTCACGTGCAGGCAATGCTCGACCTGCAGCGGCGCGGCTCGATTGCGTTCGACTACGGCAACAATCTCCGGGGCCAGGTGGCCGATCACCGCGGAATGCCGGAGGCGTTCGAGATCCCCGGCTTCGTGCCGGAGTACATCCGCCCCCTCTTCTGCAAGGGCGCGGGTCCGTTCCGTTGGGCGGCGCTCTCCGGCGACCCGGCCGACATTGCCGCCACCGATGATGCGGTGCTGGAGACCTTCCCGAAGAAGGACGCGCTCCGCCGCTGGATTGAGGAGGCCCGACGCAAAGTCCAGTTCCAGGGATTGCCGGCACGCATCTGTTGGCTCGAGTACGGCGAGCGCGCGGAGATGGGCCTGCGATTCAACTGGATGGTCAAGCACGGCAAGGTCAAGGCGCCGCTGGTGATCGGGCGCGACCATCTCGACACCGGCAGTGTGGCCTCGCCGAACCGCGAGACGGAGGGGATGCTGGACGGCTCGGATGCCATTGCCGACTGGCCGCTGCTGAATGCAATGCTGAATACCGCGTGTGGGGCGAGCTGGGTGTCCATTCATCACGGCGGCGGCGTCGGGATCGGCTACTCCCTGCATTCCGGAATGGTCGCAGTGGCCGACGGCACCGCCATGGCCGACCGCCGCCTGGAGCGGGTCCTGACCGCCGACCCTGGCAGCGGCGTCGTGCGTCATGCTGATGCCGGATATCCACTGGCCATCGAGACCGCCCGGGAGCGCGGTGTGGATATTCCGATGGTGAGCCCGATGTCGTAGGGGCCGGGCCTGCCCGGCCCGACGCGCCCATGCTGGTCGGCGACAACCAGCACGATCATTCCGGGCCGGGCAGGCCCGGCCCCTACGGATTCGCTCAGGACTACCATGCCCGTTCTCCGTTCCATCGGTCTGCTCGCCCGCTGCCTCCCCGACGGTGGTCAGGGGGAGATCCATGCTGTCGCTGCCGCCGCGATGGCCTGGGACGACGGCGTCGTGCGCTGGGTTGGCTCCGAGGCGGAACTCCCCGCAGAGTACCGCGACTGGCCGGCCGAAGATGCCAGGGGAAGGTTGGTGATTCCAGGTCTCGTGGACTGCCATACCCACCTGGCGTTCGGCGGATGGCGCGGCGATGAGTTTGCGGAGCGATTGGCGGGGCGGGACTACCTCGAGATCGCTGCCGCTGGCGGGGGCATCGCGGCGACGGTGGCCCGGACCCGGCGCCTGTCGGTCCCGATGCTGGTGGAGCGGTGCCGCGGGCACCTCCGGGAGATGGAGCGGCTCGGGGTGACCACCGTCGAGGCGAAAAGCGGGTATGGACTGAGCTTCGAGAGCGAACTCGCCTTGCTCGAAGTCTACGCCGAGCTTGCCCGGACTGATCCGGTCCGGATCGTCGCCACGCTGCTCGGTGCTCACGTTGTGCCCCCGGAATTCAAGGCCCGGCGCGACGAGTACCTGGCGATGCTGGTAGATCGACTGATTCCCGAGGTGGGCCGCCGAGGGCTGGCATCGTTCTGCGATGTCTTCGTGGAGGAGACCGCCTTTCCGGTTGACGAGGCGCGCCGGATTCTCGAGGCAGGGAAGGCCGCCGGCCTCCGGAGCAAGCTGCACGCCGACCAGCTCACAGCTGGCGGAGGCGCCGAACTGGCGGCAGAGGTGGGGGCCATTTCGGCTGATCACCTCGAGTGCATTTCCCCGGCGGGCATCGCTGCCATGGCCGCGGCAGGTGTCGTGGCGGTGAGCCTGCCGATCGCGACCCTCTACCTGAACCAGCGTCCGCTTCCCGCCCGGGCCCTGATGGAGGCTGGAGTGCCGGTGGCGGTGGCGACCGACTTCAATCCCGGGTCCGCGCCGAGCTATCACCTCCCGCTGGCCATGATGCTGGCCTGTACGATGCAACGGATGACCCCGCGAGAAGTGCTGCGCGGAGCCACGGCCATTGCAGCACAGGCCATCGGGCTCGGAGGCGAGGCCGGCTCGCTGGCACCCGGCCTTGCGGCGGACTTTGCCATCATCGATGCGCCAGATCCGGAATTCTGGATGTATCATTTCCGGGCCAACGCCTGCCTGCGAACCGTTCGCCGCGGCGAGACCCTCTGGCGAGCGCCAGAGTTCTGATCCCTCCAGGAGGAACCATGCCGGAGTCACCGTTGGCGACTGGTGTCGATCGTCGCTCCTTCCTCGGGCTGTGCACGGCGCTTGGCATCGGAGGAGGCCTGGCCGGTGCCCTGTATCGGGAGGCTGCGGCCCAGGCACCCCCTCCGGGCACCACCGGACAGCAGCAGGGCGGGCCGGTCACCGTCGAAATCATCGCGGCGGCGGAGGTGACGCTTGGGCTGACCTTCACCGCCGCCGAGCGCGAGATGATGGTCCAGGATCTGAATGCGGCGGTGCGCAGCCTGGTCAACCTCCGCTCGCTGGCCATTCCCAATGAGGTGGCACCCGCGCTGATTTTCCACCTTGAAGCCCCGCCGACCGCGGCCTCCCCACCGGCGGCGGCCCGCGCGCGCATCCGCCAGGCGGGTCGGCCCTCGACCGGCTCGGAGCTGGCCTTCCTGACCGTGGCCGAGCTGTCCGAGCTGGTGCGGACCCGCGCGGTGTCCTCGGAGGAGCTCACCAAACTCTCTCTCCAGCGGTTGCGGCAGCATGATCCCGCGCTCAGTTGTGTCGTGACACTGACCGAGGAGCGCGCCATTCAACAGGCCAGGACCGCCGATGTCGAAATTGCGGCGGGGCGCTGGCGCGGACCGCTCCACGGGATTCCATGGGGCGCCAAGGACCTGCTGGCGGTGCCCGGCTACCCCACCACCTGGGGATCTCCGATTTTCAAGGACCAGCAACTGGCGGAGTCCGCGACCGTGGTGGAGCGACTCGATGCGGCCGGCGCCGTGCTGGTGGCCAAGCTCAGCCTGGGCGAACTGGCGCAGGGCGATGTCTGGTACGGGGGCACCACCAAGAACCCGTGGAACACCCAGCAGGGGTCCAGCGGATCGTCCGCCGGCCCAGCCTCGGCGACTGCGGCCGGGCTGGTGCCGTTCTCGATCGGCAGCGAGACGCTGGGTTCGATCGTTTCGCCCAGCACCCGGTGCGGGGTGACGGGATTGCGGCCCACCTTCGGGGCGGTGAGTCGCGCCGGGGCCATGGCGCTTTCGTGGAGCATGGACAAGCTGGGCCCGATGTGCCGCTCGGTGGAGGATTGCGCCCTGGTCTTCGATGCCATCCGTGGGCCGGATGGCAAGGACTTGACCGTCCGTGCGGCGCCATTTGCCTGGCAGCCGGAGCGACCGCTATCCGATATCCGGGTCGGGACGCTTGCCGCCGCCTTCGCCGCTGAGCGCGCCACGAAAGCGTACGACGATGCCAGCCTGGAGGTGTTGCGTCAGCTCGGTGTGTCCATGGCTTCCGTCACCGGGCCCAGCGACCTCCCGGTCTCGGCGTTGCGCATCATTCTTTCCGCCGAGGCGGCGGCCGCGTTCGATGAGCTGACCCGCGAAAATCTCGATGACCTCATGGTGCGCCAGCAGCGCGGCGCCTGGCCCAACAGTTTCCGCGCCGCCCGGTTCATTTCTGCGGTGGACTACATCCAGGCCAACCGGGTGCGCACCCTGCTGATGCGGCAGATGGACGAGGCGATGCGCAACGTGGATGTCATGGTGGCCCCGACCTCCGGGGGGAACATGCTGCTGATCACCAACCTGACCGGACATCCCACGGTTGTGCTGCCCAACGGCTTCACGGACCAGGGGACCCCGGTCAGCATCACCTTCATTGGCCGTCCCTTTGCCGAGGCCGAGCTGCTGCGGGTGGCCCTGGCGTACCAGGACGCCACCGACTTTCATCGCCGGCATCCGCCGGCCTTTACCTGAGCACGACATGAGTGAGATTCCGTTCGATCCCAACGCGGCATCGACCCCTGGCTCCGGCCTGTTCGGGCTCCGCCACACCCCCGACGAGGCCGCCATCGTGTGCCTGCCGGTGGCCTGGGAGGCGACCACCTCCTATGGCGGGGGCACCGCTGGAGGCCCTGCCGCCATTCACGAGGCGAGCTGGCAGGTGGATCTTTTTGATCACCTGGTGGACCGACCCTACGCGGCGGGGATCGCGCTGCTGCCAGAGGATCCACGGTTCGCGGCCTGGAATGAGGAGGCACGGCCGCTGGCCACTGAGGTGATCGCCGTCGGGGGGCGGATCGAGGGCGACGAGTCCCTCTGGCGTGCCCTGGCGCGGGTGAATCAGCTCTCCGAGGAAGTGAACGCGCTGGTGGAGGAGGAGGTGGGTGCCATTCTCGATGCCGGCAAGATTCCCGCGCTCCTGGGCGGCGATCATTCCACTCCGTTCGGGGCGATCCGTGCCGCGGCGATCCGGCACCCCGGGCTGGGGTTGATGCAGATCGATGCCCATTTGGACCTGCGGGAAGCCTATGAGGGGTTCACCTGGTCTCACGCGTCGATCACCCGGAATGTGGTCGATCGGATCCCCGAGGTGGCGCGCGTGGTGCAGGTCGGGATCCGGGACTTCTGCGAGGAAGAGGCCGACCGCGTGGCGGCCGAGCCGGACCGGATCCGGGTGTTCTACGATGCCGACGTGGCCCGACGGCGATTCCAGGGTGCCCCGTGGAACCAGGTGGTCGAGGAGGTGGTGGCGCTGCTCCCGTCCGAGGTGTGGATCACCTTTGACATCGACGGGCTGGACCCCAAGCTCTGCCCCCACACCGGGACCCCCGTGCCAGGAGGGCTCGAGTACGTCGAGGCGGTGTATCTGATTGCCGCGGTGGCGCGGTCCGGGAGGCGGATTGTGGGGTTCGACCTGAACGAAGTGTCGCCATCTCCCAATGGCAACGAGTGGGACGCCAACGTCGGCGCCAGGATGTTGTACCAGCTCTGCGCCTGGACCCTGGTCAGCCAGGGGCGGGTGCGCGAACGGAGCTAGCGTGCGGACCAGTCCACCGCGCCACAGCAGTCCCGACCTTCCTTGACATCCGGATGGCCATGCCTCGCTTTTCGCTCGAGATCCTTGTCGGGATCCTCCTTCTCCCTGCTCAGACCACCGCGCAGGCCCCACCAGGTGCTGTCTCCGCCGCCCCGGTCGCCCGGGCGGTCCGGGTTGGCCAGGCGCCAGTCATCGATGGACTGCTCACCGATCCGGCCTGGCAGGAGGCACCGCTCATCGGGGGGTTCGTGCAGCACGAGCCGTTCGAGGGAAGGGCGGCGACGGAACGGACCGAGGTGCGCGTCCTCTTTGACGACCAGGCGCTGTATATCGGAGCATGGCTCTACGACCGCAACCCGGAGTCGATCGTGGTGGGCGAGGTCCGCCGCGATGTGGACCTGGCCAATCTCGACGCCTTCATCGTGATCCTGGATACCTATCGCGATCGCCAGAACGCGTTCGTCTTCGGGACGTCGCCGGCCGCAGTGGAGTACGATGGCCAGGTGACCCGGGAGGGGGAGGGAGGATCCGGGGCCAACACCACCTCCCGTCAGCGCGGCGGATCGGGTGGCGGGCTGAACCTGAACTGGGATGGCTCCTGGACGGTGCGGACGACCCGCGATGCCGAAGGCTGGTACGCCGAGTTCCGGATCCCGTTCTCCACCCTCCGGTTCAGCCGGGGGGCGGCTCAGGTCTGGGGGCTCAACTTTGCGCGCAACCTGCAGCGCGTCAACGAGCGCAGCGTATGGAGCCCGCTGCCTCGTGAATATTCCCTCTATCGGATTTCGGCCTACGGCACCCTGGAGGGGATCGACCCGCCGGGTGGGCGGGTGGCCACTGCCACTCCCTACGCCCTGACTTCGGTCCGCCGAAATTATGCCCGGTCCGACACCGAAACCGGGCTCGAGGTCGGGGGAGATATCAAGCTCGGCTTGACCTCCAGCCTGACCCTCGACCTGACGGCCAATACGGATTTTGCCCAGGTGGAAGTTGATGAACAGCAACTCAACCTGACCCGGTTCAACCTCTTCTTCCCGGAGAAGCGGCCCTTCTTCCTGGAGAATGCGGGGACGTTCTCCGTCGGGACGCCACAGTCCACCGAACTCTTCTTCAGCCGTCGGATCGGGATCGGGGCCGACCGACAGGAGGTGCCGCTCGCGGGCGGGGGAAGGCTCTCGGGAAAGATCGGCGGGCTGTCGATCGGGGTGCTCGACATCCAGACGGAGTCCCGGGGGGAAGTGCCGGCCAACAATTTTGCCGCCGTGCGGGTGTTCCAGCAGCTGCCGAGCCGCAGCCGGATTGGCGCCGTAGCCGTCAGCAGGCTGAACACCGACAGCACCGGCGACTACAACCTGACCCTTGGCCTCGACGGCCTGATGGGGATCGGCCGGTACCTCGTGCTCGATGGCTATGCGGCCCAGACCGAGACGCCGGGACGGACCGGTCCCCAGCATGCGTTCCATCTGGGGGGAACCTACTCCGGGCGCAACTGGTTGCTCAGCGCCTCATGGCGGGAGGTGGCTCGCGACTTCAACCCGGAGGTGGGGTTCCTGTCCCGGGCCGATACCCGATTCGCCAACGCACGAATTCAGACCTTCATCCGCATGCCGGACGCCTCGCCGCTGAAGGAGCTCCGGCCCCACATCAGCTATCGCGAGAATATCGGCTTTGACGGGCTCTCGGAAACACGGCTGATCCACTTCGACAGCCACTTTGACTTTCGGAGCGGGGCGTTCTTTCAGCTTCCCGCCTTCAACCTGACCCGGGAAGGGCTCCGAGCCCCGTACGAGATCGCCCCCGGCATCGTCATCCCGGTAGGGACCTATGACAATGCCGAGTGGGGGTTCGCGTATAACACCAGCCAGAACACCCCGGTTTCCCTGTCGGGGCGGATCGATATCGGGGGATTCTACTCGGGGCGCCGGGCCGGAACGGCCAGCACCCTCGATGTCCGGCAGGGCAAGACGGCGGCCGCCCTCGCGCTATCCTGGTACGACATCCGCCTTCCCGAGGGGGATTTCGTGGCCACCCTCATCGGACTGAAGCTCGCCTATTCCTTCACCCCGGGGATGTACCTGCAGTCGCTGGCGCAGTACAGCAACCAGAGCCGGAGCGTGCAGGCCAACTTGCGATTCGGCTGGTTGAGCCGGGCGGGGACCGGGTTGTTCCTGGTCTATAACGATATCGAGCGGACCGGGGAGGGTGCTGGGCCGGAACAGCGGGCGTTCATGGTCAAATTTACCCGGATGTTCGACCTGAATTGAAGGCCAGCCGGGCGGTCATCCGGGCACCCGCACCACCGCCGATCCTGCCGATCCCGGCCACCGCAGGACGATCGCCTCGCCCTGCACAGTCCGATCCAGCCCGCGCTCCGATTTGGCCACCGTCTCCACCGGGTAGCGATCCTGCACGGCATCGGTGACCAGGTCCAGCGGCGCAAAACAACTCCACTCCGAGCAGAACTCCGCATCGACGGGCCAGGCGGCGGGGTCCCATTGCCAGGTGACCTCCAGGTGACCGCCCGCCAGTACCGTGATGCGCTTGGTCAGGTCAGGCCAGGCCAGGATCACCTCGATGCGGTCGCCCTGACGAGCCGCCTGGCATCGCGGGCTCTCGCCATGCCACTCCCGCAACGAGACGACCGAGCCCTCGATGAACAGGTCCCGGCTGGTGCCGCCCGGGATGATGCGATCGACGGCCAGTGCCCTCGGCAGTGAATCCACTGACGGGAGTTGATCCAGCCGAAGGCTCGCCTCGATATCGTGGATGGTGGCGGCACCCTCCGCGTCTCCCAGGGTTTGGGGGGGAGATGCTTCCCCGGCGGCGGCGACCGCCTCGAAATGGTACGCCTCGCGCCGCCGGGTCAGCACGGCCGCATGGTTGACCCCGGTGGCGAACCGGGTCCATTCCTCGATGGTGCCCCCGCGATCAGGAGCCACGACGATGGAGCGCTCGGCGTCATGGATCCAGATTTCGTCGCGACCATCGCAATCCAAGTCGAGGGTCTCCGCCTCGAGCGATTCGCCCGCCCGCAAGATCGCCTCTGCCCGTGCCAATTCCCCCCACAAGGCACCCCGGAGAAACGGCAGGTAGAGGCCCCCGAACACACCGTGCCAATAGGCGTCGTTGCACTGCGCCCTCCCGATCGCCCGTCGAGCGTCGGGGGGATCGCCCCGGAGCCGGCAAAGCGCGGTGAGGGCCAGCATCTTCTTGTGGAGCCGGTTGGATTCCGGATACTTCACCAGGAAGTTGCGCCAGTGCGTTCCCCGCACGAGGGCGCCTTCCGCACCCTGGAGTCGCTCCTCGCCCAATTCCGACTCCAGCGCCGTCAGGGCCGTGGCGGCGGCGACCGGAAGCGCCCACCCTTCCATCTCCCGGTAGGAAGCGGAGGGGAGGTACGCCGGACCCGCCGCCGGGATCTCCGCCACCGCCTCGGACATCGTTACCAGCCGCACTTCGCCGCCATTCACCAGGCTGCGCATGGTATCGAGGAACCGGTCCATCCAGCCATCGCGGTACACCCATTCCCGGGTGCCGGGCCATCCGCCGAACTTCTCCCCGTCGTCGCCGAGGATCGCCAGGGGATGGCCAGCGTGTCGGAGCGTCCGCAGGTAGTCCGCGAGCTCGCTTGGGGGCCGGAACGGGATCAGGTAGCGAAGCTTTTCATCGATCGCCAGCAGGGCCAGCCGCTGCCCGTTTCCCTCGGTGATCCAGGGGCGATGGAGCTCCTCGCGGGTGTGACCCGCCACGAGGAAATGGCGGTCGTCCACCAGGACGTGGGAGATCCCCGCTTCGGCCAGATCGCCCGCCAGGTCCGGTTCCCAGACGCGCTCGGTCAACCAGAGACCGGTGGCGCTGGCCCCGAACCTTCGCTGCAGTGCCTCGCGCATCCGGACCACCTGCTCCAGGCGATCGGCGCGCGGCAGCATGGCCAGGATCGGCTCGTCGTAGCCGCTCGCCAGGAGCTCGATCCGCTGGTCGGCGACCAGCCGCCCGATCAGGTCGAGCCAGTCCGGCGCGTGCCGCTCCATCCAGTCGATCAGTGGCCCCGACAGGTGCAGGGTGATCGGGAGGAACTCTCCCTCCACCAGGGCGTCGATCAGTGGCCGATAGACTTCAGCCAGGTGCTGCTCGAAGACCGAGTCGAAATTGCCGACGGGCTGGTGCAGGTGCACGCCGAAGGCGAACCGGAGCGGCGGACTCACAGCGCCTCCGGTTCGAGCGTCGCCGGCGCAAAGCCGAACCGCGCCGCAAATGGTGCCAGTGCCTCATGGACTTGGGGGGCTCCGTCGCGGATCAGTTCCCAGAACCTGGTCTGGGCATCGAATGGCACGGCGAGGGCGTCCAGTTCGAGCAGGTCGAGGGCGTTATGGAGCAGGGCGGGGTCGGGAAGAAGAGGGAACTCAGGGCCGGGCGACAGGAGCTCCAGGAGCCGGCTGCCAACCGCCGCCGGGCCAGAGATGCCGAGGGCGTGGAGACCCAGGGAGAGCTCGGCGGGGAAGAGTGCGGTCGTCAGGGCCGCCTTGATGCTGGCGCGGGCCGGCTCCGGCAGGTCCGACAGGCTGAGCTCGTGGCGCTCGTCATCGTCCAATTGGACCCGGAACCGCAAGCTCCCGTCGGGTCGGCGCCCGACGTCGCCCTGAACACGGGTCATGGTGCCGGTGCGCCGGTCGGTGACCCGAAGGCCCCCGTCGAAATCATCCTCCACGTCCCACCCGCCTGGGGTCGGGTCGGCCACCCACCACGGGAACAGGAGCGACGCGGCGTGGCCCGCGGCAATCCGTGCCGCCGCGGGGATGGCGGGAACCACCCGGTTGCTGAGCAGGTCCGCGCCGGTGCCCAGGGCGGGATCATTCGACCTGGCTGCGGCGAGACGCCGCGCCAGCCCGTCAGCCAGCAGCTCGCGGTGGGCGCCGGACAGCTCGATGGCGCGCACGGCGTAGCGGAGGCATTGCAACGTCTCGATCCCGCCGAGGTCGTCGAAGAACCACCCGCACGAGGTGAACATCCGGAGGGCGTTTCGCTCCATCTCCAGCAGCTCCCGGGCGGCGGGGAGGAGCAAGGGCGATGGGGGGTGGCCATCGAGGGCGTCGCGCGCCGCCCAGGGGTCGCCGAGGAGGAGCTCCCCCTCCTGCGCGTAGCGGGCGTGCAGCTCTCCGCCGAGCCATTCCAGCGCTTCGCGCAGCGGGGTGCGCCACGCCTGACTCGGGAAGCGGTCCGGCTCCATCCGGCAGCCGCAGTCGGAGCGCCAGCGTTCCACGCCGTGGGCACAACTCCACGACGATGGCGCCACCAGCTCCACGGCGGGGCCACCATGCGCCCCGGCCATCAGGGCGGCGGGGTTGGTCAACCTCATGCCGCGGCTGGCAGCGCCAGCCACCACCTGCGCCAGCGCCATCTCGCCGAAGGCGTGGTGGTGTCCGTAGGTCTCGCCATCGGTGGCAATGGTGGTTGCTCCGGCCGGTTGGGCCGCGAGCGCGTCGAGCCACGCCGTACCATTCGAGATCAGCGGGCCGAAGGCGACCTGGTGCGAGAGGGGACCGTGGTAGACGACAATCTGGATGCTGCGGCCCCCGCTGGTGGTGTACGTCCCCGGCATGCCGTGGGGCGGCGCGGACGCCACCTGAGTGGGGGCCAGGATGGTGAAGCGGATCCCCGCCTCGGCAAGCACATCCAGCGTCTCATCGTCCACGGCGGTCTCGGGCAGCCACATCCCTTCGGGCTCGCGCCCGAACCGGCGCCGGAAGTCGGCCATCCCCCAGCGGACTTCGGTCCGCTTGTCGCGTCGGCTGGCCAGCGGGAGGATGATGTGGTGATACGGCATGGCGATGGCGTTGCCGTGGCCGCGCCGTGCCACGCTTCTGCGGTCGGCCTCGATGAACCGCGCATACGTCTCGGGCGCGGCATGCTCGAGCCACTCCAGCAGGGTCGGGCCGACGTTGAAACTGACCGATTCCAGCGTGTTTACGAGCCGAGTGATGGAGCCGTCGTCAGCGGTGATGCGCGCCGCCACGACAGCACGATAGCATTCCCGCTCGATCCGCTCATTCCAGTCGTGAAACGGTGCGGCGCCCGGCTCCCGGGCAACGAAATCCAGCCAGGGATCTTCGCGCGGCGGCTGGTAGAAGTGGGCGTGGATGATGACGGGGTATGGCTTGGACCCGCTCATCGGCCAAGGGCCTCCGCGAGAGCGGGGAGCGGATCGGGGAAGGGATCGTCCACCTGGCGGAGTTCCGCCGCCCGCCGCAGCGGGGTGGCCAGGTCGCCACGACGCTCCAGTTCCAATCCCTCGATCATCTCGGCAAGCGCGTTGCAGTGCTGGCTGAACCGCTTCTCGGCGTAATCGGCGGCCGCCCCGGTGCTGATGATGAACTGCCAATCGGACGACTGCGCCAGCAACAACTCCCGAACTGCCTGGGCCAAGATGCTGTGGGTGGCCGGGTCGTCGAGCGCCCCCGGGGCTACCCGCCAGAAGGCCTCCTCCAGCGGCCAGAGCGCCTCCCAGGTCCACGCCGTCTTGGGGCTGAGCCACATGCTGTAGTCCCCATTGGCGCCCCACGACCCGTCGGCCAGGTTGACGGCAGGACTGGACGCCTGGGCGCCAAGGTGGCTGGACGCCGTGACCGGGCGCACCTTTCCCTGTCGTTCGATGGCGCGGTAGGTGTCGGCCAGGAAGTCCACCCCCTCGTACCACCAGTGTCCGAACAGCTCGGTGTCGAAGGGCGCGGAGATCACGCGGCCCCCGGCCGGTGCCGCTGCCCGTGTCACCTCGGCCAGGGCGGATGCGAAATGGCGGCCATCCCTCCAGGCGCGGGCGCGGCCCACATTGACATCGTAGGGTTCCTTGGCGCCGAGGTCCACACCGCGGCCCGTCACCCGCCAGAATTTCAATCCCCCGGGCCAGCGGATCTTGTGGAATTCGAGGTAGCCGCCGTCACCGGGATAGCCCTCGCTGCGGCTCCAGACCACCCGGGTGGAGGCCGGGTCGCGCACCAGGGCATGCACGGGGGCGGCCCCCGCTCGCGGGGAGACCAGGTATCCCCGGTAGGGCAGGCGCTCTCCCGGAGCCTCCACCGCCATCACATCGGCGCCGACCCGGCCGGCCGGGAAGTCCGGGTCGCCATACAGCGAAAGCGACTGCCCGGCACGCGCCAGGTGGGAATCGGTAAAGAACCACCGGAAGTCGGCGGCCCGGAGATGCTCCTCGATGCCGACCCGCTCGCCACGCTCGGGGGCGGCCGGGTGGGGCCGCCAGGGACCGGCCGCGCGGTAGGCGCATTCGGGGAGCCAGCAGCCCCGCGGGGCGCGCCCGAACAGGCGCTGGTGCTCGCTGCGCCCCAGCAGGAGCTGCAGTCGAATGCTCTCGTCGCATGCCAGCAGCGGCAGGAAGCCGTGAGTGGCGGCGGAGCCCATGATCTCGATCCGTCCGGCGTCCTCGAACCGTCGCAAGGCGCCGATGATGTCACCGTCGAGCCGGGCGAAGGTGCGTTCCAGCCTGGCGTACCTGCTCTTCCAGAAACTCGCCAGCCGGGCAAGCTCGTCGTCGCCACCGGCGGTGAAGGTGGCGATGTCGTCGCCCGCCGCCTGGAGCCGCTGGGTAAGGAACGCGGCCAGTTCGGTGCGGAAGGAGGGATGGGCCAACTGGTTGGCCAGGATCGGGGTCACCCCAAGGGTGACCGGAGCCGCGACGCCCTCATGCTGCAGTCCTTCCAGCGCCTCCACCAGCGGGAGGTAGGTATCGACCGCCGCCTCCGTGAGCCAATCGCTGCCGTGAGGCCAGCGGCCATGGTGCAGCACCCACGGGAGGTGGCTGTGCAGGGCAAAGACGAAATCCATCATGACTCCGGACAACGGTAGGTGCCGTCGAGCACCCGCCGGTAGAGCTGGAAGTATTCCGCGACCGAGCGCTCCCAACTGAAGTCCCGCGCCATCGCTGCATCGACCATCCGGCGCCACTCCGACGGCAGGTGGTAAAGGTCAATGGCGCGCCGGATGGCACCGACCAGCGGCTCCGAGTGGAATCCCTCAAACAGGAACCCGGTGACGCCATCATCGATGGTGTCCGCCAGCCCCCCGACGCGGCGGGCCACCATCAGCGCGCCGTATCGCTGGGCCCGCATCTGGGTCAGCCCGCACGGCTCGTACTGGCACGGCATCATGCAGACGTCGGCTCCCGCCATCAGGATGTGCTCGAGATGGTCGGTGAATTTCGTGTTGACCGCAATCCGTTCGGGAATCTGCCGCGCCGCCTCGGTCAGGGCGTCCTCGAAGCGTTGCTCTCCGGCTCCCAGGAAGATGAACTGGGCGCGCAGGTGGCCCAGGGCATGGCTGTCCAGCAGGATCTGAATCCCCTTCTGCGTCACCAGGCGCGCCGCCATGACAAACACCGGCAGGGCGGGCTCCTCGGGCAACCCGAAGGTGCGCTGCATCGCCGCCTTGCAGGCCGCTTTGTTGCTCTGATTGTCGAGGCTGAACGGGTGGGCAATGTGAGGGTCGGTGGCAGGATCCCAGACCTTCTGGTCGAGGCCGTTGAGGATCCCGCCGAACCGGTCGCCCATCCAGTCAAAGACTTCCTGCAGGCCGAACCCGCCCGCCGGGGTCCGCAGCTCCAGGCTGTGGTTGGGGCTGACCGTGGCGGCCGCATCGGCAAAGACGAGCCCGCTCTTGAGCAGGTTGAGCTTGCCGTACCACTCCAGTTCCCGCCAGGTGAAACGATCCCATGGCAGCCCGACCCGGGTCACCGTCTCGGCCGGGTAGTGGCCCTGGTATCCCGCGTTGTGGACCGAGAGCACCGAACGGACGGCGGCGTAGTACGGGTCGCCCGAGAACTCGATCCGCAGGTACGCCAGCGCGAGCGCCGCATGCCAGTCGTGGGCGTGGAGGAGAACGGGACCATCGACCATGCGCGGCAGTGCCTGGAGGGCGGCGCGCGCAAAGAAGGCAAAGCGCTCGGGGTTGTCGGGATAGTCACCCCGGGCGTCGCCATACAACTTTTCGCGGTCAAAGAACCCGGCATGCTCGATGAAGTGGATCCGGGCTCCGCGACGCGGGGTCACTTCACGGAGGAGACGGGCGGTTTCGATGCGGGGTCCGACCTGCACCTCGAACGGTTCCCCGACCGCCTCGAGCGCGCCGGCCACGTCCCGTGCCCCCGCGTGCAGCGGCATGATGGCCATGGTGCGCACACCGGCCCTGGACTGAAACCGTGCCAACCCCGCCACCGCCTCGGCCAGCCCGCCGGTCCGGGCGTACGGGAAATACTCGGCCGCCACGTGCACCACCGTCACTGGGCTTCCCGCCGCATCCGGCAAGGCGGAGGTGGGATGCTCGGCACGACGGGCAGAGCGGCGCTCGATCACGGATGGCGGCCCGGTGGGTCGTCAGCGAAAGGGGCGTTGCGCATGGCCGGCACGTAGAACCGCTCGGTGTAATCCTGGACCATGCGACGGGCGCTGAAGCGGCTCCCAGCCACCCGCATCGCGTTACGCATCTGGTTGACCCAGCCGACCGGGACGCCCTGCTCATCCCGGTCGTAATACAGCGGCACGATCTCATCCTCCAGCAATCGGTACAGTGCCTCCCCATCGGCGTCGTCCGCGCCCGGATGGTCCTCGGCATCGGGGGCCAGGGGGATCGCCCAGCCGTTGCTGCCGTCGTAGGCTTCCTCCCACCAGCCGTCGATCGTGCTCAGCTGGGGAACGCCGTTGAGCGCCGCCTTCATGCCGCTCGTGCCCGACGCTTCGAGCGGTACCCGCGGCATGTTGAGCCAGAGGTCCACGCCCTGAACCAGGACGTGGGCCATGTGCATCTCATAGTCCTCGAGGAATGCCACCCGGCCCTCGAAGAACGGGTCGTGAGTAAACTGGTGCACGGTCTGGAGAACCCCCTTGCCGGGATCGTCGGCGGGGTGCGCCTTGCCGGCTATGATGATCTGGACGGGGCGCCACGGGTCCACCAGCAGTTGGCGCAGCCGTTCGGGATCGCGGAACAGCAGGTCGGCCCGCTTGTAGGTGGCAAACCGCCGGGCAAAACCGATGGTAAACGCGTTGGGGTCGAGCAAGGTCCCAGCCGAGACGACCTGCGCCGCCTGGCGCCAACGATCGGCATACCGCCGGCGTGCCTCCTCCCGGATGAACGTCATCAAGTGCTGCTTCAGCTCCAGGTGCACCTGCCAGAGCCCGGCCGAATCCAGTCCCCGCAGGCTCTCCCACAGGGCCGGGTCATCGACCCGATCGGCCCACGCGGGGCCAAACTGGCTGTCGAGGAACGCCATCACCGGGTTGGCCATCCAGGTCCCGACATGGACCCCGTTGGTGATGGCAGCAATCGGGACCTCGTCCTGGCTGCGTCCCGGCCACAGGTCCTGCCAGAGTTCCCGGCTGACGTGGCCATGCCGCTGGGCCACGCCGTTGACGCGCCCGGCCAGGTTCATTGCCAGCACCGTCATGTGAAACCGGTTCGGCTCCCGCACCGGATGCGATCCGAGGGCCAGGAACTCTTCCCGGCTGATCCCGAGTTCCTCCCAGACCGGCCCGCTGCAGGTGGCGACCTGGTCGGCGTCGAAGATGTCGTGGCCGGCGGCAACCGGGGTGTGGGTGGTGAAGATGGTGGAGCGCCGGACCTCGGTGACGGCATCGTCCCACGCCGTGCCCGCTGCGGTCAGCTCGCGCACCCGCTCCACCATCATGAATCCGGCATGCCCCTCATTGGCATGCCACGCCCCGGGCGTGAGCCCCGCCGCGCGCAGCACCCGGACCCCGCCCACGCCGAGGATCCATTCCTGGCGCAGCCGGAGGTCCGGACCCCCGGCGTACAGCTTGGAGAGCAGCGGGCGATCGGCCTCGGCGTTCTGCTCCAGGTCGGTGTCGAGCAGGAAGATCGGGGCCCGGCCCACCTGCATCGTCCAGGCCCGTACGTGCACCGGCCGGCCAAAGGTCTCCACGGTGGTCACCCAGGCCTCCCCGTCGGGCCCGTACACCGGCGTGAGTGGAGTGAGCATCGGGTCGGTCTGGGCGTCGGAGTCCTCCTGCCAGCCGTCGAGGCGAAGCCGCTGGTCGAAATAGCCCTTCATGTAAAACAGGCCGATCCCCACCAGCGGTACCCCGAGGTCGGAGGAGGCCTTGCAATGGTCCCCCGCCAGGACACCCAGCCCACCACTGTAGATCGGCACCGAGGTGTGGAAGCCGAACTCGGCGCAGAAATAGGCCACCGGCTGTCGGTCCATGTCGCCGTGCCGCCTGGCAAACCAGGTGCCGGTGGCGGAACGCTCGGATTCCTGCCACGCCAGCACCGAGTCATACTGGGCCAGGAACCCGGGGCTCGTGGCGAGCCGCTCCAGCCGGGCAGGGGCCACCCGACGCAGCAGGGCAATGGGGTTGTGCCGGGTCAGCCGCCACAGCGGTTCGTCAATGGCGCGGAACAGTGCGCGGGCCTCGCGGTTCCAGCTCCAGGCCAGGTTCGTGGCCAGGGTCGCCAGCCCCTCCAGCCGCGGGGGAAGGATCGGGATCTTGCGTCGCAGGGCATTCATCAGTGGATCAGCTTCTTGTACTTGATCCGGTGCGGCTGGTCCACCGCGGCTCCCTTGCGGCGCTTGTAGTCGGCGGCATAGTCCTGGTAGTTGCCCTCGAACCAGAAGGCTTCGCTGTCGCCCTCGAAGGCCAGGATGTGGGTGGCGATGCGGTCCAGGAACCAGCGGTCGTGGGAAATGACCACCGCGCAGCCCGCGAAGCCGAGCAGGGCGTCCTCCAGGGCGCGCAGGGTGTCGACGTCGAGGTCGTTGGTCGGTTCGTCGAGCAGCAGCAGGTTGCCACCGCTCTTGAGGAGCTTGGCCAGGTGCAGCCGGTTGCGCTCCCCGCCCGAGAGGGTGGCGACCTTCTTCTGCTGGTCGGCCCCGCGGAAGTTGAACCCGGCCGCATAGGCGCGCGAATTCACCATCCGCTTGCCGAACTGCATCTGGTCCTCGCCGCCGGAGATTTCCTCATAGACGGTGCGGGTGGGGTCGAGCGCCTCGCGGGACTGGTCCACGTAGGCCACCTTCACCGTCGAGCCGACCACCAGCTCGCCGCTGTCCGGTGACTCCTGCCCGGTGATCATCCGGAACAGCGTCGTCTTGCCCGCGCCGTTGGGACCGATCACCCCGACAATGCCGCCGCGCGGCAGCGAGAAGTTGAGATTCTCGAACAGCAGCCGGTCCCCGAATCCCTTGCTGAGATCCTTGGCGATCACCACCTCTTCTCCGAGTCGATCCGGCACCGGGATCAGGATTTCGGCTGTTCCCTCCGACTCCCGTTCCCCCTTCTCGCGCAACTCCTCGAAGGCACTGATCCGCGCTTTCGACTTGGCCTGGCGGGCCCGCGGCGACATCCGGATCCACTCCAGCTCGCGCTCCAGGGTCTTCTGGTGCGCCGAGGCCTGCTTCTCTTCGGTGGCCATGCGCTTCTGCTTCTGGTCCAGCCACGAGGAATAGTTGCCCTCCCACGGGATCCCGGCACCCCGGTCGAGCTCCAGGATCCAGCCGGCCACGTTGTCGAGGAAGTACCGGTCGTGGGTCACCGCCACGACGGTGCCCGCAAACTCGGCCAGGTACCGCTCCAACCAGGCCACCGACTCGGCGTCGAGGTGGTTGGTGGGCTCATCGAGCAACAGCATGTCCGGTTGCGAAAGCAACAGGCGGCACAGCGCCACCCGGCGCTTCTCGCCGCCGGACAGGGTCTCGACGGAGGCATCACCGGGCGGGAGCCGCAGGGCATCCATCGCGATATCGACATGCCGGTCCAGGTCCCACAGGCCCAGGGTGTCGATCCGGTCCTGGAGATTCCCCTGCTTTTCGAGCAGCGCCGTCATCTCGTCATCGGACATCGGCTCTGCAAAGCGGGCGCTGATTTCCTCGAACCGGGCCAGCAGGCCGCGCTGCTCCGCCACCGCCTCCTCGACGTTGCCGCGGACATCCTTGGAGGGATCGAGCACCGGTTCCTGCGGCAGGAACCCGATCCGCAGGCCATCGGCCGGCCGGGCGTCACCGATGAAATCCTGGTCCACCCCGGCCATGATCCGGAGCAGCGAGCTCTTGCCGGCACCGTTGGCACCGAGGACGCCGATCTTGGCCCCCGGGTAGAAGGCCAGGTAGATCCCCTTGAGGATCTCCCGGCTGGGAGGGACAACCTTGCGCAGATCGCGCATCGTGAAGACATATTGATGGTTCGCCATGGGCGGGAAGATACCGCCGCGCGGGGGGGTCTTGGAACCGCGCGTACTCCCCCCGGCCTTATGACCGCGGCGGAACCGCCCGCCCCTGCTCGCCCTTTATCCCCAGGAATGATGCCCATGCGCCGCTTCCTTCTCCTGATCGCTGCCACCGCCGGACTCGGGGTGCTGACCCTGGCTCCCCCCCGCAAGGCCTCCGCCGGTGAGCGCTCCGCGCCTGAATGCGCCGCCGACAACGGCGGTCTCGTCCTGCCCGCCGCCCTCTGCGCCGCCGTCGTTGCCGAGAGCATCGGTGCGGTGCGTCATATCAGCGTGGCGCCGAATGGCGACCTGTTCGCCGCCGTTACCGGCCGCACCGGAGGGCTCTACCTCCTGCGGGACACCAACGGGGACGGCAAGGCGGAGGTGGTCCGGCAGGTTTACGCAGGATCCGGAACCGGGGTCCTGGTCGCCGGGGACGCCGTCTTCTTTGCCCCGAATGACCGGGTGCTCCGTTTCCCCTGGCAATGGGGAGCGCTCGAGCCCGCCGGCCCCGCCGAGACGATTGTGGCCGGACTGCCGGCCGATCGAAGTCACGCCGCCAAGACCCTGGCCATGGGCCCCGATGGCCGGCTGTACGTCAACATCGGTGTGCCGAGCAACAGCTGTCAGGTGGACCAGCGCACCGCGCGTTCCCCGGGAGTTGATCCCTGTGCGGAGTTGACCGATCGTGGCGGGATCTGGTCGTTCGATGCCCGGCGATCCGGACAGGGTCCGGCCGACGGTCGGCGCCAGGCGGTCGGGCTTCGGAACGCCATGGCCTTCGCGTTCAACCCGGCCACCGGGATGCTCTACATGGCCACTCATGGCCGCGACAACCTGGTGACATGGGGCTGGACCCAGCAGGCCAGTGCGGAACTGCCCGCCGAGGAGTTTGGTCCGGTGCCGGCGGGCGCGGATTATGGCTGGCCGTATTGCTACTACGACCCGTTCCAGCGCCGGAAGGTGCTGGCCCCGGAGTATGGCGGGGACGGTCAGAAGACCGACCGCTGCGCCAACCGGACCATGCCGGCGATCGGTTTCCCCGCCCACTGGGCCCCGATGGCGCTGGCGTTCTATGCCGACACCGCCCTCGGCGCCAGCTACCACGGCGGGGCGTTCCTCAGCTTCCACGGCTCGTGGAATCGCGCCCCGATGCAGCAGGCAGGTTACCGGGTGGTGTTCATCCCGTTCGAGGGCGGACAGCCGACCGGCCTGTGGACCGATTTCATCCTTCCGAGTGGTGGACCCGGCGCCATCCGCCCGGTGGGTCTCGCCGTCGGTCCGGACGGGAGTCTCTTCGTGTCGGCCGATGCCAACCAGAAGATCTGGCGGGTGTGGCGCCGGTAAGGGAGGTCTGGGGACTGGGGCTGGTGAGATGTGCCAGCCGGGTGCATTGTTGAGGGGTGGGACCCGAATCGTTCCTGCAATCACGGAGGTGGGATGCAGCGCTTGAGATGGCTTGCCGCCATGGGAATCCTGGCGGCCGGACCCTTGGCAGCCCAGCAGCCGACGGCCCCTGCCGCCACGCCGCTGGCCGCTGGGGTGATGGCCCCGGGCTTCAACCTTGCCGCCGGAAACAAGGCCGGGTTGGCCGGCATGCTCGCCCTGGCGGACTTGCATGACAAGACCGTCGTCATTGCGTTTTTCTATCGGGCCCGGAGCAGTGGCTGAACAGTCCAGATGAACGCGTACCGTGATCAGTACGCGCAGCTGTTCGGGACCGATGGCCAGGTGGTCCTCCTCGGCATCAGCGTCGATCCAGTGGATACGCTGGCGGCCTGGGCCAGGGATGCCGACTATCCGTTCACCTTTCTCAGTGACCCCAGCGGCGAGGTCGGCAAGCTGTACGGGGCGTACATCGAGCGCAATGGCCGGGTGATCGACAACCGGTCCCTGTTCATCATTCGGCATGGCAAGATTGAGCATGTGATGGCGCCGTTCCGGGAGATCGATCCGACCGCGTATGAGGAACTGGGCGCCGCCATCAGCCGGGTGCGCGGCCTGCCGTAACCGCGGGTCCAGTGTGAGGGGTGGGCGGGGGATGCCTCGATGTC
>Ga0163153_10002474_pt1 | contig 26825 bp, 23 predicted proteins | sample OliLakLV19MP6IB1_FD_148629 | JGI IMG/M metagenome (GOLD analysis project Ga0163153, IMG submission 148629) | Freshwater microbial mat bacterial communities from Lake Vanda, McMurdo Dry Valleys, Antarctica - Oligotrophic Lake LV.19.MP6.IB-1 | ecosystem: Environmental > Aquatic > Freshwater >...
ATGCTAACCACCGCCCGTACGCACCAAGCACCGGATGGGTGGCTGAGTGGTTTAAAGCACCGGTCTTGAAAACCGGCGAGGGTTCACGCCCTCCGTGAGTTCGAATCTCACCCCATCCGCCACTTGCCGCCCCGGGGTATGAATCTCGTTTTTCGCTGCATGTGTACATGATAGCCTTTTCCGCCATTTCCATTTTTCATATTTGGCTGAGTTCCGCAAAATTCCTTAGTGTGCACGCATCATGCACGGTTCAGGTTGGTCCGCGAGGCTCAACATAACTATAGTCCATAGCAGAAGTAAAAAACAAAACAAGAACCAAATCTGCGCAGTATCCTCTCTTCCCCCGCTTGCGGGGAAAGCACCTACGCAGCCCTTTGCTGCTGCAGGGGATGGGGGCCCTCGCAAATCGCGCTTTACTCCCCCGCACCTCAAGCCCCACAGTGCGCGCCAACAACCCACGGATCACTCCCATGCACACCGGCGTCCGCGCCCTCGCACTCGCCCGCTGGCGGCTTGCCATTGCACTCAGCGCCATCGTCGCAGCGCTCTATTTCGGCTTCATTTTCGCCGTCGCCTTCGCCAAAGACACCATGGCCCACGAAATCGCGCCGGGCCTCAGCCTCGGCATCCTCGCGGGGGCGGCCGTCATCATCGGTGCCTGGTTGACGACGTGGTTCTACGTGTCGTGGGCGAACCGGTATTTCGACCCGGCCCTGCGCGCCATCAACGCCAAGCGCCGCCCATGAGCCAGACCAGCCTGGGCGAGCCCAACCTCACCGCCATCGCCTTTTTCTTCATCTTCATTGCCATAACCCTTGCCATCACCTTCTGGGCAGCGCGGCGCACCAAAACCACCGAGGAATTCTTCGCCGCTGGGCGCACCATCTCCGGCCGCCAGAACGGCTTCGCGCTCGCTGGCGATTACATGAGCGCCGCGAGTTTTCTGGGGATAGCAGGCCTGGTGTCCCTGTCGGGCTTTGACGGCCTGATCTACTCGACCGGCTGGCTGGTCGGTTGGCCGGTGGTCTTGTTCCTGATCGCCGAGCCGCTGCGCAATCTGGGAAAATACACCTTCGCCGATGTCGTGAGTTTCCGCCTCAGGCAAACGCCGGTGCGCATTTCGGCCGCCATCGGCACACTCGCCGTCGTCTCGTTCTATTTGATCGCGCAAATGGTGGGCGCCGGAAACCTGATCAAGCTGATGTTCGGCATTTCCTACGAACTCGCCGTCGTCATCGTCGGCTGCGTGATGCTGGCCTATGTGCTGATCGGCGGCATGATCGCTACCACCTGGGTCCAGATCGTCAAAGCCGTGCTGCTGCTGGGTGGCGCGGCGTTGCTGTGCGTTCTGACCCTGGCGCAGTTTTCGTTCAACCCCGCCGAGCTCTTCGCCAAGGCCGCCGACATGTACGGACGCGAGGTGCTGGCGCCCGGCAAGCAGGTCGCCAACCCCTGGGACGCGATTTCGCTCGGCCTCGCCCTGATGTTCGGCACCGCAGGCCTGCCGCATATCCTCATGCGATTCTACACCGTCCCCGACGCCAAGGCCGCGCGCCAGTCGGTGTTCTGGGCCACCGGCCTGATCGGCGTCTTCTATCTCATGACCTTCATCCTCGGTTTCGGGGCCATGGTGCTGGTTGGGCGCGAAGCCATCATGGCCGTCGACAAAGGCGGCAACATGGCAGCCCCCCTGCTCGCCGAAGTGCTGGGCGGCACCGGCTTGCTGGGCTTTATCGCCGCCGTCGCCTTCGCCACGATCCTGGCCGTCGTCGCCGGCCTGACGTTATCGGGGGCAGCCGCCCTCAGCCACGACCTCTGGGTCTCCGTCCACCGCAAGGGCGATGCCCCGCACAGCGAGCAATTGCTGGTCGCCCGCATCGCGACAGTCGCACTGGGAATTGTGGCCATCATCTTAGGGATCGCGTTCAAGGGACAGAATGTGGCCTTCATGGTGGGCCTGGCCTTCGCTGTGGCGGCCTCGGGCAACTTTCCGGCCCTGGTGCTCTCGATCTTCTGGCGCGCCTACACAACCATGGGCGCGGTCGCTTCGATCATCACCGGCACGGCCTCAAGCCTGCTGCTGATCGCTTTGTCGCCGACCATCATGATCGATGTCATGGGCGGCGAAAGCGCAATCTTTCCCCTGAAAAACCCCGCCATCATAACAATCCCCTTAGGCTTCGCCACCGGCATCATCGTGTCCCTGCTCTGGCCCGAACCAGCCGCCCGCGACGCCTACGAAGCCAAAGAACGCCGCATGATCACCGGCGTAGAGTGAAGGCCCCCATACCCTGCGAGCCACAAGTGCTGCGCAGGTACTTCCCCCGCAAGCGGAGGAAGACACCAGATTTTCTGTCTGCCCCCGCTTGCGGGGGAAGTGGCTGCGCCGCGTTAGCGGCTGCAGACGATGGGGGGCCTAGCCCCGCAGCAACTGCCGGCATTGCGCGGGCAACACGTCCAGACGCATCGCCTTCTCCGGCGCATACGGCGTCGAGCCTTCGCGCTTCCACGATGTGTCCTTGAACCACGACGCCAGCTCCGCCCCGCAGCCGTCGCCGTCGGGCGGCGGTTCCTGGTCCTTGCAATCGTCGCTGTCCACCGGGCACGCCATGCGCACATGCATATGCGCCATGTGTCCGCGCCACGGCCTGATCTTTTGCAGCCAAGCCTGCCCAGCCGCACGCGCGCAAAGAGCCTGTTTGATCGGCGGCGAGACAAAGATGCGCTCAACCCCCGGCGCCTGCGCTGCGCGCTTCAGCAACGAAACCTGCGCCGCGCCGAACAACGCGTTCACCCTCAAGGTGCTGACATCAACCATCGACGGCGGCTCGAACGTCTCCAATTGACCCGCACTCAACTTTCGCGCAGGCAACGGCGTCAGCCAGATGTCGGCATCCAGACCAACCTGATGCGAATTGTGATCCGAGGGCAGGGGCCCGCCACGCGGCTGAGCCAGATCGCCAACCAGCACACCGCGAAAGCCATCACTGGCAACGCCCGCCGCCAGCAACCTGATAAAGCGGATCAAGCCCGGATGACCCCACGCCCTGTTACGCGCCGGATTCAGCACCTGCCAGTGTACAGCCTCGAGCGGCAATTGCTGGGCCCCGGCAATGCAGCCGCGCGTGTAGGTGCCATAGACTCTCGATTCGCCGCCACTGGACGACTGAACTGCGGCAAATTGCTCGGCAGCTGGAGGAGCAGCAGCCACCGTAACGGGAGGTGTGACGTCAATGTCCCGCTCGCAAGCCGTTATCAGCACTGCGAGCGCAACGGGAACGCCGAACGTCTTGACCAAAGTCCACATAAGCCACATTTGTCCTGTTTGGCCGGGGGTAGCAAGTAACCGCAGGTTGGGCTACAAGCCGCCGCTTCGACTAGAGAGAGACACGCCGCTTATGTACGCTGTTCTGCTAACCATTGAAGTCGTCGTCTGCATTGCGATGATCGGCGTGATCCTGCTGCAACGCTCGGAAGGCGGCGGCCTTGGTATGGGCGGCGGTGGCGGCATGGGCGGCCTGATGACCGGGCGCGGCGCCGCAAACGTGCTTACCCGCACCACGGTGATTCTGGCGACAATCTTTATCACGACCTCAATTGCGCTCACGGTTCTGGCGAAAAACACCCGCAAAGTGAGCCCGCTGGAGGACGCGACCTCGACATCCGCGCCGCTTGGGACATTGCCGCCCGGCGCTACCGCGCCAGCCCAGCCTTCGCCGACCCCGCTTCCAGCAGCACCGGCAGGAACGCCGCTGCCAGCAAGCCCTGCGGCACTTCCTGCACCTGTTCCGGCCGCACCGGCAGCGCCCGCGCCGGCATCACCGCAACCTGCTCCCGCACCGGCACCGCCGGAAAACTAGCGTGAAACGCGTTCCACAGACGCGTTGAATTTTTTCTTGGTCGTGTAACTCTTTTCTCCTTATGGTGGTGGTCCATGGCGCGGTTCATCTTCATCACCGGCGGCGTGGTCTCATCCCTCGGCAAAGGTATCGCATCAGCGGCCCTCGGCGCGCTGTTGCAGGCACGCGGATTCAAAGTCCGCCTGCGTAAACTCGACCCCTATCTGAACGTCGATCCGGGCACGATGTCCCCATATCAGCACGGAGAGGTCTTCGTCACCGACGACGGCGCGGAAACCGATCTCGATCTCGGCCACTACGAACGCTTCACCGGCGTCTCGGCGACCAAGGGCGATAGCGTCACGACGGGGCGCATCTATCTCGATATTCTCACCCGCGAACGCCGCGGCGATTATTTGGGCGCCACCATCCAGGTCATCCCGCACGTCACCGACGCCATCAAGCAGTTCGTGCTCGGCGCCTCCGACGACGTCGACTTCGTGCTCTGCGAAATCGGCGGCACGGTCGGCGACATCGAAGGCCTGCCGTTCTTCGAGGCCATCCGCCAGCTCGGCAACGAACTCGGCCGCGAACGCAGCCTGTTCATCCACGTCACCCTGATCCCCTATATTGCGGCCTCCGGCGAACTGAAAACCAAACCGACCCAGCACTCCGTCAAAGAGCTGCGCTCGATCGGCATCCAGCCCGACATTGTCCTCTGCCGCTCCGATCGCGAAGTCGCCGCCGAAGAACGCCGCAAGATCGCCCTGTTCTGCAACGTCCGCGCTTCCAGCGTCATTCAGGCGCTCGACGTGTCAACGATTTACGAAGCTCCGCTGTCCTATCACGCGCAAGGCTTCGACGACGAAGTGCTGTCGATTTTCGGCATCAAAGACGCGCCCAAGCCAAAACTTGCGCCATGGATCACCGTCGTCAAGCGCGTGAAAGAACCCGAAGGCGAAGTCAAAATCGCCATCGTCGGCAAATACACCGGCCTCAAAGACGCCTACAAATCCCTGAACGAAGCCCTCGCGCACGGCGGCATCGCCAACAACGTGCGCGTCAAGGCCGAGTGGATCGCCTCCGAAGTCTTCGAAGAACCTGGCCACATCCAGCATCTCGAAGATGTTCACGCCATCCTCGTTCCCGGCGGCTTCGGAGAACGCGGCACCAAAGGCAAAATCGAAGCCGCGAAATTTGCCCGCACGAGGAATGTGCCTTTTTTCGGCATCTGCTTCGGCCTGCAAATGGCCGTCATCGAAGCCGCACGAAATCTCGCGGGCCTGTCCGACGCCAGCTCAACCGAGTTCGGTCCGTGCAAGACCATGGTCGTGGGTCTGATGACCGAATGGATGCGCGGCAACCAGCTTGAAAAACGCCGCGCCGGCGGTGAACTCGGCGGCACAATGCGGCTCGGCAAGTATCAGGCCCTTCTCAAGCGCGGCAGCAAGGTCGCCGAAATCTACGGCGCACTCGAAATCGAAGAACGTCATCGCCATCGTTACGAGGTCAACCTGGAATATCGCGAAGCTCTCGAGAAAGCGGGCTTCATTTTCACCGGCATGTCGCCCGACGGCCTGTTGCCGGAAATCTGCGAACGCGCCGATCACCCGTGGTTCATTGGCGTGCAATTCCATCCAGAATTGAAATCGCGGCCGTTCGAACCCCATCCTCTATTCGCAAGTTTCATCGCCGCCGCCGTCACCCAAAGCCGTTTGGTCTAGGAAAACACCGTGAAGCCCAACCACACCGTCAAAGCAGGCAACGTCGAGATTGCCAACGACAAGCAGTTCACTTTGATCGCTGGCCCTTGCGCCCTGGAAAGCCGTCAACACGCCTTCGAAATGGCAACGGCCATCAAGGAAATCACAACCAAACTGGGCATCGGCTTCATCTACAAAACCAGCTTCGACAAAGCCAACCGCACCAGCGCCAACGCCGAACGCGGCATGGGCCTCGAACTCGCACTGCCGATCTTTGCCGACCTGCGCGAGAAGCTGAACATCCCCGTCCTCACCGACGTCCACACCGAAGAGCAATGCAAGCTCGCGGCCCAAGCCGTCGACGTTTTGCAGATACCGGCGTTCTTGTGCCGCCAGACCGATCTGCTCGTCGCCGCCGCAAAAACCGGACGCATCGTCAACGTCAAGAAGGGTCAATTCCTCGCCCCCTGGGACATGAAAAATGTCGTGGCCAAAGTGACAGACGCGGGCAACCCCAACGTCATGACCACCGAGCGCGGCGTCTCGTTCGGTTACAACACGCTGGTCTCCGACATGCGCGCGCTTCCGGTCCTCAAAGACATCGGCTGCCCGGTCGTCTTCGACGCCACGCACTCGGTGCAACAACCGGGCGGGCAGGGCACCAAGTCAGGTGGCCAGCGCGAAATGGTGCCGGTGCTCGCCCGCGCCGCCATCGCCATCGGCGTCGCTGCCGTCTTCATGGAAACCCATCAAGACCCCGACAACGCCCCCTCAGACGGACCCAACATGGTCCACTTGAAAGACATGGAAGCCCTGCTCAGCGACCTGCTGGACTTCGATCGCCTAGCAAAGCGGAAGCGCTGATCGCTCAAATCCGTTCATTTCCGTGAGTTATCCATCGACCGCTCGGAACGCAAAACCGGACTGGTGCTGAAACCGGTGAAGCGGGGGCCGGGAGAGAGTGCAGAGGAGAGTCAAGTGCACTGTCACCGAAATACCCGCTCAGGCCCCTTCCCCAACTGGATGCTGTCAACAGGCGTTGGCTTTGGCGGCAAGACCGATGACGTCGATTGGGATGTCATTGGCAAGAACAATCCTTCCGGCCGCGTCGGCACGCCAGAAGATATTGCAGGCCTGGCTATCTTCCTCTGCTCACGCGCGGGCCAGTATGTCGCCGGACAGACGATTGCCTGCGACGGCAGCGTCGTCGGTACTTCGTAAGAGCGAACTACGCGGATGTCCGGCGCCGCTCATCAAGCGCTTGTCGGATATCCGCGTGCACTTGCCGCGTGATCTTATAGTGCCGCACCATCATGATCGGAAAGATATGAAACACCGGCAGACACAAACCCACCAGCAGCCCCAAGAGATTGATCGTATCCTGCGGCACCTCTGAGGGCGGCGATTGCACGGGCAGATTGATCAAGCTCAATATCAGTCCACCAAACAAGATCCCAAGCCCAGACGTTGCCTTGACACAGAACACAACAGCGGCGTTGAACATCGCTTCCTGCCGGTAACCGGTGTTGAGCTCATGCTGATCGAGAATATCAGCAATCAGCGACGCACTAATCACACCACGGATAACCTCCATAGCAGCGAAGAACGCGCCATCAATAATCAAAATCGTGAGCAACAGATCTGATCCGTTCTCAGGCATGATCCCCAAGAACCGCAAGCCGACGACCACAACACCCGCGAGCAAGCTCATGGTCGCGCTCATCATCAGAATAAACTTCTTGTCGATCCAGCGCTGAAGCAAGGCAACGACGGGAAAGGCAATTATCGCACCAACCCCGATCAGCCCAAACCAGCGCAGATCATCAGATCCCAATTGCCAGAAAAACGTTGCCATATAGATCGACATGTTCTGCGTCGTGCCGGAAATCGCCGACGCAATAAGCACAATCATGAAGAACAGCCTGAACTGATCATTCTCAAGCCCGCGCCGGAACTCCTTGATTGTTTGCGTGACACTCGGAATGCTTTGCCTCACCGAATGCTGCCGCAGATAAGGAATTTGTCCCCATGTCAAAAACGTGGTCGCCAGCGCCCCCGACGTCATCAAGATCGCGCCAATAAACGCCATTGTCGGATAGGCCGCCGGATTCAACTGACCGACAGGATGTTCCGGCGTATTCGCCATCACAACGCCAAAAGTAATGACAGGAAAGAGCAAACCGATGAACCAGCCCACCGCAAAACGGTAGGCCATGATCGACGTTCGCTCGTGATAGTCGTCGGACAATTCAGCGGCAATCGCCGCCCACGGGACAAAATAAATCGACAAGAATATCCGGGTCAAAATCATGAATGACACAAGCCACCAGAACAATTCCAAGTGCGAAAGTCCCGGCGGTGGCATGAACACAAAATAGAAGCAGACACCCAACGGCACAGAACCAAGCAGCATCAACGGATGCCGCCTACCCCATTTGGAATGCAAATTGTCAGATATCGAACCAATCCAGGGATCAGCTATCGCGTCAATGATGATGCTCAAACTAAGAGCGAGCGACACGAGAAGCGCATTGACACCCAATATTTGGCTGTAGAAAAGCAATACGAAAGTATGGAACACCCAGTTCTTGATCGTGTCCGGGATAGCACCAACGCCCTGCGCAAGCTTTACGCTCGTAGACAGACGCCCGCCTCGTTCCTTACGGTGATAGGAAGGTGGGGCTTGCTCAACGTCCGGCATTCACAACTCTCCCAAAAACAATGACATAAGCATTAATATCAAGGACGCACCGCTTCCAGACGGGCCCGCTCGGTCTCATAGTCAGCGTAGGAATGCTTGAGCGTTGCGTGATTGAGCAGAACCTCCGCCACTTGCCGTTTGCCTGCTCCATCAAATATCCGGGACCGCACCCAATAGGACTCGGTGCGCTTGCTTTCGGACAGAGCCGCAATTTCGCGGCGGATCACATAGTCCTCCCCTACAAACAAGGGACCATCAATCACTCGTATCTCTTGATCAGCAAACAACCCCACCGCCGGACCCTTAACCGGGAACCGCGCCTCTGAGTTCGAGTATTCAGCCAACACGCTAATCATCTCGAGCGGAATAATCGCACGGCCCCAAAGTGACGCCGAACTCGAATACCACGGCGAAGCTTCTGTGATCACTTCAAGCTTTTGCTTGAGCGAAAACGGATAGAGCGCACCCATGTGTTGCTCCGTGTCCATACGAACACGCTCGTCCTCTGCACCCGTCATCCCAACTTTGAGCTCTTCAAGCACGACAAGCGCGCCTGCCGGACGCAATCCCGCCATGCGCTCTTCTAGCAGCGTTTGGGGATGTGAGGGACCAATACTCGCACTCGCCTCCAGCACAGGCGTGCCATCGGCCTTTTCCGCCCACACCCGCGTGGATGTCGCGCCAGGCTTGGGTATCTCGGCAAATCCTCTCACGCTCTCGCCTTCAACCACCATGTTCTGATAATGCGCCGAGAAACATCCTCGCTCAAACCATGACTGTCCCCAAAATTGCGCGAGCAGCGGCGGGAACAGACTAAAATGGGTCGGGCCCTCAATAGGCCCGGCACGGAAGCCAAGCTTCTCTGCCATCTTGTCGTCGTGGATGGAGCTATGCCCACCATAGGCTTGATCGGCCAGCATTTGCCGTGGCTGTCGTAGCGGTCCACATATGAAAAGCGGTGTCGAAAAACTCATATCTGCCCCGTCAGCAAAAGCGGCCGAAACCCCCGCAAAGCGCGGATCATGCCCAAGCAATCCTTCATTGCCAAACACAATGCAAACTGAAATACAGATTGCGATCATATTAAAGACCGGAGAACCGCCGTGGCTTCAAATCCGAAAACCAGTATGACCTTCGGATTCAATCCGTTGGACGAGCTCAATGATCTGCGCATGTCAGAGGGCGCGATGCCTTTGCTCAATAAAGTCCGTGCGTTCGTAATGGAAGTCGTCAACCCAATGTCCGAAAAATTCCACAAGCTAGGCGAAGGGCGCGCGGACCGGTGGAATTATGCACCAGGCCAACTTGAATTGCTCGATGGCGCAAAGGCGGAAGCGAAAAAGCGAGGCCTCTGGAACTTCTTTCTTCCCAGTGCCGAAACAGGTGAGGGTCTCAAGAACCTCGACTACGCCTACATCGGTTTTGAACTGGGAAAGAACCCGCTGGCATCGGAATGCATGAACTGCTCGGCACCCGACACCGGCAACATGGAAGTGCTTGAGCGCGTTGGAACCCCTGAACAAAAAGAACGATGGCTAAAGCCGCTCCTCAACGGTGAAATCCGTTCAGCCTTTGCCATGACCGAACCTGACCGCGCTTCGTCCGACGCGCGCAACATTGGCATGAGCGCGGTCTTGACCGGCAAAGAATGGCTGATCAACGGCGAGAAATTTTACATCTCGGGTGCTGGCGACCCTCGCTGCAAAATCATGATCGTGATGGTCCAAACCAATCCCGACGCCCAATCACACCGCCAGCAGTCACAAATCCTCGTGCCCATGGATGCCCCTGGCGTAAAAGTGCTCGGCCCCATGACCGTATTTGGGGAAGACGACGCGCCACACGGCCACATGCACATACGGTTCGACAACGTGCGTGTGCCTCAGGAGAACATTTTGTTGGGCGAAGGCCGTGGCTTCGAAATTTCGCAATTGCGATTGGGCCCAGGCCGCATCCATCACTGCATGCGCTCGATCGGCCAGGCCGAACGCGCCCTGGACCTGATGATCTCACGCGGCGTATCGCGCCAGGCCTTCGGCAAGTCGCTGGCGACATTGGGCGGCAATATGGAGATCATCTCCCGCGCCCGCATCGACATCGAAGCGATGCGTCTCATGGTGTTGAAAGCAGCCAAAGCTATGGACACGCTTGGCAACCGCGAAGCGCGCATTTGGCTTCACATGGTCAAAGCCATGGTGCCGGAACGCGTGTGCGAGATCATCGACCAGGCGATTCAGATGCACGGAGCAGCAGGCGTCTCGCAATGGACCCCGCTCGCCCGCATGTACACAGGCATGCGCACACTACGCATCGCCGACGGCCCCGACGAAGTCCACCACCTCGTGGTAGGCCGTAACGAAATCGGCCGCTTCGCCGCTCAAGGCGAAGACCCAACGTCGGCGGCGGTGTGGCGCCGCTAGAGAACCAATAAATAAGGGGCCAGCAACGCGGCCCCCCCTTGCGCCTTTCCCTGACAAGGAAAGGCGAATATCTCGACTCAACAATATCCCGAGGTAGCGCGACATCACATCACGCGCAATCGTCATGCGCACGAAAAGCATCGGATCGAAACCTACCCCATTCCCCCAAAAAGGTCTAACGCAGCCGAAATACCGCCCCCGGCGTAACGATATTCGCGCGGTGAGCCGCGTACCAGCCACCCAGAATCTCACCAAGCCATCTGCAACCCGCGCTGCGCCCCACCAGAAAGGCCACGCGCGCTTCAACAAACTATGCGGCTATCCTAGGTGGCCAGGATCCGTTGCCACGCACCCGGCCATGACGATGTACGTACGGTCTGGGGTTTGAAGTTCAGGCCGTTGGTATAAAACCCTCTACCCAAACACCAACCCCTCGAACTTGCCCGTGTTCCGCCACTTGTCGAGATACCTGAAATACGCGGCAGCACCTCCCGGATAGCCAACATAGTACTTGGCCTGCGGACCGCGATCCTGTCCCTCATTATTGTAGTAGCCCGGCGTGCACTCTTGGCTGCCCAGCAGCAGCCCGGGCCCCGACAATAACAAATCGACCCATGCCTCTTCGGCTCCACGGTCGAGCTCCACGCGCGACTTACCATGCGCCACCGCATGCTTCACAATCATCGCAATCGTGCGTCCGGACTCCGTCAGATTGTGAGGCACATTCGAAATCAGATTGGCACCTTGCGTCGGCTGCTGAATGAACAAGTTCGGAAACGAATGCACATGGCAACCGTGCAAAGTGCGCATGCCATTCGCCCAGTATTCCGAAAGCCGCACCCCGCCGCGCCCCTTCGGATCGAAGCCCGCGCGGCGCTCGAAAGGTGTCCCCACCTCAAAACCCGAGGCATAGATGATGCAGTCGACCTCATATTCGCGGCCTGCAACCACAACGCCCTTTTCAGTGATGCGTTCCACACCCTTGCCATCCGTATCGACAAGATTGGTGCTGGGATTGTTGAATGCTTGCAGGTACTCATCGTGGAAGCACGGACGCTTGCAGAGCTGGCGATACCAGGCCTTCAGCTTCTCCGCCGTCTCACGGTCTCGCACCACTTGCTCTGCCCGCGCACGGATTTCTTCCATCTTCTCAAAATCAGAGTCTTCATAGGCCGCCAGCATCCCCATCGGCGTGCGCTGCTCAGGCAGCAACTCGAAAATCTTCGCGCGAATGCGCCGCGACAGATCCGTCCAGCCATCCTGCACCAGATCAACATCGGTGCCAGCTCCAGCAGACTGATTGGCCGTGAAGTTCTCCAGCCAACGCTGCTGCCAACCCGGCGTCGATATCTCAGCAAACCAAGCTGGATCGATCACACGGTTATCCCGCACATCGACAGATGAGGGCGTACGTTGACACACATAAAGCGCCTTGCACGCGCGCGCGAGGTGCGGCACGCACTGAACAGCCGTCGCTCCCGTACCAATGATCGCAACCCGCTTGTCCTTGAGCTTCTCCATCAGCGCGCCGGAAGGATCGCCGCCCGTATAGCCATAGTCCCAGCGGCTGGTGTGGAAAGAGTGTCCCTTGAAACTCTCGATTCCAGCGATCCCTGGAAGCTTAGGCACATGCAAAGGTCCCGTGCCCATCCCCAGAAACTGAGCCGTGAATTCATCGCCCCGATTGGTACGAATGATCCATCGCGAATGCGCCTCGTCCCACTCCAGATCCGTCACGATCGTGTGAAAGAGCGCGTCCTGATAAAGATTGAACTTCCGCGCAATCCGATAACATTGCTCGAGGATCTCAGGTGCATGCGCATATTTTTCGGACGGCATATGCCCCGTCTCTTCCAACAGGGGCAAGTAAATCATTGAAGCCGTATCGCACTGAGCACCCGGATAGCGGTTCCAATACCAAGTACCGCCAAAGTCGCCGCCCTTCTCAATAATCCTGACACTCTCGATCCCGGCCTCTTTCAGCCGCGCTCCTGTCACAAGTCCTGAGAAGCCGCCGCCGATAAAGGCAAACGTTACATGGTCGCGCTTGGGCTCGCGGGGTGTTATGGGCGTGTAGGGGTCATCAAGATAGTGCGCGTACTGACCTGCAACCTCCAGATATTGCTCATTACCGTCCTGCCTTATGCGCTTGTCGCGCTCTTCACGATACTTCCGCCGCAGCGCTTCGGCATCAAACTTCGGACGGGGCTTGCTCGCGCTTTGCATAGACATAAAAAGTCCTCAAGTGGAAATAGCTGGATGCCAGCATATAACCACGCCCACAGCGTTTCGCCATAACCCAATGCCAGTAATATCGGTGACAGTGACCTTAATTTACGCGCCGCAGCCTCAGGCGGACCCAACATGGTCCGCCTGAAGGATATGGAGGCTCTGCACGGCGGCCTTCTCGACTTTGACCGCCTGGCCAAACGCAAACTGTCAGGCGCCGAACAGCGACATCACTGCGCCGACAAACCCGCCGGCGAACAGCAGCAATACCGCAATCGCTTGAATCATAAAGCCCATCGAACGCTGCTCGGCTGCCAGCGTATAGCCGTGCGCGTACATGTACCGGCCCACGATCCAAACCAGTCCAAGGATTGCGGCAACCCGCCCATCCCAGTACATTGCAAATATCCAGAGGCAAGCTAGGAATATCGGCAGCCACTCAAGAGTATTCATCTGCACGCGGAACACGCGTTCGAAATCGGGGTTGCCGGTCGTTGCCGGAGCCGGAACCTTGTACTTGCGCCGGGCATTGCCCACCATCAATCCGGTCCAGAAGTAAAACAGCAACGCTGCAAGCGTGACGAGTACGGGCCAGGCCGACATTGGAGAATTCCTCTCTCTTGAGAGCCGCACACACCGCACGTTTTGTCCGGAGTAGCGACTCACTGCGGGATAGGCTAAATGTCTCAACTCGGAATTGAAGGGGGATTACATGTCACTACCGGCAGAAAAACAGGCGTGGTCGGGCCGATTCGCTTTTTTGATGGCGACGGTGGGGTCGGCTGTGGGTCTGGGAAGCATTTGGAAGTTTCCCTACATGGTGGGCGCAAATGGGGGCAGTGCCTTTCTGTTTGCCTATCTGGCGGCCTTGGTGATTCTGATTCTGCCTCTCATGATCGGCGAGTTTGTTATTGGCCGAAGAGGCGGCATGGGCGCCGTGGGAAGCATCGCAAAGGTCGCACGCGAAAGCGGGGCGTCGGGCCTGTGGTCGGGCGTGGGTGCCTGGGGCGTTCTGACCGGATTTCTCATCTTGAGTTTCTATTCGGTGATCGGCGGTTGGACCGTCGCCTACATCCCACAAGCCCTGTCCAATGCGTTCCAGGACCAATCACCCCAGGACATCGGTGCGCAGTTTTCGCGCATGCTGGCCGATCCCGTCGGGCTGACATTTCACCATGCAATCTTTATGGCGCTGACCGCAGTCGTCGTCGCGCGTGGCGTCAGCGAAGGCATAGAGCGCGCGGTGACGGTGCTCATGCCCCTGATGTTTGCCATTCTGATCGGCCTGGTATTTTACGCCTTTGCGACTGCGGATATGGGACGCGCATTCGAATTTTTCTTTCAACCGGATTTCACTAAGCTAACGCCCGAAGTCGTTTTGAGCGCGATCGGGCTTGGCTTCTTTTCCATCGGCACGGGCATCGGTGCGATGATCACCTATGCCGCCTACGCGCCGCGTGACATCAACCTGGGCGTGGCCGCCATCCTCACAATAGCAGCCGACACCTTCGCCTCGTTTCTTGCGGCGTTTGCAATTTTTCCTTTGGTGTTCGCCTATGGCTTGAACCCCGGCGAAGGCGCAGGCCTGATGTTTACGACCTTGCCCATCGCCTTTGGCCAGATGCCGGGCGGCGCCGTTGTCGGCGCGGCGTTTTTCCTGTTGCTGGTGGTGTCGGCCCTGGCGTCGGCGATCTCGCTGCTTGAGTTGGTCGTGGCCTGGGCAACCGACACACTCAAGGTCAGCCGGCCAGCGGCGGCATATGCCAGTGCCTTTGTGTGCTGGGTTATCGGCATTGGCACGGTCCTGTCGTTCAACCACTGGAGCACATGGTATCCGCTCGATGTTTTGCCAACCTTCTCGAATAAATCGTTTTTTGACGTCATCGACTATCTCACGTCCAACATCATGCTGCCGCTGGGCGGCATTTTCTTAGGCCTGTTTGTAGGCTGGGTGATGTCGAAAAAGACCATTTTTGAAGAACTGGGCATACAGGATGGACCGACCTGGCAGCTGTTCCGCTTTCTGCTTGGCGTCGTTTGTCCCCTCGCAATATTTATTCTTTTTGTCGTAAACCTTGGCTTCGTGAAATTGGCAATCGGAGACTAGCAACGCAATGACGGCAATCATCGACATCCGCGGACGCGAAATACTCGACAGCCGTGGCAATCCCACAGTCGAAGTTGAAATCGAACTCGACGACGGCAGCGTCGGTCGCGCCGCCGTGCCCTCGGGTGCCTCAACCGGCGCCCACGAAGCCGTCGAACGCCGCGATGGCGGCAAGAGGTACGGCGGCAAGGGCGTGGAAAATGCCGTCGCTTCGGTCAACGGCGAAATCTTTGATGCCATCTCCGGCATGGAGGCCGAAGAACAGCTCCACATCGACCGCACACTGATCAATCTCGACGGTACGCCCAACAAAGGCCGCCTTGGTGCCAACGCCATTCTGGGTGTCTCGCTGGCGACGGCGCATGCTGCAGCATTCGCACGCGGCCAAAAGCTCTTTCGCTATGTCGGCGGCGCGCACGCTCACATTCTTCCCGTGCCGTTCATGAACATCATCAACGGCGGTGCGCACGCCGACAATCCCATCGACTTTCAGGAGTTTATGATCCTGCCAATCGGCGCGCCGACCTTCCGTGAGGCGTTGCGCATGGGCACCGAAGTTTTTCACACCCTGCGCAAGGCACTAAAAGACGCCGGCCACAACACCAATGTCGGCGACGAAGGCGGCTTCGCGCCCAACCTCAAGTCCACCGATGAAGCGTTGAGTTTCGTCATGCGCGCCATTGAAGCCGCAGGCTATCGCCCGGGCGAACACGTGAAGCTGGCACTTGATCCAGCCTCCACCGAGTTTTTCAAGAACGGTGTTTATGATCTGGAAGGCGAAGGCAAGAAACTGGATACTGCCGGCATGGTTCGCTTCTACGAAGATCTGTGCAAGCGCTATCCGATTATCTCTATCGAAGATGGCATGGCCGAAGACGATTGGGATGGCTGGAAGGGTTTGACCAACGCCATCGGTGCCAAGGTCCAACTCGTCGGTGATGATCTGTTTGTCACGAATACAAAACGTCTCGCCGAAGGAATCTCAAAGCGCGTCGCCAATGCGATCCTGATCAAGGTCAACCAGATCGGCACCCTGTCCGAAACGCTGGAAGCCGTCGAAATGGCGCACAAAGCAGGCTACAAGGCGGTGATGTCTCACCGCTCGGGCGAGACCGAAGACACCACAATCGCCGACCTCGCCGTGGCCACAAACTGCGGCCGCATCAAAACCGGATCAGCATCGCGCTCGGACAGACTGGCAAAGTACAATCAGCTTTTGCGGATCGAGGAGCATCTGGGTCCCAGCGCGGTGTATGCGGGTGCGGAATTCCGCTAACCGATGGCCGCACCGCCAAAAGCTTTGACCGACCTTGAACGCGACGCCAACGCTGGCGATGCACGCGCGCAATACATTTTGTCCGCAATGCTGAGCCGCTTGGGCCGCAAGGATGAGGGCCGCGCCTGGCTTGCGCGCTCGGCCAGTGCCGGTGATGTCGAGGCGCTCTACACCTCCGCATGCATTCATCTTGATGGCGTTGATGGTCCGCGCGACATCCCGCGCGCGCTTGAAATCCTGCACCAGGCGGCACAGAAAAACGGTGCCGCCGCGATGCGTACACTGGCAGTTCTCTCAGCCATTGGTGCCGTGTCGCCGTCAAACTGGGACGAAGCCATTGGGCATTTGCGTTCCGCCGCAAAAACAAACGACGCCATCGCACTCAAACAATTGTCGCTCATCGACCACGATGCGATGCAACGCCCGTTACCTCCGCGCCTTGAGCTGTCACGCTCACCGGATGTCTGGCGCCTTGATGGCTTGTTGACGCGCGATGAATGCGGCTACCTGATTGAAGCCGTCAAGCCGTTGCTCCACCCGTCTTTTGTCGTCGATCCTGTGAGCGGCCGCCCGATGCGCAGCACGGAACGAACATCCAGCACCGCCTCGATCCACCCTTTTCAGCAAGACATGGTGATGGCTGGCCTCAATCAGCGCCTGGCGGAGGCAGCACAATTGCCGCTGGCAAACGGCGAGATGTTGAGTGTGCTCATGTACCAGCCCGGAGAACAGTACCGGCCCCATTTTGACTTTCTCGACGCCACTGCGGGTCCCGAGTCACAGTGGGGGGCGGCCGGACAGCGCGTGGCGACAGTGCTTGTGAGCCTAAGCGATGACTTCGACGGCGGCGAAACCCATTTCCTGTCAAATGGTCTGGAGTTCAAAGGCAAGCCCGGGGATGCGATTTTGTTTTCCAATGTTGACGCGGCCGGAAATCCGGATATCTCAACCCGCCATGCCGGACGTCCCATAACGCGTGGTAACAAATGGCTGCTGTCGAAATGGTACCGCGCCAACGCCTATGCGAACTGAAATGCGTTAATATCGCTTAACCCAATAAGCCTTGACCTCTCATGCTGCGATATGATTCGATTCCACCCATGAACGAACCAACAGCATTTGGGCGCGCAGCACGGGGCTGGGGTTTTCCCCTGGTCATGATGTCTCTCGTCCTTTATTTCGGCTATTTCGTAGTCTACGGAAATCATGGCCTGATCAATTGGCTGAAGTTGCAAACCGCCATCGAAGCCAAGCATGCGGAACTTGATCGCGTACGCGGCGAGCGAACAGCGCTAGAGCGCCGGGTTAGACTTTTGCGTCCCGAAAGCGTCGATCCCGATCTGCTCGAAGAGCAGGCGCGTTCGCGCCTTGGCCTAAGCCAGCCCGACGAGGTCGTGATTCTCAAAGACAAGCGCTGATCTGCTGCAGTGCAGCACAAACGCCAAGCTTCCTCACTTGCGCACATTTGCCCCGGACGCTACAGGAACGCACAGGATTCAACATTTCGCACAATTGGAAAACAGAATGGCAAAGGCCGACGTCACAAGCCGCGCCGCTCCGCCTGCGAAACCGAAACCAAGCAAGGACGAACTCGCTCATTTTTACCGTGAGATGCTGCTGATCCGGCGCTTTGAGGAAAAAGCCGGACAGCTCTATGGCATGGGCCTCATCGGCGGCTTTTGTCACCTCTATATCGGCCAGGAAGCCGTCGTGGTTGGTATGCAAGCAGCCATAGGCGAAGGCGATCAAGTTATCACCGCCTATCGCGATCACGGGCATATGCTGGCCTGCGGCATGGACCCAGCCGGCGTCATGGCCGAGCTTACGGGGCGCAGTGGTGGCTATTCCCGTGGCAAGGGCGGCTCGATGCACATGTTCAGCCGCGAGAAAAACTTCTTCGGCGGCCACGGGATAGTCGGCGCCCAAGTACCGCTGGGCACAGGTCTGGCTTTCGCCAACCAGTACAAAGGCAATGACCGCGTCTGCCTCACATATTTCGGTGACGGTGCCGCCAATCAGGGCCAGGTCTACGAGAGCTTCAACATGGCGGAACTCTGGAAGCTGCCCGTCGTCTACGTCATCGAAAACAATCAGTACGCGATGGGAACGTCCGTGCAGCGCGCAAGCGCCGAAACCAAACTTCACAAACGCGGCAGCTCGTTCAATATTCCCGGCCAGGAAGTCGATGGTATGGACGTGCTGGCCGTAAAGGCCGCGGGTGATTTCGCCGTCAAATGGTGCCGGGAAGGCAAGGGGCCAATCATCCTTGAAATGAAAACCTACCGCTATCGCGGCCATTCGATGTCCGACCCCGCAAAATACCGCACGCGGGAAGAAGTCGACCAGGTGCGCGAAAAGCACGACCCCATTGATCACGCGCGCCAGCTCTTGCTCGACAACAAGTTCGCAACCGAAGAGTCCCTCAAAGATCTCGACAAGGAAATTCGCGCCATCGTCAATCACGCCGCCGAATTCGCACAGACTTCACCCGAGCCCAATCCATCGGAACTCTGGACCGACATCGTACACTAAAGGGAATACACTATGTCACTTGAACTAACTATGCTGGCCCTGAGTGTCGGGCTGTTATTCGTTCTCATCCTCATTCAATCAGCGGCCGGTGCGCAGGCGCAAGGTCTGTGGACCATGGCTGGATCGCGCGACAAACTGAGTGAACCCTCAGTCTGGCAAGCCCGCACAAAGCGCTGCGTCGACAATCATCGTGAAGGGCTCATCCTCTTCGCGCCACTGGTGCTGATCGCCGCCCAAATGGAGATCTCGAACACGCTGACGGTACTGGGCGCGCAGCTCTTTTTCTATTCGCGCGTCGCTCATGCGATCGTCTATCTCCTGGGGTTGCCCTATATCCGTCCGCTGTTCTGGACGGTAGGCATCATCGGGACGATCATGGTGTTCCTGGCGCTCTTCAGTTTCAACGCGTAATCGGACCCAGCAATGTCCACCGAAATCCTGATGCCGGCACTTTCACCCACCATGGAAGAGGGCAAGCTTGCAAAGTGGCATGTCAAGGCAGGCGACCGGATTTCGTCGGGCGACGTGATTGCAGAAATAGAAACCGACAAAGCAACTATGGAAGTCGAAGCGGTGGACGAAGGCGTAGTTTCGCAATTGCTCGTCGCCGAAGGTACCGAAGGCGTGAAGGTCAACGCGCCCATTGCCATTCTGCAAGGCGACGACGAACCGCAAACGAAAGTGCCGAACGGTGCGCCGCCACCAACGCCGACCGTGCAGGCGCCGAAACCACAAGCCGTCAAACCGCCCGTAGTGCCGCGGGAACCGGAGCTTGCCCCTGACACGCAAATGCATGCAATCACCGTGCGCGAAGCCTTGCGCGAAGCGATGGCTGAGGAAATGCGCCGCGATCCCACCGTCTTCCTGATGGGCGAAGAAGTCGGTCAGTATCAGGGCGCCTACAAAATCAGCCAGGGTCTGCTCGATGAGTTCGGCCCCAAGCGCGTCATCGACACGCCGATTACCGAACAGGGCTTTGCAGGTCTGGGCGTAGGTGCTGCCTTTGGCGGATTGCGCCCCATCATCGAGTTCATGACCTGGAACTTCGCAATGCAGGCCATCGACCAGATCATCAACTCCGCCGGCAAGACGCTTTACATGTCCGGCGGACAAATGGGCTGCCCGATTGTTTTTCGTGGTCCCAACGGCGCCGCGTCACGCGTCGGCGCCCAACACAGCCAAAGCTACGGCGCGTGGTATGCCGCCGTGCCTGGCCTCAAAGTGGTTGCGCCGTATTTTGCCGCCGATGCGAAGGGCCTGCTCAAATCAGCGATCCGCGACTCCAACCCGGTAATTTTTCTCGAAAATGAAATGTGCTACGGCCGAAGCTTCGATGTACCCAAAGACATCGATCACACCGTCCCCATCGGCAAGGCGCGCGTCTTTCGCGAAGGCACGGATGTGACAATCGTGTCCTATTCCATAACCGTGGGCATGATCATGCAGGCGGCCGATATCTTGGCCAAGGACGGCATTGCGGCCGAACTGATCGACCTGCGTTCGTTGCGCCCGCTGGACACAGAGACTGTCGTCACCTCCGTCAAGAAAACCAATCGCATTGTCATCGCGGAAGAAGGTTGGCCGGTCTGTGGCATCGCCTCTGAGATTGCGACCCAGGTGATCGAGCAAGCCTTCGACTATCTCGATGCCCCGCCACTGCGCGTGACCGGCAAAGACGTCCCCATGCCCTACGCCGCCAACCTCGAAAAACTAGCACTGCCCACCGTCGATGAAATTGTCGCGGCAGTGAAGTCCGTTTGCTACCGGAGCTGAGCGATGCCAACCCCCATCCTCATGCCGGCACTGTCGCCCACGATGGAAGAGGGCAAGCTTGCCAAGTGGCACGTTAAAGTCGGTGACAAGGTAAAGTCGGGCGACGTGATTGCCGAAATCGAAACCGACAAGGCGACCATGGAAGTCGAGGCGGTCGACGAAGGCGTCGTCGCGGACCTTGTGGTCGCCGAAGGTGCCGAAGGCGTGAAGGTCAATGCCATCATCGCGCAATTACGCGACGAAGGTGAGACGTATGCGCCAGGCCCATCATCCTCTTTTGCGAAAAGCAAAAAAGACCCTCTCCCGCAAGGGGAGAGGAAAGAAAACGCAGTTGCAAAAGGTGTTCCTTCTACCACTCCCCTTGCGGGAGAGGGTCTTTTTTTGCCCTTGCAAAAAAAGGGTGAGGGGCAGACACCACGGCTCTTCGCCTCACCACTCGCGCGCCGCATCGCGTCGCAAAGCGGCGTCGAGCTAACCTTGATCCAGGGCTCTGGTCCCCACGGCCGCATCGTTAAATCCGACATTGAAGGCGCCACGAAAGGCGGCGTGGCCAAAGCGCCAGCCTCGCCACCAAAAGTCGCGCCCGCATCCATACCATCAGCCATCCCCGACGCGCGCCTCTACTTCGCCAAGGACACCTACGAAGAAATTCCGCACGACGGGATGCGCCGGACCATTGCCAAGCGCCTGACCACCGCCAAACGCGACATCCCGCATTTCTATCTCAAGATCGATTGCAACATCGACACACTGCTCGACGTGCGCAAGCAAATCAACGACAAGGCGCCAACAGAAGGCGCGGGTGCCTACAAAGTTTCGGTGAACGACTTCATCGTGAAAGCCGCGGCGCTGGCCCTCGTCCGCGTCCCCGGCGTCAACAGCAGCTGGACCGACACGGCGCTGCTGCGCCACCGTCACGCCGACGTGGGCGTTGCAGTGGCCCTGGACTTCGGCCTCATCACGCCCATCGTTTTCAAAGCCGAAGAAAAAAGCCTCGCCGCCATCTCCCGCGAGGTCAAAGACCTGGCCGTTCGCGCCAAGGCCAAAAAGCTCAAGCCAGCCGAATTCGAAGGCGGCACCTTCGCGATCTCAAACCTCGGCATGATGGGCATTCGAGACTTCACCGCCGTCATCAACCCGCCGCATTCGGCGATACTCGCGGTAGGTGCCGGCGAACAGCGCGCTATCGTCAAGAAGGGCGCCATCGTCGCGGCCAACATGATGACAGTGCAGCTGTCGTGCGACCACCGCGTTATCGACGGTGCACTTGGCGCCACCTGGCTGGAGGCATTCAAGGGGTATCTGGAAAATCCGGTGACGATGCTGGCCTGAGGCCGCTCACTCCGCTTGGCGCTTGAACTCTTCGATGTTCTGCTCTGCCGACTTTATGAGTTCGGCCGACAAATGCAGCACGGTCATCAAGCCATCAACACTGGCACCCTTGCCCTGTTCGTTCGCAGCCGTTTTGAGTGCGTGCACCTGCAGGAAAAATCCTTGCAGCAGGGTGACCGTGGTGCTGGGCATGCCGCCGCGAAGCAAGCGCACGCCAAACCGGTCCCATGTGCCGGTGTTCAGACGCGCAGCGAGGCGCTTGGCTTCCTGTCCGGCACGGCGGCGCTGGGCCTTGACTTCCATCGCGCCGCTTTCGTTCATAGTCTGAATTGGCCGCGCGATCTCGGCGGCCGTCACGATGCTGGCCTGCAAGTCATCGACAACGCGTTGGGCAATGTCTGATGGGTCGACAGATTTGCTGAACCATGAGCGATTCAAGTTTGCGGCAGCGAACATCTCGGTCACGGGCGCAACGCTATTGGGGGCCATGTCTGCGAGCAAAGTCTCCGCCATTTGCAGTATCGGCTGATAGTCTTCACTGGCCGCCAAGCGCATCTCAAGCCTGTTGACGCGGCTGTTTAGCTTATCGCCGCTTGAAACACTCCGCATCGCGCGCGCAGCGGTAGACAAAAGTACGGCGCCCCCGATTACAGCAGCGGCGTATGTCAGGATCGTTGTGTTGCTCAATCCCAAAATTTCGAATAATTCCATCGCAATGTCCCCCATTACTTTGCGATGCGCCCCCAAGCGACTGCACGCAAATCTCAACCGACGAGCAAGGCTTTAGCGGTACAACCGAGCGCAGTCCATTGACCATTTAAACGCTTGTAGAAAATAAATAAATTGTTCGAAAGTTTAGCCGCAATTTTCCCACAAAAATCGCGTGGCGGTTGCATTACGCCACGCGATTTCGCTTCTGCCGGATATTGAACTTTATGGCTTGCAGTACACGCAGATCTTGTTCCCAGTCGGGTCGCGCAAATAGGCCCCGTAAAAAGTCGTCGAGTCGGCAGGCCTTGGACCAGGCGCCCCTTCGTCGGTGCCGCCATGCGCAAGCCCGGCTTTGTAGGCCGCCGCAACTTCCGCCTTACCCGTTACCTTGAACGAAATCATGATTCCGTTCCCCGCGCGCGCTGGCTTCCCGTCCGCGGTTTGAGACACCACGTACACTTCGTGACCCTCCTGGCCTCTGGCGCCATAGCCGATCCAACCGCCGTCCTTGAACTTGCGCTCGCAACCCATCTCGCCGAAGACGGCGTCGTAAAACACACCCGACTTTTCGCCGTCGAGTGCACCGATAGTGACATAACCGATCATCATGTTCGCTCTCCTAAATCGCAGTGCCGGGGCCTTACGCCCGGATAGGCAGCGTAGCAAGAATCCTTTTGGCTGAAACCCCATATTTCAGTGCACCGGGCCGTTGACACGGCAGCGCCCCTGAGCGAGGCAGGGGTCAACAATGTGCGCGGAGACTTCATGGCCGAAACCCAATTTGATCTCATCGTTATTGGCGCCGGTCCAGGCGGCTACGTCTCTGCCATCCGGGCCGCACAGTTAGGCCTGAAAACCGCAATTATAGAGCGCGAGCATCTGGGTGGCATCTGCTTGAACTGGGGCTGCATCCCGACGAAAGCTCTGCTGCGCTCGTCAGAGATTTTCCACCTCATGCACCGCTTGAACGAATTTGGCTTCAGCGCCGACAACATCAAATTCGACATCGCAAAAATCGTCGAACGAAGCCGCAAAGTCGCGAGCCAGCTCTCGAATGGTGTCAAGTTCCTGCTCAAGAAGAACAAAATCACCGTCATCGACGGCGAAGCGAAGCTCACCGCCAAGAACAAGCTTACCGTCACCGGCAAAGGGGCAGGGGAGTACGTCGCCAAAAACATCATCATCGCGACAGGCGCCCGCGCGCGCACGCTGCCCGGCTTTGAAGCGGATGGCAAACTTATCTGGACCTACAAGGAGGCGATGGTGCCGCCGGCAATGCCGAAGTCGCTTCTTGTCATCGGGTCCGGCGCCATCGGCATCGAGTTCGCCAGCTTCTACCGTACCCTCGGGGCCGAGGTAACGGTCGTGGAGGTCATGGATCGCGTGTTGCCAGTTGAAGACGAGGAAATCTCGGCCCTCGCCCTGAAATCTTTCACCCGCCAGGGTATGAGGATCATCACCGGCGCCACCGTCGAGAAACTGACAAAGGGCGCAGACAACGTCACGGCTTCGATCAAGTCCAAAGACGGCAAAACCCAAAGCCTTACCGTCGACCGCGCAATTTCAGCTGTCGGCATCACCGGCAACATCGAGAATCTAGGCCTCGAAACAATTGGCGTGAAGGTCGACCGCGGCCACATCGTCATCAACGAATGGTCCGAAACCAATCTCCCAGGGCTCCACGCGATCGGTGACGTCGCGGGCCCGCCATGGCTCGCCCACAAGGCCAGCCACGAAGGCGTCATCGCCGTCGAACGCATCGCAGGCGTGAAGGGCCTGCATCCGCTTGACGTTTCCAAAATCCCCGGCTGCACCTATTGCTGGCCGCAAGTGGCCTCCGTCGGCATGACCGAGGCAAAAGCCAAAGCCGAGGGCCGCGAAGTCAAAGTCGGCCGCTTTCCTTACATGGGCAACGGCAAAGCCATCGCACTCGGCGACACCGAAGGCCTGGTCAAAACGATCTTCGACGCCAAAACCGGCGAACTCCTCGGTGCCCACATGATCGGCGCCGAGGTCACCGAACTCATACAGGGCTACACCATCGCCCGCACGCTCGAATCCACCGAAGCCGAACTCATGCACACCGTCTTCCCGCATCCAACTTTGTCCGAAATGATGCATGAGGCGGTCCTCGATGCTTACGGCAAAGTTGTCCATATGTGAGCAATAACATGCGCTCGCAAGTCGAGCAGCGTCGGCGCGCGTTTGCATCGGTCGTTGGGGGCACGAGTTTCGCTACTGGCGCCAACTGTCGCCGGGCTCCATTACCTGGTTACTGAAACTCGGCAAACCCCAAGACGCCGAGTCAGTATTCGAGCGTGGCCAATGCGTGAATATAGAGTAGTCTTGAGTCCAACCATCGCTTGTTTGAGAGGTTCGGATAATGGGTGCCTGGTCCGCAGATCCCTTCGGCAATAACGAACCGTCCGACTTTGCAGACGCGTTCCTCAAGCGGCCAACTGCAGAGTTTTTGAGTGCAAACCTGCGAGCTGTTTCCAAAGCACCCACTGATGCCTACCTTGAGGCACCCGATTGTGAACGGGCGCTAGCTGCAGCGGAAATCGTCGCTGCTCTGGCGGGAAATCCTGCCCCAAAATTGCCTGACGATATTGTCGCCTGGCTGGCCGGAACACCAGACATCAAAGCCCGCGCCCGCCTTCTCGCAGAATCCGTTGCTGCTGTTCGACGCGTTGCGGAAAAATCGGAACTTCAAGAGTTATGGGCTGAAGGTGAAAGTGTTCAAGAATGGACTGCTGCTGTCGAAGATATCAAAGCACGACTCGGCAGCGTGGCGCCCGTCACCGTGTATCAGAGGTGTTTTGGACGCACATAAACCTCAAGCGCTTCCACGGCGCACAGGGTTGGGCTGCGAACCAAGAAAAGCGGGAAGGCGTATACGCCCTCCCGCAGTTTGTTCGATTTTCAGGGTCAAATAATAATGTCCGCTTGGGTAATCAGGCCGAAGCCAACACCTTCCAAGTGGAGGTGGAAGTAGTCGCCCGTCGTAGTGTTCCAGAAATCAAACAACACTGACCCATCGCTGGCACCGCCTTGTGCAGCGTCCCAGCCTGGTTGATTTAAGAAGGTCAGATCGAGCAGATCCAACCCGTCTTCAAACGAGTTGATCGTCATTGTGCCCGTAGCCTGTGGCAAGATTTCGAAGATATTGGCAATGCCGTTGCCGTTCGGGTTCACCCATGGCGGGGCGATCAGAGCTGCCGTTCCACCGATCATATCATTAAGGGTCATGGCGCTGCCGTCTGGTACGCCCAGAAGTCTGACGGTCACCACTTCCTGAGCTTGACCGGTGAGGGTCAAAGTTGTGACGCTAGGCGCACTTTGCGCCGCGCTTGCCGTCCAGTAGCTGCTGTTGGCGAGATTGAAGTCGGTAAAGTCGAGTTTATCAACGCCAATTTCGAAGTCGTTGATCGTGACTGTTCCGGCATTGGTGCGGATTTCGAAAATATCACTCGCGTTGTCACCGTATCCTTGAAACGAATAGTCGCCGCTCAACTCGTCATTACCACCGTCGGCGATCAAGCGGTCGCTGCCGGCGCCAGCCCACATCTGATCGTTGCCAAGCCCGCCCGCGATGATGTCGTTGCCTGCGCCGCCATCGATCTTGTTGAGAGCAGCGTTACCTGTCAGGCTATCATTGCCCGAACCGCCGGTCAGATGCTCCATGTTGATCATGGTGCCAAAATTGTTTGCGTCGAAGCTGTAAGCCCCGGTCGCCAGATTGGCTGTTGCACCCGGCTGGCCCTCAAAATTTACCGAGTCGAATTCGCCGGCCCCGCCATCGTAGGTATCAATGCCTTGGGTCGCGAATATGACATCCGTGCCTGCGCCGGAATTGATGTCATTGTTGCCCGCATTGCCGGTGATGAAGTCACTGTAGGCAGAGCCATTAACATTCTCAAAATTGCTTAGCGTATCGGTTTCACCGTACGTCGTCGCTTGCCCGGTTGTCAGGTTGATGAACCCACCGCGATTGTAAGGAGCTGTCGCATTTCCGGAGAATTGATAGGTGTCAACGCCTGCTCCACCGTTAAGCAGGGCAATCGGGTGAAGATGTTCGTGACAAAGGACTGCAGTGCTGAATCTGTTGTCATCCACTGAGTCGCAATCGGAGGACGATGATGGATTCGAACGGGACGCAATTTGCCGCCATTGTGGAAACGACGAGTTTCCTTCACTATTTC
>Ga0163153_10002475_pt1 | contig 26817 bp, 21 predicted proteins | sample OliLakLV19MP6IB1_FD_148629 | JGI IMG/M metagenome (GOLD analysis project Ga0163153, IMG submission 148629) | Freshwater microbial mat bacterial communities from Lake Vanda, McMurdo Dry Valleys, Antarctica - Oligotrophic Lake LV.19.MP6.IB-1 | ecosystem: Environmental > Aquatic > Freshwater >...
AGTTGCGCTGGCTCTGGGAGATCTACGAGCCGTCCGCAACGACTTATGTGGCGCGCGCGATCGACCCGGACTCCGTGCCCGGAGCCGGCTGAGTTATCCTGAAAAGCACAGAGGGAGAGAACCATGGCAACTGGAAAAATGCTGGCGGCGGGTCTTGCGGCTTCACTCGCGATACTTGCCTGCGCGCCCGTGCTGGCCAAAGGCGTGCTGCGCGCGACGATCAGCACCAGCCTCAACCAGCTCGACCCGGCGCGTCACACGATCGGTGACGAATACATCTACGGCCTGCTCGTCTTCGGTGGGCTGGTGGCCATCGACGAGGACCTCAAATACCGCGGCGAGCTGGCCGAGAAATGGGAGGCCAGCGAAGACCTCAAGACGTGGACCTTCTACCTGCGCCGTGGCGTCAAGTTCCACCACGGCAAGGATTTCGGCTCGGATGACGTCGCCGCGACCTTCAAGCACATCGCCAATCCCGCCACGGGTTCCAGCGGCCGCACGCACATGGATCTCATCGAGGCGGTCGAGCCGATCGACAAGCACACGATCCGCTTCAAGCTGAAGATCCCGTATGCCGGTTTTGCCGAGATCATGGTCGAGCGCCAGCTCAAGATCGTCGCGGCCGACCGCATCGACAAGCTTTCGACCGACCCGAGCGGCACCGGCCCGTTCATGTTCAAGTCGTTCACGCCGGGCGACCGGCTCGAACTGGTCAGGAACCCCAACTATTACGAGAAGGGCCTCCCCAAGCTCGACGGCGTGGTGTTCCGCATCATGCCGGAGAACGCCGCGCGGGTTGCAGCGATGGAGGCCGGCGACATCGACCTCATGTGGAACGTGCCGCTCGAGTCGATCGAGAAGCTCAGGGCCAATCCCAAAGTCACCGTCGATGCCGTGCCGACCTCGACCTGGGACGGCATCGTCATGGGCAACAAGACCAAGCCCTTCGACGACGTGCGCGTGCGGCGCGCCGTGCTGCTCGCGCTGGACAAAACGCAGCTCACGGCCTTCGCCGTGTTCGGTCACGGCATGCCGACGCATTCGCCGATCTCGCCGCGCCATCCGTACTTCAACAAGCAGCTCAGCCTCAAGCAGGACATCCCGCAGGCGAAGAAGCTGCTCGCAGAGGCCGGCTACCCGAACGGATTCAAGATCGTCCTGCACACGCCGGTCGGGCGCCCGACGCGCGAAAGGATGGGCGTGGCCGTGCAGCAGATGCTTCGCCAGGTCGGCATCGAGGTCGAATTGCAACGCGTGCCGTACAACCGCTTCCAGACCGAAGTCTCGGGCAAGTCGCCCTTCTACATGGACGGCTATTTCACCCGGCCGTCGATCGACACGTCCACCTATCCCTGGTATCACAGCTCGGGCTCGTGGAACACGCGCATGTGGCATTTCTCCAGCAAGCGCATCGATGAGGTGCTCGACAAGGCGCGCATCACCAAGGATGAGAAAGAGCTCAACAGGCTCTACCAGCAGTTCCAGGCGTATGCGGTGGAGGATGTGCCCGGCGTGATCGCGTATGTCATGAACTTCGCCAACGCGCACAAGAAGACCGTCAAGGGCTTCCGCACGCATCCCTATCTGTGGCTTGACCTGCGTAACACCACGGTGGAGTAGGCGCGCAGGAAATAATTAACGGCGATCACTGCGGCGAATATCGGGTGATCGCCTATACGCTCCGGCGCCTACTCACGGTCATCGCGATCCTCGCGGTGATGTCGGTGGCGATCTTCTCGATCACGCAGATCCTGCCCGGCGACGTGGCGCAGATGATCGTCGGCCAGTTCGCCACCGACGAGCAGGTGAAGGCCGTGCGCGGCAGGCTGCGCCTGGACGATCCCGCGCATGAGCAGTACCTGCGCTGGGCCGGCGGCCTGCTGCGGGGCGACCTTGGCAATTCGATGATGATGGACCGCCCGCTCGGCCCGATGATCGGCGACGCGATCGCCCGTTCGGCGGTGCTCGCGGGTCTGTCGATCGTGCTGGTCGCCGTGATCGGCATCTGGCTGGGCGTGTATTCGGGCGTGCGACGCGGGACCCGCTCCGATCGCTTCATCTCGGTGGGCAGCTATTTTTTCATCTCGGTGCCGGAGTTCTTCTGGGCGATCCTCGCCGTGATGCTCTTCACCGGCTACCTCGGCTGGCTTCCTTCGACCGGCTATGCGTCGATGGACGAAGGTTTCTGGAACTGGGCGCGCCACATCATCCTGCCGGTGGCGACCCTGGTGTCCGGGCTGGTGGCGCACGTGTCGCGACTGACGCGCTCGTCGATGATCGAGACCATGCAGGCGCAATACATCACAGCGGCTCGCGCCAAGGGGTTGCCCGAGAACGTCGTCATCCGCCGCCACGCGCTGCGCAACGCGCTGGTGCCCACGATCACCGTGCTCGCCATCGATGTCGGGTTGCTCATGGGCGGGATCGTCGTTGTCGAGACGGTGTTTTCGTACCCGGGGCTCGGGCGCCTGTTGATCTTCGCGATCGAGCAGAAAGACCTGCCGCTGATCCAGGCCGGCATCCTCGTGGTGACGGCCGTGTATGCACTGTCGAACCTCGCAGCCGACCTCCTGTACGCCTTCTTCAACCCGCGCATCCGCTATGGCCGCTCTGCAGCTCGCTGACGCGCCCAGCCGGACCCGGACGCGCATCCCGTCGAGCCTGGCGGTGGGCGGGGCCATCCTCGTGCTCGTAGTGCTGGCGGCGCTGTTCGGGCCGATGGTTGCGCCTTTTCCCTACGACCAGATGGACATCATGGCGCGCATGCAGCCGCCGAATGCGACGCACTGGCTGGGCACGGACGAATTCGGTCGCGATGTCCTGAGCCGCCTGCTCTACGGGGCGCGCCTTTCGCTCCTGATGGGCATCGGCGCCACCTTCGTGAGCATCGTGTTCGGCGTGCCTCTCGGCCTCGCGGCCGGCTACAAGGGCGGCCGCGTCGACGAATCGATCATGCGCGCGATCGACCTCGTGATCTCGGTGCCGCCGATCCTCATGGGCCTGTTGCTGCTTTCGCTGACCACGCCCAATGTGTGGAAGACCGCCGCGGCCGTCGGGATCATCTACGTGCCGATCATGGCGCGCCTCACGCGCGCCGTGACGCTCGAGATCGCGCGCGAGGAATTCGTTCTCGCCGCGCGCGCCCGCGGCGAGCGGCTCTGGTACATCCTCGCGGCCGAGATCCTGCCGAATGCGTGGCCGCCGATCATCGTCGAAGCCGCGTTGCGCGTGACGTTCGCGATCATGCTTGGCGCCGCGCTTTCTTTCCTCGGCCTCGGCGTGCAGCCGCCAAGCTCGGACTGGGGCCTCATGATCGCCGAGGCGCGGCCGTTCATCGACACCGCGCCCTGGGTGGCGATCGCGCCCGGCATCGTCCTGTGCATCACGGTAATTGCGGTCAACCTCGTCGGCGACGGCTTGCGGGAGATGCTCGACCCGCGACTGAAGAGGGGACGCGGATGAGCATGCCACCGGTCCTGAGCGTCGAGAACCTCGCGCTCGACTATCCGGCCGGCAACGGGTGGATGCGCGCGCTGGAGGACGTGTCGTTCGAGATCGCGAAGGGCAGGGCTCTCGGCCTCGTGGGCGAGTCCGGTTCCGGCAAGAGCACCACCGCGCTCGCCGTGATGGGACTGCTCGCGCCGGAAGCACGCATCGCGGACGGCCGCATCCTGTTTTGCGGCCGTTCGCTGCTCGAGTTGCCCGAGGAAGAGCGCAGGAAGCTGCGCGGCGAGCGCATCAGCGTGGTGTTCCAGGACCCGTTCACTTCGCTCAACCCGGCCATCCAGGTGGGTCGGCAGATCGCCGAGCCGCTGGTCCTGCATCGCGCGTTGTCCGAGGGCGACGCGGCCATCGAGGCCCGGCGGCTGCTCGACGAAGTCGGGATTCCAAGGCCGGACGACGTGGCGCGCGCCTATCCGCACCAGCTTTCGGGCGGCATGAAGCAGCGCGCGCTGATCGCCACGGCGCTCGCGTGCTCGCCGGAACTCCTCGTGCTCGACGAGCCGACCACGGCGCTCGACGTGACGATCGAAGCGCAGATCCTCGACCTGCTCGAGCGCCTGCGGCGCGACCGGGGCCTGTCGATGCTCTACATCACGCACAACCTGGGCGTGGTCGCGCGCATCTGCGACGACGTGTGCGTGCTCTACGCAGGCCGGGTGGTGGAGAGCGGCCCGGCCGACCGGGTCCTGCATTCGCCGCGGCATCCTTACACCAAAGGGTTGCTGGCTTCGCTGCCGAGGGTCACCGAGCGACGTCATCGCCTCTCGCCGATCCCCGGGCGTTTTCCCGACCTTGCCTCGCCCCCGACCGGTTGCGTTTTTCATCCGCGTTGCCATTTCGCGCTCGAGCGCTGCGCGACGGAGCCGCAAGTGCTGTCAGGCGGCGTTCATCCGGCGCGCTGCTGGCGGGCAGACGCGCTCGAAGGCACGCAGTGGCCCGCACCCGAACCGGTTGCAAGTCCTGTCGCTGGGGAGCCGGGCCGAAGTTCCATCCCATTGGTGGAAACCAAGGACCTCGCACGGGTTTTCCAGATGGGCGGCGTCTTCGACAGCCTGCGCCTGGACTGGTCGGGCGGGTTTGCGCTGCGCTTCGATCCGCCGCGGGTTCGCGCCGTGGATGGAGTCACGCTCGAGATCGCGCCCGGCGAGGTACTCGGCCTGGTCGGCGAATCCGGCTGCGGCAAGTCGACCCTCGGTCGAATGCTGGTGCGCTTGATCGAGCCTTCCGACGGCACGATCCGCATCGCCGGCGAGGACGTCGGCCTGCTTTCCGGTAAAGCCCTGCACGAGCACCGCCGGATCGCGCAGATCATTTTTCAGAACCCGGATTCGTCCCTCAACCCGCGCAAGACCGTCGGCGAGATCGTGGCGCGGCCGCTGGTCCTGTTCGGTCTCGCGCGAAGACAGGAGCTCGACTCGCGCGTGGCCGGCTTGCTGGAACTCGTGCGGCTGCCGGCTTCTTACGTGAGCCGCTATCCGCACCAGCTCTCCGGCGGGGAAAAGCAGCGCGTAGGCATCGCCCGCGCGCTCGCGACCGAGCCCCGCTTCATCGTCTGCGACGAAGCGGTCTCGGCCCTGGACGTTTCGGTGCAGGCGTACGTGCTGAACGTGCTTGCGGACCTGCGCGACCGGCTAAATGTCGCCTACCTCTTCATCTCCCACGACCTCTCGGTGATTGCGCATATCGCCGACCGGGTGGCGGTGATGTATCGCGGCGCGATCGTGGAGGAGGGGCCGGTCGACGAAGTCCTCCAGCCGCCCTACCACCCCTATACGGAGGCCTTGCTCTCGGCGATTCCCGAGGTCGGACGCGCAAGCGAAGGCCGCATCCGGCTCCGGGGCGACGCGGTGGAACAGGGTGGCGAGATTCACGGTTGCCGGTTCCAGCACCGCTGCCCGCGCAAGGTCGGCGCGATCTGCGAGACCGAGGCCCCGCCGTGGCAGGCGGCCAGCGGCAGCCACCGCATCGCCTGCCACATCCCGCTCGAAGAATTGCGGCGCATGGATCCGCGATTCGCGCAAATGCGGCAGGCCGTTTTGTAAAAACCGCGCGGTTGCTTTCGCAAGTTCATGCCCGGCCGGGCTGCCCGCGCCCGCCGCCAAAAAATCCCTACGCCCGGCAAACAGTTACGCAGCGCCCTGGCGCGCGGGCTCCGGCATGCAAATTGCACTTTCTTAGCCTCGAGTGTGGGGCTGCGCACAGTTGGCCCCCGTCCAACCTGCAAACATCCAAGGAGTCTGATATGGGCAAGTACGTACTGGGCTGGTTTCTGGGAGTGCCCGTTGTGGTGCTCGTCATCGTTTACCTGATCTTCAACTAGCAAAGGAGCAAGCGAAATGGAATCCACTTCGGGCAGCATTCCGTCCAACGGTGCCGGCAGCACGACGCCGGGCAACGGTTCGGCGGCGGCATTGAGCAAGGCATCCTCCGCGCTGCATTCGGCGATCGACGAGGCCGCCCGCAAGGTCAAGCCGGCCATCGACCGCTACGCGACGCTGGCGCATGACGCCACCGACAAGCTGAGCAGCGCAGGGTCGCAGACCGCAGAATGGATGAGCACGAAGGGCGAGAGCCTCTCGTCCACCCAGAAGCAGCTCGTCGAGGACACGTGCAAGTACGTTTCGGCCAATCCGCTGAAGTCGCTGGCGATGGCCGTGGCCGCCGGCTACGTGCTGAGCAAAATCCTCAAGTGACAACGGCAGCAAGCCGCACCGCGGACGCCCCGGAATTCTCGGAGCCCGCGCCAAAATCGAGCCCGCCCGGCACAGGTGTGCTGGGCGAGGTCTCGAACCTCATGTCCTCTGGGCGTCGGATCGTTGCGGGCTTTGTGGACCTGGTGGTGCTCGAAGGGCGCCGCGCCGGGATAGCGCTGGCATGGATGGTCGGCCTCGGGCTGGCGGCCGGCCTGCTCGCGGTGACCGCCTGGCTCGGTCTGATGGCAGTTGCAGCGCTGGCGCTCATGGCCGCAGACGTCTCGCCGCTCCTCGCGATCCTGATCGTGGTGGTGCTCAACCTCGTTGCCGCCGGCGGCGCAGTGTTCGTCTGCGTGAACAAGAGCAAGGACCTGCTTTTCACGGCATCGCGCCGGCAGATCTCCAGCAAAGCCGGCTCCGCATCGACTCCATGATGCGCAGGCCAACGGACGAAGAAATCCTCGCGGCCGAGCTGCGGGTGGAACGGGCGGAGAGCGATTTCGAAACCGGGCAGGTGCGGACCAAGGCGGCCTTGCTCGATTTCGTCGTCCATCCGCTGACCCTGCTCGGGGTTGCGGTGGCGGCTGGGGGCGTGGCCTACCGGATCTTCAAACCCAAGATCAAGGCCCCCGTGAAGTTCGAGTGGCCGTGGAACCGCAACAAGGTGAGCCCGGAGACGAAACAGGTCGCCGGGACTTCCGTTCTGAGCCTCGTGCTGGCCATCGGCGTGCGCTATTTGATGCAGAACCTCCCGAGCATCGGGTTTCGCGTGCTCGGTCATACGCTGAAGAAGCGCGGTGCATTCTCGCGGGGCGTTCCAGCCACCGGGTCCAGGACCACGCTGCACTGACCGTTCGCGGCCTTTTGCCGCGGCACTTCCGGTTCCCGGCGAACCGGGCTGTTCCCGGCCCCGGTCGGGCGGGTACCATAGCTTCCTGTTCGTCGTTCACCCTCCAGGGAGCCGCGCATGACCGCCAGGGACCGCATCGATCCGCATTTCTATTCCCTCCACCAGGACATGACCGACTGGAGGCGCGACATCCATGCGCATCCGGAACTTGGTTTTCAGGAAACCCGCACCTCCGACATGGTGGCCGCCAAGCTGAAGGCTTTCGGCATGGAGGTCCATCGCGGCCTCGGCAAGACCGGCGTGGTCGGAACGCTCAAGGTCGGCAACAGCCCGCGAACGCTCGGACTGCGGGCCGACATGGACGCGCTGCCGATCGAGGAAGCCAACACGTTCGCGCACCGCTCCACCCACGCCGGCCGCATGCACGCGTGCGGGCATGACGGCCACACGACCATGCTGCTTGGCGCGGCGCGCTACCTCTCGGAGACGCGCAACTTCGATGGGACCGTGCATTTCATCTTCCAGCCGGCTGAGGAAGGGCTCGGGGGCGCGAAGGCGATGGTCGACGAGGGCCTGTTCGAGAAGTTTCCCTGCGAGTCGATCTTCGGCATGCACAACCGGCCCAGCCTGCCGGTGGGCAAGTTCAACGTGAAGTCGGGGCCGATGATGGCCGGCGGCGCTTTCTTCGACATCCGCATCACAGGCAAGGGCTCGCACGGCGCGCGACCCGAAACCGGCGTCGACTCCGCGCTCGTCGCGGCGCAGATCGCCGTGGCACTGCAGACCATCGTGGCGCGCAACGTGCGCCCGATCGATACGGCCGTGGTCTCGGTCACCAGGATTCACGCAGGCGACGCCTATAACGTGATTCCGCAAACCGCCCAGCTTGGCGGGACAGCGCGGGCATTCAGCCGCGATGTGATGGGGCGCCTGGAGGAGTCGATGAAGCGCATCGCCAAGGGGACTGCCGAGGCAGCCGGGGCGAGCGCGGAGGTGGATTTCCGCGTGCTGTTCAACCCGACGGTAAACGACCCGAAGGAAGCCGAGTTCGCAGCCAGGATCTGCAACGAGCTGGTCGGGGAGCAGAACGTGAACCGCAATCCCGACCTCGTCATGGGCTCGGAAGACTTTTCCTACATGCTCGAGCGCGTGCCCGGGTGCTACATCAACATCGGAAACGGTCCGGGCATGGAGAGCGGGTGCGAGGTCCACAACCCCGGCTACGACTTCAACGACGACGCGTTGCCGCTGGGCGCCGCGTTTTTCGGGCGGCTCGTGGAAACGCGCCTCAAAAAATAACGCCCGCGGCAGAAACTGGGGTTCGCGCTCGAAGACGATGCGGCGTGCTGCTTCGTGCGCAGGGCTGCGCTCGAACCGTGCATCGGCGAGGTGATGCGGCTGGTGCCCCGGCTGGACAATCCCAAGGCCCTGTTCGGCGTGCTGCGGGGGGGGCGGACCCGTTGAACGGGCAGGAGCTGGACGAGGAAAAATTTGTCCGCAGTCTTACGCCGATCTGGAAGTCTTCTGACAGCTTTGTGCGCAGGCAGTCAGTACAGTTCAGTCGTCCCCCGCGTGCCGCGGGCCCCGTGTTTCAATAACTGAGACTGACCTCTCAGGTTGCCGACCATAGCGCCGCTGTTGTGCTTTTTTCCCGGGTGGGCTCTCCAAGCCCGGCTAATGGGCCTGATGTGGACGGAAAGCGACCGACTTAAACCTCGCGGTTTGGGGAAATGCGGAGCTCTGTGACAAGGCGGGGGACACCCATTTCAGCGGGGTAAAATGACGCGAGCGATTTTTCACCCCAGTCATGCTCCCTAACGATTTCCATCCCGTCCTCCAGCAATGGTGGGCAACGCGCTTCGCGACGTCAGAAGGCGTCATGCCGCCCACGGAGGCGCAGGTCGAGGGCTGGCGCTCGATCCGCTCAGGCGGCCACACGCTGATTGCCGCCCCGACCGGCTCCGGCAAGACGCTCGCCGCTTTCCTCACTGCGATCGACCGGCTCTTGCGCGAAGGCCTCGATAGAGCGCTGCCAGACGAAGTGCGCGTGATCTACGTGTCTCCCCTCAAGGCGCTCTCGGCCGACATCCACAAGAACCTTGCCGAGCCGCGCCGCGAGATCCGCCAGATCGCCGAGGAAGCCGGCCTGCCGCCGACCAGGATCACCGCGGCCGTGCGCAGCAGCGACACGCCGCAATCCGATCGCGCCGCGATGTTGAAGAAGCCCCCGCATATCCTCGTCACGACGCCGGAGTCACTGTACCTCCTGCTCACGGCAGCGAAATCGCGTGCCATGCTGGCGACAGCGACCGTAGTGATCGTCGACGAAATCCACGCGGTGATCCCGACGCGCCGGGGTGCGCACCTGGCGCTTTCGCTCGAAAGGCTGGATCACGTCTGCGGACGACGCCTGCAGCGCATCGGCCTGTCCGCCACGCAGAAGCCGATCGAAGAGGTCGCGCGGTTCCTCGCAGGCATGGACAACGGCGCGTGCGCGATCGTCAACCGCGGCCACAAGCGCAAGATGGATCTGGCCATCGAGGTGCCGGGCTCGCCGCTCGAAGCCGTGATGTCGCACGAGGTGTGGCAGGAAATCTACGAGAAACTCGTCGGCCTCATCCAGGAACACCGCACGACGCTGATCTTTGTGAACACGCGCCGTCTTGCCGAGCGCATGGCGCACCAGCTCTCCGATCGCATCGGCGCGGACAACGTCGCGGCGCACCACGGCAGCCTTGCGAAAGAGGCGCGGCTGGCGGCGGAAGCCAGGCTTCGCGATGGGCAGCTCAAGGTGCTGGTCGCCACAGCTTCTCTCGAGCTTGGCATCGACATCGGCCATGTCGACCTCGTCTGCCAGATTTCCTCGCCGCACCGGATCGCCACGCTGCTGCAGCGCGTCGGCCGTTCCGGCCATACGGTCACCGGCCTGCCCAAAGGTCGCGTGTTCCCGCTCACGCGCGACGACCTGCTCGAATGCGCCGCCATGCTCCGTGCCGCAAGGCAAGGCGAGCTCGACCACGTAAAGATCCCGCCGCAGCCGATCGACGTGCTCGCGCAGCAGGTGGTGGCCGAAACCGGCGCGGAGGAGTGGGACGAGGAAGCGCTCTACCAGCTCTACCGGCGCGCCTATGCGTACCGCGACCTCGAACGTGGGCGGTTCGAGGAAGTGGTGCGCATGCTCGCCATCGGCTATGCAAGCAAGCGCGGCCAGCGCGCGGCGCTGATCCACTACGACGCGGTCAACCGCAAGCTGCGCGCGCGGCCGTCGTCGCGCATGACGGCCATCATGTCCGGTGGCGCGATCCCGGAGGTCTTCGACTACCGCGTGGTGCTCGAGCCCGAGGGCCAGTTCATCGGCACGCTTAACGAGGACTTCGCCATCGATTCCCTGCCGGGCGACGTGTTCCAGCTTGGCAACACCTCATGGCGCATCATCCGCATCAACGGCGGCGTGGTGCGCGTGGCGGATGCGCACGGCCAGCCGCCATCGATGCCGTTCTGGCTGGGCGAAGCGCCGGCCCGAAGCGATGAAGTCAGCGCTGCGGTGTCTGCTCTGCGGGCGGGGGCAGACGCGTTGCTGCCGGGGCCGGATTCGCCCCGCACCGACGGCGCGCTCGCCCCGGCCATGGCGTGGTTCGAGGAGGACTACGGGCTCTCCAAGTCCGCTGCGGCACAAGCCGCCGAATACCTTGCCGAAGGCAAGCGCGCGCTGGGCGTGATTCCCACCGCCGAGACGCTTGTGCTGGAGCGCTTCTTCGACGAGTCGGGCGGCATGCAGCTGGTGCTGCATTCCCCGCTGGGGAGCCGCATCAACAAGGCCTGGGGCCTCGCGCTTCGCAAGAAGTTTTGCCACACGTTCAACTTCGAGTTGCAAGCGGCGGCGACCGAGGACGGTCTGATCCTGTCGCTGGGTCCCGCGCATTCGTTCCCGCTCGAAGAGGTGTTCCGCTACCTGCACCCGAATACCGTCGCGCAGACGCTCTGCCAGGCCGTGCTCGCCTCGCCGATCTTCGAGACGCGCTGGCGCTGGGTCACCACGCTCGCGCTGGCCGTGCCGCGCATGCGCAACGGCGCCAGGATCCCGGCGCAGATCCAGCGCATGATCGCCGAGGAGATCCTCACCTCGGTGTTTCCCGATGCCGCGGCCTGCCAGGACAACATCCAGGGCGGCGCGCGCGAAGTGCCAGAGCATCCATTGGTCGACCAGACAATGCATGATTGCTTCGAGGAGGCGATGGACCTGCCGCGCCTCACCGACTACCTCAAGCGTATTTTCGCGGGCGAGATCCGCTGCATCGGCCGCGACACGCCGGAACCCTCCGTGCTCTGCCACGAGATCGTGAATTCCGAGGTCTACACTTTCCTCGACGACGCGCCGCTGGAAGAGCGCAAGACGCGCGCTGTGTACACGCGCCGCGCGACCGAGGCCCGGAATGCTGACGATCTCGGCGCGCTCGACCCTGCAGCGATCGAGCGTGTGCGGCAGGAAGCGTGGCCGGAGGCGAACACCCCGGACGAATTGCATGACGCGCTGCTGCTCGCCGGCCTCATCCGCGGCGAAGAGGCCTTGCCGGGTTGGCGCAGCCACTTCGATGCGCTGGTTGCCGCCGGACGGGCTCATGATGCAGCCGGCTTCTGGGTCGCGGTCGAAAGGTTCGATGAGCTGAACGCGGTCATCCCGCAAGCCATCGAGCCGAAGATTCCCGAGCGCCTGCGCCGTCCATGGACGCGCGAGGAGGCGGCGAGGGAATTGGTGCGAGGGCGCCTGGACGTGCTCGGCCCAGTGACGGCGCGCGAGCTCGCAAGCTCGCTCAACATGGAAGATACCGTGCTCGCAGACGCGGCGCTGATCGCGCTCGAAGTCGAAGGCAAGGCGCTGCGCGGACGCTTTACGCCCGAGGCCAATCGCGCCGAGGCGGCGATCGAGTGGTGCGACCGACGGCTGCTCGCGCGCATCCACCGCTACACGATCAACCGGCTGCGAGCGGAGATCGAGGCGGTCACCGCGGCGGACTTCATGAACTTTCTCTTGCATTGGCAGCACGTGGCCGATGACGACCGCATGAAAGGCGCCGAGGGCCTCATGGCCGTCATCGAGCAGCTCGACGGGTTCGAGCTGGCCGCCGGCGCGTGGGAGCGCGACGTGCTTGCCGGGCGGGTCGAGGATTACGAGCCGGGGCAGATCGATGCGCTTTGCCTGTCGGGGCGCGTCGCCTGGGGACGCATGACGCCGCCGGACCAGGCCAAGGCGCCGCTCAAGAGCTCGCCGATGGCGCTGGTGCAGCGCCCCCACGCGGCGATGTGGCGCGCAGACATCACGCCGGACACGTTGCAACCGGGCTCCGAGGCGCTGGCGGTGCTCGATGTCCTGCGAATGCGCGGCGCGTCGTTCTTTCATGAGCTGGTCACCGGCTCCGGACTTCTGCGAACGCAGGTCGAGCGGGCGCTCGGCGAGCTGGCCGGGGTAGGGCTCGTGACCGCGGACAGTTTCAGCGGCCTGCGCGCATTGCTCGCGCCGCCGGACAGGCGCAAGAGCCTCAACACGCGCGGCCGCAAGACCTCCGCCTACGGCGTGGACACCGCGGGACGCTGGGCGCTGCTCGAAAGTGCGGGCGCGTCCGATCCTTCGCACGAAGCTGCGCGCACTGAAGCGATCGCGCGGGTCCTGCTCAAGCGCTATGGCGTGGTTTTCCGCTCGCTCCTTGCGCGCGAATCGCGCCTGCCGCCTTGGCGTGACCTTGCGCTCGCGTACCGGCGGCTGGAAGCGCGCGGCGAAATCCGCGGCGGCCGGTTCGTCAAAGGGTTCGGTGGCGAGCAGTTTGCGCTGCCGGAGGCCGTGGGGCGCCTGCGCGCGGTGCGCAAGCTCGAGAAGACCGGCTATGCGGTCGCGATTTCGGCGGCCGACCCGCTCAATCTCGTCGGCGTGATCACGCCGGAATCGCGTGTGCCGGCCATCGCGGGCAATCGGGTGCTGTTCAGGGACGGCCTGCCGATCGCAGCGCTCGAAGGCGGCGTGGTCAGGAGGCTCGCGGCTTCCGAGCTAAGTGAAGAGACGATGCACTCGATGTTCTGGCGTCGCTCCGCGACCGACATCAAGGTGCGCATCCCCGCGTTCTCGAAGGGCCGCGTCAGCCAGCGCCTCCTGCACGGCGGCGCTGCGCTGGTCAAAAATTAAATAAATCAAAAGAGCTAAAAAGGGGCCAGGCTCGCGAGCCTGGCCCCTTTTTGCTTTCGCGAGCCTGGCCCCTTTTTGATCAATGCTTGACGCCGACCTGGATCGAATCGAGCAGTGACTGCAGGGCGTCGAGTTTTGCCGGCTTGACCATGTGGTGGTCGAAGCCCGCGCCGAGGACGCGCTTGCGGTCGTCGTCCTGGCCCCAGCCCGTGAGGGCCACGAGCGTGACTTCGGGCTCGGAGCCCATCGAACGCATGCGCCGCGCCAGCTCGTAGCCGTCCATGCCGGGCATGCTGATGTCGAGGAAAACGACGCGCGGGCGGAAGACCTCGAATGCCTCGAGCGCCTCGATGCCGTGCTCCGCCACTCGGACTTCCGCGCCGAGGTGGCCGAGCAGCATGCCGATGCTTTCCGCGGCATCGCGGTTGTCGTCCACCACCAGCACGTTGACCGGGATCGCGTCGATCGAGCCCGTCTTGATCGGCAGGCGCACGGTGAACTTGCTGCCTTTGCCCGGGCCTTCGCTTTCCGCTTCAACCGTGCCGCCGTGCATCTCGGTCAGCCGACGGACCATCGCAAGGCCCAGACCCAGGCCGCCGTGGTTCGGCTTGTCGCTCTTTTCGCCGCGGGCGAAGATTTCGAAGAGGCGGGGCTTGAGATCTTCGTCGATGCCCTCGCCGGTGTCGGTGACGGTGACCACGGCCTCGTGGCCTTCGCGGCGCGCTTCGACCGCGATGGTGCTGCCGCCCTCAGTGAACTTGGCGGCGTTGTTCAGCAGGTGGCCGAAGATCTGCGCGATGCGCGCGGGGTCCGCCTCGATCACCAGCGGGTCGTGGGGCATGGAGACGGTAACGCGCAGCTTGGCGGCCCGGGTGAGCGGCACCGCCGCATCGATCGCCGACTGCAGGATCGCGTCGAGCTTGACCGGCGCCTTGCGCAGTTCCATGCCGCCGCGCGTGATCGCGGACATCTCGGTGAGGTCGTCGACCAGCCGCGTCATGTCGCCCAGCTGGCGCTCCATGATCTGCACCGCAGCACCGGGCGGCTGGCTGAGCTTGAGCATTTCCAGCGATGCTCGCAGCGGCGCCAGGGGGCTGCGAAGCTCACGGGAAAGCGTGGCGAGAAATTCGCCGACAACCGAGTCGTAGCCGGTTTTTTGGTCCATGGGTTTGTTCTCTGGGTGCACGCGCGGATTGTCCGGACGGACGGTGCCGTGGTCTGTACCCGCGCGCACAGAGCGGGGCGTTTTCACTCCACCGACTTGGGGTCGACTTCGATTTCGCGGCCGAAAAGGTCGATGGCGGTGGCCGCCACCTGCGCGGTGTCGTAGTAGGCATAGGCCCCCACCCCCAGCGCCCCGGCCACCGGGATCCAGCGCGACAGGCCCTTGCCGAGCACTTTCTGGCTGAGCTTGATGCCGATCTTTTTGGCGATGGTCTGCATGAAGGCAAGGGAGGTCCGCTTGACCAGCACCCGCCCGCCAATGCGCGCGATCAGGTCGCGCACCGCCTGCGGGGCGCTGTGCCGGAACAGGCAGTAGATCATCTGCTCCTCGGTCAACGTGGACTTGCGGCCGTAGATCGCCGCAATGTCCGACACCATCTGGGACTGGATGCGCCATACCGCGGCCATTTCCGGGAGGATCGTGATCCAGCCGAGCGGGCCGGGGGGCAGGGCAAGGCTCCCGGCCGCGAGCGCCGCCCTGGCGGCCGCCGAGTTGGCCCGGCTGCGGGCGGCCTCGGCGGGCGTGCGGCTCTTCTTTTCGGAGGACGAGGGGATCCGCCGTACGTAACGCAGGACCATCTCGGCGATCCCCGCGGCGACCCTGGCGCGGTTTACTGCGGGCAGTTTGAGTGCCAAGGCTCACCTCCTGCAGGCCGCGCGCGTGCGTCGGTCAGCGCAAGAAATAACAGGCCGCTGCGAGGAGCACGACGGCGATGATGCTGCGTAAATGGCAACATTTCGACCAGAGAGCCGCGCCAGTACTGGGCTTTTGCTCAGATTTGGCAGCATTTGTTGAGGCCAGTGCTTCCCAGCGTTTCACTTGGTGGAAAAGCGGCGCTGCATCTCCTCGACCGACGGGATCACTCCCCTAATCGTTCTTCCCCCATGGTACAGCGCGGCGAAGCACCGACCGGCACGCCGTTTACTCTAGAATCGCCAGCCATGAGCACTTTCGAATCCCATCGCGCTGGCCGCGCGGCAATCGTCGTCGTCCTGGTCCTCCTCGTCGCGGGCCTTGCCGCCGGCGGCTACTACCTGTGGCCCCGCTTCGAGTCGGACGCGCCGCAGGTCCGACTCACTCCGGATTCCGACGTGATGGGCCTGGGGACCCTGGAGATCGCCGTGTCCGACGCCGGCAGGGGCCTGAAATCACTCGCGATCACGCTGTCGACCGGCGGCACGGAAGCGTCCATCGCGGCGGAGCAGTACGCCACGCCTGTCGGCGAGAAGAAGTTCAGCGTCCCCCTGGCGAAGGTCAAGGGCATCAAGGAAGGGCCCGCGACGCTGCGCGTGGTGGCCCGCGATGCGTCGTTGTCGAACTTCTTCAAAGGCAACGAGACGGCCTGGCAGAAGTCCCTGACGATCGACCTCACCCCGCCGGTGGTCGAGCTCATCGCCGACGACCGCTATGTCAACTTCGGCGGCGTGGGCGCCCTCGTGTATCGGACTTCCGCCGACACCGCGCGCAGCGGTGTCAGGATCGGGAAGCATTTTTTCCCCGGCTTTCCCGGCCAGATCAAGGACAAGGCGGACCACCATTTCGTGCTTTTCGCGCATCCCTACGACACGCCGCAGGACGCCAGGGCCGTGCTGGTCGCCACCGACAAGGCAGGCAACACCCGGGAACTGCCGCTCGTCTACGAGTTGAAGAACGTTAACTACCGCAAGAGCAGCATTGCGATCACCGACAACTTCCTCCAGGCCAAGGTGGTGCCGCTGGTGGCCGACGCGGCCGCCCGCCAGGGCTCGCCCAAGGATGTGTTCGTGGCCGTCAACGAGCGCCTGCGCAAGGACAACGAGGAGAAGATCACGGCGGTGACGACCAAGGCCTCGCCCTCGATGCTGTGGAAGGGCGCATTCATCCAGCTGAGCAACTCGAAAGTCGAGGCCAATTTCGCCGACCACCGCACCTACACCTACAACGGCGAGGTGATCAGCACGTCCTATCACCTCGGCTACGACCTCTCGGTCACCAAGCGCTATCCGGTGGAAGCGGCCAACAGCGGCAGCGTGGCGTTCGTGGGGGATCTGGGCATCTACGGCAACACCGTGATCCTCGATCACGGGCTGGGGTTGTTCACGCTCTACTCGCACCTCAGCTCGTTCGAGGTGAAAGTGGGCGAAACGGTCCAACAGCGGCAGGTCGTCGGCAAGACCGGGGAAACCGGCCTCGCCGCCGGCGACCACCTGCATTACGGGGTCTACCTCAACGGCATTGCGGTCCTGCCGGTGGAGTGGTGGGATCCGAAGTGGATCACCGACAACATCGCGCCGAAGCTGGAGGGGCGGGGCAGCGAGGAGATCGCGGTGTCCCAGCAGCCCTCGCGCGCGGCGGTGCGCAAGCGCCGCAAGTAGCCGCTTGCCCACGGCAAGCGGCTGGCGCTAGCGCTCGCTGTACTTGCATGAATCTCATGGGCGTCTCGTACCGCCAGTCTGGGTTCTCTAACGAATCCCCGGCGCCTGCCCGATCCGCTCGCGCAGCCCTTCGATGTCCTTGCGCTCGCCGCGCACGCTGAAAAACGCGCCCCCGCTATCGGCGCGCTCCTCGAGCACCTCCAGATTCTCGAACAACTCGCCGCGCAGCTGCTGCGCCGACCAGGGCAGGAACAACTCGGCCTTCACCAGGCGCCGGGCGAAAAACGCGCGGATCGCCTTCTGCAGCTTCGCAACGTCGTCCTTGTCGACGGCGCTCATCACGATGCACTTGGGGAAGTGTGCACGAAGCGCCTTCGCGCGTTCGGCTTGCGCCTTGGCATCGCCAACCCGGTCGATCTTGTTGAATACGCGCAAGCGAGGGACGTTTCCCGCCTCGATCTCGCCGATCACCTTCTCGGTCACCTCGATCTGGCGCTCATACCCCGGGTCGCTGGCGTCGATCACGTGGAGCAGCAACGACGCCTCGGCGGCTTCCTCGAGCGTCGACTTGAACGAAGCGACCAGGTCGTGCGGCAGGTTCTTGATGAAGCCCACCGTGTCGCTTACCAGCACGCGCGGCACGGTAGCGGGCACGAGCGCGCGTACGGTGGTGTCGAGCGTCGCGAACAGCTTGTTGGCGACCAGCACCTCGCTCCCCGTCAACGCGCGCATCAGGGTGGACTTGCCCGCGTTCGTGTAGCCGATCAGCGCTACCCGCGCCAGGCCCTGGCTTTCCTGGCGCCGCACACGCTGCGTCCGGCGTTCGAGGTCGAGCGCAATGATCTCCTGCTTCAGCTCCGCGATTCGATCGCGGATCTTGGCGCGGTCTGCCTCGCCGGCGGCTTCACCAGCGCCGCGGCCGCCGACACCGCTGCGCTGCCGCCCCTGCGGCCCGGCCAGCTTGGCCGCCTCGCGCAGGCGTGGCGCGAGGTAGCGCAGGCGCGCGATCTCGACCTGCGCGCGCGCCGCATTGGAGCGCGCGTGCCGGTGGAAGATCTCGAGGATCACCATGGTGCGGTCCATCACCGGACAACCGACCTCGTTCTCGAGGTTGCGCGCCTGCGAGGGCGAAATCTCGTGGTCCACCAGCACGAAAGCGGCCTGGCGGGTGTCGGTGCGGGCGAGGGCCTTTGCCGCTTCACGCGCTGCGACCGCGCCGTGGCGTGCGATGCGTTTTTCGGGGTCGGCTTTCTCCGCCTCACCCTCGACAAAGCGCCGGATCTCCTCGCGCTTGCCGGTGCCCAGGTAGGCCGTGGAATCGAAACTGGAGCGCTTCTGCGTGAATGTCGCCACCACCTCGAACCCCAGCGTCTTGGCCAACTCGCGAAGCTCGTCAAGCGACGACTCGAGTTCCGCGTCGCTTACCGCCGGCAGCTGTACGGCAGCGACGACCGCGCGCTGCGGGGTGACTTTGGCTTCTTTGGACATTCAGGCGGGCTTTTCCTGCGTGGTCGGGCGCAAATAGTAAGGCGAATGCAGCTTTGCGCGCTACAGCACTGAAGACAAACGCAGGATGAATAGGATGGCACCCTGCGGCTTTCGCCACGTGCGCGCAATTTCAAACCGTACCAATGGAAAAAACAAAATGGATATCACCCAATTGATTCTGGACGACCACCACGAGCAGCGGCGTCTTTTCTCCATCGTGGACCAGATCGACCGGGGAGACACGCGCACGCTCGGCGCGATCTGGTCCCGGCTTTCGGCATTCCTCGAGATCCACGCGGAGGCCGAGGAACGGATCTTCTATCCCGCCTTGCTGCGCGTGGGCGAGGGCGCCGGCGGAAAAGACGATGCGGCGGACGAGACCGAGCACGCGATTCGTGACCACAACAAGATCCGTGACGCCGTGTCGGCAGTCGCAAACCACAAGGTGGGCAGTGACGGCTGGTTCACCGCGGTGGCCGCGGCAAACAAGGAGAACGGCGACCACATGGCCGAAGAGGAGCGCGAAGGCCTGACCGATTTCCGCCTCACCGCGGAGCTTGGCATGCGCCACGACCTGGCGGTCGAATTCGTCGCCTTCGAGGCGGTGCATTTCGCTGGCGTGAAGGCAGTCGACAAGGATCCGAAAGCCTATGTGGAGGCGAATTCGCCTTGATGGCCTTCACCGTTCGGCATCGAGGAAAGCCCGGTAGATGCGCTCCGGCTTCGTGCGGAGCACTCGGTGAAGCCGGACGGTGTTCGTGGACATGATTGCTTTGCCTTTCGATTGACGGTGAGGGGCTGGGGGGGTTCTTGAAGGACTAGACCGCATGTTCTCGGAGTTCATCCCAGTAGCCCCGGATTGAGCCGCCATAGGGCGAAATTGAGCGCGGAAGCAAACGACACCCACGCGAGATACGCAAAGAGCAACGCCCCCGCTACGGCACTGATGCGCCAGAACAAGATCGTGGTTGCGAGGATGAGGGCCCACAGCAGAAGAATCTCTCCGAACCCCAAGGCGCCCAGACGCCACACGAAGAACAGCCAGCTCCACAGGGCATTGGCGGCGAGTTGGGCGATGAACACTGTAAGGGCGCTCCAGGCTCCCGCGAAGCCACGCGCCCGCCAAACCAACCACGCCGCGATGCCCATGAGCGCGTACAGGACCGACCAGACCGGACCAAACACCCAGCCCGGCGGCGCCCAAGAGGGGCGGACAAGTTCACGGTAGAACTCGCCTGCGCTAGCGGATGCGAACCCACCGACCGCAGCTGCTGCAAACGCAACAAGCAGCCAAACAAGCAGGCCGAACGCCTGGCGAGACTTCGAGAGAGGCAACGGACTGCTCCCATGCGGTCTAAACCTCAGGCTAACGCGCCGTCCTCTTGCCGCGACCGTTGCAACGGTTTGATATGCCCGAGATTTGCAATCCGCTACTTGCCGGCCACCGCGAGCAATGCCTTCGGATTCGTCTGCGCAATAGTCAGCAGCGTCCGAGCGGCCCCGCTGGGCTGCTTGCGACCTTGTTCCCAACCTTGGAGTGTGCGCACGGAAACGCCGAGCAGCCTGGCGAACTGCGATTGCGATAACCCCGTACGTTCGCGCGCCTCAATTGCGGGCGACAGGACAATCCGGGTCTTTCCGGCTTTCATTTGCTGCACAGACTCAAGTAATTCGGCCGCAAGGTCACGCTTGGCCTCGTAGGCCCGCAGCTTTGCGCCCGTAAGCGGCTTAGTCTTCGAGGACACGACGAATCTCCTTCAGTCTTGAGCCGGTAATGTTGTCTGTCTTGGCTTTCGAATACATAAGCAGAAGAACGACTTCCTGTTCGGGCGTACGCGTAAAGTAGATGACGCGAACACCGCCTGACTTTCCCGTACCAGCACGCCGCCAGCGGACCTTTCGAATTCCGCCCGATCCGGGCACCACGTCTCCGGCTGCGGGAGATTCGGCGATGTATGCAGCAAACTCGCCGCGCTCTTCCTCGGTCCAGTAATTCGGCCATTGCTTTTGAAACAGGGACGTTTCAATGACCGTGAACATGGGACGACTATACGCCGCGGGCGTATACCTGTCCAGGAGGCGAATTCATGGGGCATAACGCGTTCAGCATGCAGCGGCGGCGTATAGCGCCGTCCGCTGCATGCTGTTGCAAGCCTGCACGGTGTGCGCCCGCCTCACGCGGCAGCGCGCGGTTCATAAAGAAACTTCTGAAACCCGGCGAAGACCTGGCCGATCTCTTCCGGTGCGCCCAGGTCGGCCACGGCGTCGGCAATGGAATTGTGGTACCGGAGCCGCAAGAGCGGCGTCAGTTTGTCCTGGTCCAGTTCCTCCACGCCCACACTCACGTAGTGCTGCAGGACGAAGTCGAGGAACACCCGCTGCCTGGCGTTGAACGACGTGTCGATGCGAGTCTTCGCGCCCGCGGCCCGCACCTCTCGCGTGACAGGAGGCATGGCATAGGCGACGTGCGCGAGCACGTCGAAGAGGTCGCTCTTCTCGGCGTCGATGATTTTCTGCATTTCGACCAGCTGCTCGTGGCCGAAGCCGCGCTCGGCCATTCCCTGCAGCAGCTTCTTGCGCGTGTCGGGTGCGCTCCAGAGCGCTCTGAGCTCGGCCTCGTCCTTGAAGAACTCCGGCAGCTTGCCGAACAGCATCTCCATGAACTGCTGTGCCGACATCGGCGTGCCGTCCGGATGCCAGAAGGTTGTCATCATCATGTGCTGGATGGTCCGCTCCTTGCCGTCGGCAAGCCTGATCTTTGCCCTTTTCCTGTATTCCGCCGGCGGTTCTTTGATTCCACCCGGTTCCCCGGCTTCGGGCTTCGGTGGCCTGGGCTCCTTCGGCTCCGGTTCGAGCGGCTCGCCGTCCCACTCGGGGTCGCTGAAATGGTGGTGCGCCTTCACGAAGTCGTAGATCGTGAAGTAATCCTTGCCCTCAAAGAGCCGCGTGCCGCGCCCGATGATCTGCTTGAACTCGATCATCGAGTTGATCGGCCGCATCAGCACGATGTTGCGGATGTTGCGCGCATCCACGCCGGTGGAGAGTTTCTGCGAAGTCGTCAGGATCGTCGGGATCGTCTTCTCGCTGTCCTGGAAGTCGCGCAGGTGCTGTTCGCCCAGTTCGCCGTCGTCGGCCGTGACCCGCTGGCAGTAGTTCGGGTCGGTGCCGGTCTTCATCTGGTTGATGAGGTCGCGCACCGCCAGCGCGTGGGCCTGCGTCGCACAGAAGACCAGCGTCTTTTCCTGCTGGTTGATCTGCGACATAAAGATCTCCACGCGCTTTTTCTCGCGGGCCCTGATCTCGATGATCTTGTTGAAGTCCTTTTCCTCGTAGCGCTTGCCCGCTTCGACTTCGCCTTCCACCACGGTGTCGTCGGCGGTGTAGACGTATTCGTCGAGCGTGGTCTGGATCTGCTTCACCTTGAACGGCGTCAGGAAACCGTCGTTGATGCCGTCCTTGAGCGAGTAGATGAACACCGGCTCGCCGAACCAGGCGTAGGTGTCGGCGTTGTCCTTGCGCTTGGGCGTGGCCGTCAGGCCGAGCTGCACCGCGGGCGCGAAGTACTCCATGATGCCGCGCCAGTTGCTCTCGTCGTTCGCACCGCCGCGATGGCACTCGTCGATGATGATGAGATCGAAAAAGTCCGGCGGGTACTCGCCAAACCAGGGCGAGGGTTTTCCATCCACCACCGGGCCGCTCATGAAGGTCTGGAAGATGGTGAAGAACAGGCTCCCGTTCTTTAGCACCTTGCCTTTCTTCCGGATGTCTTCGGGCTTGATCCGCACCAGCGCATCTTCGGGGAAGGCAGAGAACGCGTTAAAAGCCTGGTTCGCGAGGATATTGCGGTCGGCCAGGAACAGGATGCGCGGGCGGCGCTGCTTTTCGCTATCCAGCTCGCGGCTCAGGTTCCAGCGGGAGTGAAACAGCTTCCACGCGATCTGAAACGCGATAAAAGTCTTGCCCGTGCCCGTCGCCAGCGTCAGCAGAATGCGGTCCCGCTTCGCGGCGATCGCCTGCAAAACGCGCTCGATGGCGATGTCCTGGTAGTAGCGGCCGGGATGCGAGCCGCCCTTGTCCTCGTAAGGCACCGCGGCAAAGCGGTCGCGCCACGCGTCCTGATGCGCGAAAGTCCGCGCCCAGAGCACATCCGGCGTAGGGTAGCTCGCGGTCTCGGCCTCCCCGCCCGTCTGCATGTCGATGGCGTAGACGCCCTGGCCGTTGGTGACATAGGTAAAGCGTACCGCCAGCTTGCCCGCGTAGTTCTTGGCCTGCGCCACGCCTCGGTCAGCGCCTGCTTCCACGCCTTCGCCTCGACCACGGCAAGCTTGGTGTTGCGATACTCCAGCACATAGTCCGCCGTCAGCCCCTTGGCGCGCCGCCCCAGGCCCTCGATGCGCCCCGGCGTGATCGGGTATTCGCGCCGGACCCGGCTGCCTTCGACCACGCCCCAGCCTGCCGCTTTGAGCGCGGGGTCGATGTGCTCGGCGCGGGTTTCGGCTTCGTTCATCGATAAGCCGTGACTTTGTTGTCGTCGCGGGTCAGCAGCTGCATCAGCTTCGGGTGGATGAAGAGCTTTTCTTTGCCCGCCTCCTGCTCTTTCAGCACGCCGATATCGACCAGCTGCTTGAGATATATCGACGCCGTCTGGCGCTTGGCGATGCCCCTTTCGGTGAGGCTGCCGATGCGGCAATACGGCAGCTCGAACAACAGGCTCACCAGTTCGTGGCTATACACCTTCGGCAGGCGGCCGCGGACATGCCCTGTGGTCAGGTCCGACAAAGCGCGAATTGCCGCGATCTTCCCGGTGGTCCAGCTTGCCGTCTGCTCGACGCCCTTGATGATGTACAACAACCAGGACTCCCAGTCCTGCTCGCGTGTGACTTGCAACAGCAGGCGGTAGTAATCGGCCTTGTGCTTGATGATGTAGCGGCTCAGGTACAGGATGGGCAGGGTCAGCAGGTCTTCCTGGATGAGGAACAGGCTGTTCAGCACACGGCCTGTGCGGCCGTTGCCGTCAGTGAACGGGTGGATGGCTTCGAACTGGTAGTGGCCCACCGCCATGCGGATCAGCGGATCGAGTTCCGTTTCGTTGTGCAGATAGCGCTCCCAGTTGGCCAGCAGATCGCGCAGCAGGGTTTCGCCCTCGGGGGGGGTGTAGATGGTTTCGCCCGTCCGGTCGTTCCTCAGTGTCGTGCCCGGCGTGCGGCGGACCGACATCTCGACGCCCTTGATCGTCGTGCATACCTGCTCGGCGGTACGGGTACTGAGCGGCGTCCGCTTGAGCGCGTCGAAGCCCTCGAACAGCGCCCGGCTGTAGCGCAAGGCCTCCTTGGTGGCCGGGGTGGCCTGCGCCTCGTTGCCCACGTGGCGGAACAGTTCGTCCGTGGTCGTGACGATGTTCTCGATTTCCGAACTGGCGCGCGCCTCGAGCAGCGGCAAGATGTTGATGAGCATCGCCTGGTTGGGGATCAGCTCCGCGGCCTGCTTCAACCCGGCCAGCGCCGCGCGTGCGGTGATGCAGGCGCGCAGCACCGCGCGGGTCTCGACCTCGGCCGCCGGCGGCAACGGAGGCATCGCGTTGTACGGCCGATCCGGCTGCCAGCGTTTGGCGCTCATGTTGACGTTGGGCGATTTCTTCGACATGAGGGGGACTGTATGTCGACGCGATCGACATGTCAACCAGATGTGTCGATTATTCTGTATTTTATCGACACGTTGCGAGGCTACGTCGATGGCGCGAACACGACCGGGAGCCGCCGAGAGTCCCTCGATGCCCCAGCGTGATCGGAAACTCGCGCCAGATTCGACTGCCTTCGACCACGCCCCAGCCTGTGGCTATCAGCGCGGGGTCGATGTGCTCGGCGCGGGTTTCGGCTTCGTTCATGGATCCCGCAAGGACCGGAACCGGCCTATTTACTTGCTGCGGCGACTTGTGCCAGAACCCGGTTCTGGCTCTCGGAGGCTTTCTCCAGAACGAGTTTGTAGACGCGCTTCTTCTCGCGAGACGAAGCGTTGCGGATGAACTCCGAAAACGGAGTCGATTCGACGGCCTTGGGCAGACGAGCTGGGCGCTGTTGGCCTGGTCGCGGATATTGCCCTTTTCACCCGGATTCTGACTGCGCCACTGGGCGGCGGTCTGGCCGAAGAGGGCCATGTTCAGCACATCCGCTTCGCTGGCATAGACGAGGTTGGTTTGCGCCTTGTTCAGCTCTGGCGGGATGAGGTGGGTCTGGATGGCATCCGTGTGGATGCGGTAGTTGATGCGGGCCAGGTTGCGGCGGATATCCCAGCCGAGGGTCTGACGCTCGGTCTCCTTGAGGCGCTGGAATTCCTTGATGAGGTAGAGCTTGAACTCGACCGAAATCCACGAGGCGAACTCGAACGCAATGTCGGAATGGGCGTAGGTGCCGCCGTAGCGCCCGGCTTTGGACTGGATGCCGATGGCGCCCGTCCGCTCGATCCATTGTTTCGGAGTCAGGGTGAAGCTGTTGAGCCCGGCCTGCTTTCTAATCCCGTCGAATTCGACGGGATTAAAATCCGGGTTGTTGATCTGCTCCCAGATGCCGAGAAACTCGACGGTGTTGCGGTTGCGAAGCCAGTTGCGAATGAGATCGTCGCTGGCGGTCTCGTTCTTGTAACGCGCGATATCGGTCAGGCAGATGTAATCCTGATTGTTGACACCAGAAACCCGGACTTCACGGGAAAGGACTTCGATCTTCTTACTCACGGTCAGCCCCTCTCACCAGCAAGGCCCGAATGTTCTCCAACACCCCCGCGCTCTCGACGTCGAGCGTCGCGATCTCGTCCATGATCGCCTGCGGGCTGCGGTGTGCCGCTTCCTCGCCACCGTTCGGATTCTTCACACTCAGATCGAAGCTGCCCGGATCGATCGTCTTGGCGCCCACGCTCCAGCTTTTGGGCGAGTCGGCCAAAGTCTTTTGCAGCTCCACGAATTCGGCGAGGTCGGCGTCGTTGAGCGGGTTGGTCTTCCCCATGTTGCGACCGGGATCGAGCTGGTAGAACCAGACCTTCCGTGTAGGCGCGCCTTTCTCGAAGAACAACACCACGGTCTTCACGCCCGCGCCCTGAAACGTTCCGCCGGGACAATCGAGCACGGTGTGGAGGTTGCAGCTTTCCAGCAGCAGCTTGCGCAGCGCCACTGAGGCGTTGTCGGTATTGGAGAGGAAGGTGTTCTTGATGACCACGCCACCGCGGCCGCCGGCCTTGAGGATCTTGATGAAGTGCTGGAGAAACAGGAACGCCGTCTCGCCGGTGCGGATGGGGAAGTTCTGCTGCACCTCGGGGCGTTCCTTGCCGCCGAAGGGCGGATTGGCCAGCACGACGTCGTAGCGGTCCTTGTCCTGGATGTCGGCGAGGTTTTCGGTGAGGGTGTTGGTGTGGATGATGTTCGGCGCTTCGATCCCGTGCAGGATCATGTTCATGATGCCGATGCATAGGCGAGGGACTTCTTTTCCTTGCCGTAGAAGCTGCGCTCCTGCAGCGCCTTGTCCTGCGCGGTGGTGCGTTTCGGGTTGGCCTGCCTCAGGTAGTCGAACGCCTCGCACAGGAACCCCGCCGAGCCGACCGCACCGTCGTAGATCCGCTCGCCAAGTTGCGGGGCGGTGACGCGCACGATGGCGCGGATCAGCGGGCGCGGGGTGTAGTACTCGCCGCCGTTGCGCCCGGCGTTGCCCATGTTCCTGATCTTGGCTTCGTAGAGGTGCGAGAGCTCGTGCTTCTCGGCCTGCGAGCGCAAGCGCAGCTCGTCGATGTGGTCGATGATCTCGCGCAGGTTGTAGCCGCTGGTGATCTTGTTCTTGATCTCCCCGAAGATCTCGCCGACCTTGTATTCGATGGTGTTCGGGCCGCTGGCCTTCTGCTTGAAGCCGTGCAGGTAGGGAAAAACTTTGGTGTTGACGAAGTCGCGCAGGTCGTCGCCCGAGAGCGCGGTGTTGTGGTCGAGCTTGCCCGCCTTGTCCTTCGGTGCGGCCCAGCTTTCCCAGCGATAGGGCTTGTCGAGGATGTAGCTGTATTTGCGGCCTTCGAGCCTGGCTTCGGTGGCGCGGTCCTCCTCAAAACCGGCGAGGTATTTCAGGAACAGCAGCCACGAGGTCTGCTCGGTGTAGTCGAGCTCCGTGGTGCAGCCGGCCTCTTTCCAGAGGATGTCGTCGATGTTGCGGAAGGCTTGTTCGAACATTGAGTAGACGGCCCTGTTCTTGTAGTTAGCGCCGTGCCACCTTCGGCGGGTGCCGGGCTAACGTTGCGCAGCTCCGCTCGAGCGCCGGGTCAGGCATTGGACTGGCACGGTCCAGGTAGGTAACGCCCATTTCCACTGATCAAGTACGTGTCTTCCTCTCTGCTGCCACGGCAGTTCGACTGACCATCTCGACCAAGGCCGGAAACATTCTGCCCAATCGCCAGGCCAGTCGCGCACGACCGGGCAAGACGATGATGCTCTTGTTCATTTCAATGGCAGCCAACGCCTCTACCGCACATCTTTCCACGGGATAGGGTGGACCTGCCAGGGC
>Ga0163153_10002479_pt1 | contig 26721 bp, 16 predicted proteins | sample OliLakLV19MP6IB1_FD_148629 | JGI IMG/M metagenome (GOLD analysis project Ga0163153, IMG submission 148629) | Freshwater microbial mat bacterial communities from Lake Vanda, McMurdo Dry Valleys, Antarctica - Oligotrophic Lake LV.19.MP6.IB-1 | ecosystem: Environmental > Aquatic > Freshwater >...
TCACCGCAAGTCTGGTTGCGATAGGTCAGCTCCAGATCGGCTGCCGGTGCCAGTGCCACGACCCCTGCGACAGGTAACGGATTTTCCGAATACAGTTCGCTCGCCACTGATAATTTGTGGCGTGCGGCGAGCCACAGCACCAGGTGGCCTCCGGCAGAATGTCCAACTAACACCACGCGATTCAAATCGAGATTGTGAGCAGGCGCAATTTGGCGCAAAAAATCTGTGCCGTTGGCCACATCGAGAAAAGTACCGGGCCAGGCGCCACCCTCGTTACCTATTCGGCGAAACTCCAATGCCCAGGTCGCTACACCTGCATCCGTCAGGGCCTGAGCCATGGCGCCGATGTGGCCGATGCCGTATTGCGCCAGCCAGCAACCACCGTGTACCAAAACTACCACCGGAAAGGGACCATCGCCGGGGGGCACGCGCAGGTCAGCAAACTGAAACTCATCTTCGCCGTAAAAGTAGCGCTGATCTGCCGGTGGCTCGGGTTGGGCCAGCAGTTCAGGAACTCCAGCGAGTTTGGGTGCTGCCTTGCTTGCGGCCATGGTTGCTGCCTTCGTTGCTTCCTTCGTTGCAGATTGAGCCGACGTGGATTCATCAGCTGCAAGTATCGGCGTGGCCAGCAGCGCAGAAAGCAAAAATGCCATGGATTGGAGCTTCACATTGTTCACAGCAACAACTCCATTAAAAAATCGCCAGGTAGTCGGGTAGCTTGTCTATCCCCAACGCGATCGCAACCATCAGACACACCACCAAAGTGAGGTTGCGCCAAAAACCCGCTGTATGCTCGCCCATCACGGTTTTTTTGTTCAGCAGATAAATCATGGCGATAAGCACCATGGGAATAATCAGCACATTCACGCCCATCAGCAAAATGACTTTCAACATGGCCGGGAAGGTCCATACCGGCGCCAACACCGCAGATATTAAAGTAACGACAATCAGCAAGCGTCGGAACAAGGTATTGTCGCTGGAGTAAGTCCAGTTCTTGCCCAGCATGTCCAACGACAGATAAATCACCACCTGCACGCTGATGACGAGGGTGGTCAACGCGGCTATAAACAGGCCAAAAGTAAAAATCGGTGGGCCCATAAAAGCCATCGCCGGGGGAAAAGCAAAAGTCAGCACCTGCCCGGCCGCGTGCACGGTTTGAATGCTGGCGTGATTTTGCAGCGGATAAAGCGCAAAACCTCCGGCAATGAGTATGAACATGGCATAAGCACCGAAAATGATGCCCAGATTCAACACCGATTTGCGTAAATCCCGCTGCAAACTGCTGGCATCACTGCCCGCATCCGAACTGAGATAAGGGATCGCCAACAAGGCGCCGGGAGCGATGGCCGCCCCTACAATGGCAATGATCGAACCGGTGCTCATACGCACCGTATCAGTGCCAGGCACGGGAAGGTCGGGCGGAATGCTTGGCACGAAGCCCGCCAGAATGGCACCTGCTTCGCCGAAGCTTCGCAGGGCAATCAACAAAAAGCAGAAAAACATCACCACCATCATCACAGTCATGGCTTTTTGCATGCGGTCGTAGCCTTGCGACAAAACCAGCCATAGCATCAGCACACCCAGGGCCACAGAGGTGCCCATTTCGAATTTGAGGTAGCTGGCCAATTGTTCCGGCGAGGCAGCAACTCCTGGGGGATGCATACCAAACAGCGACAGAAATGCCGATGTCATAACCGAGAACTGGCCCATGGCCACCAGAATATGGATGGGCACATTAATGGCCAGAAAAAACCATGCTACCGAAGGATGGATGTGCCGTCGCACAATCGACAGCATGCCCACGCCGTGATTCACACTGCCGATACGCGAGGACGAATCCACCGCAATAACAAAAAGTGGCAACATGAAGAGCACCACCCAGAGCAAGTCATAGCGAAACCAGGCCCCAGCCAATATCAAGGAGGCAACGGCGCCGGCACCCATGGTGCCTGCAGCAATGACTGCGGCAGGGCCAACCAATTCGTTAAACAGCTTGATAATAAAATTCATTTACCCTGCCTGCTTTGTCGTTAATCGCGGCCGTTACACTGTGTGACCTGAAGCTGCAAAGGATTCTACAACCATGCACAGCATGCATGTTCGGGGTTGCGCAGAAAGCAACAAATTGATGCAAGCAGCGTTATGCAGGCGACAGCCACTGGCGTTAGTCTAATGGGTTATAGTCTTTCAGCATTCAGAACAGACAGGAAATCATATGAACAAAGTGGCCTTCAAACGTTTGGACCATGTCTCCCTGACCGTTCAGGAAATCGAGCCGGTTGTTGAGTTCTATACCAAAGTTTTCGGTGCCGAGCTGGCTTATCGAATGGGGCCTTTTGATGCCGCCGAAATACCATTAATGGAAGACGGTCGCGACTGGACAGCAGCACACATCAATGTACCCGGAGCCCGGCTGGAAATTGCCATGCTCAAATTCAGTGACGGCTTTGGCATGGAACTATTCCAGTACGAGAAGCCCGCAGACGCGCGCCAATCACCACCTCGCAATTGCGATGTGGGTTGTCGGCATTTGTGTATCGAGGTTGAGAATCTGGATGAAACCGTGGCCTTTCTGGTAGCCAAAGGCTGCACTGCCATGGCCGGTTCCATCGATATGCTGGATGGGCCCTGCCCTGCCAACCGTTCATGGTATGTAATTGACCCTTTTGGCCATCAACTCGAACTGGTCGAATACCACTAAAAACCGCTTCTCATAATCAGGGAGACTTTCATGTCACGCGAACCCATCAATCCAGCAGAACTTTACGGCAGCGTTCAGTATGGCTTTTCCCAAGCCATCAAATCCACTGGCAGAACCACCATTCACTGTGCCGGCCAAGTGGCGTGGGATAAGGACTACAATCTGGTCGGAGAGGGCGATGTAGGCGCACAGGCCCGGCAGGCTCTGAAAAATCTCAAGCAAGTTCTGGCCGCTGCCGGTGCATCGGTTGCCGACGTGGTGCGGATGCGCACCTATGTGGTGAACCATTCACCGGAAATGCTTGATCCCATCGGTGGCGCAATGGCTGAGTTCTGGGGTGATGTGATGCCAGCAGCCAATACCTGGATCGGTGTGCAGAGTCTGGCATTACCGGGCTTCCTGGTTGAAATCGAGGTCACTGCAGTCATCGACTGAGTTTTTTTCGCACCAACCTCTGAACAAACTCTACAGATGCGGTGCGTGATAGCATCGCTCACATGAGCTCATACGCAAGAGAATCAGCCGAGGCACGCGATTGATGGCAGATGTTGACGTCATCAACTTTGCCACTACCGATTGTGCCTCGGTCAATTTTGCCGCAGTCAAATTTGATGTCGGCATAATCGGCGGAGGCCTGATTGGCTGTGCAACCGCGAGCTATCTGGCCAAGGCCGGTGCCCGCGTTATCCTGCTGGAGCGCGGCCAGATCAACCAGGGTGCCTCGGGTCAGAATGCCGGTTCCCTGCATTTTCAACTGGAACATCGACTGATCCAGAATCTGGATGTGCAACAGCGCGAGCTGGAGTTCTATGTCGGCCTGGCCAAGCTGTCCATCGAGGACTGGAAAAATATCGAAGTCGACTTGGGTTGTGACCCCCAACTGGCCATGCATGGCGGCTTAATGGTGGCCGAAACTTCCGAGCAGACCGCCTTGCTGGAACGCAAATCCCGGATTGAGCAAAGCCAGGGATTGTCGGTCAACCTGCTGGATGGAACCCAGGCCCGCAATCTGGCCCCCTATCTTGCAGAATCTGTGGTCGCCGCGCTGCATTGCCCAGACGAAGGCCATTGCAACCCGCGTTTGCTCACACCAGCATATGCTCGTCGCGCCAGCGCTTGTGGCGCAATAATCAAGGCCGGAGCAGAAGTCAAAACCATCGAACGCAAGGATTCAGGCTGGCGTGTGAGTTTCCAGCAAAGCGGATCAAAGCCCGGTTCCGATGCAGCTACCGTGCACAACATTAACTGTGACATGGTTCTTAACGCGGCGGGTGCAGGAGCGCCAGCAATTGCCGTCATGGCGAACCTGCACTTGCCTTTATTCGCTGTCGGCTTAACCATGAACGCCACTGAAAAAGCCGCACCGGTAGTAGCTCATCTGATACAACACGTGGGCCGCAAACTTTCCCTTAAACAAACCGACGACGGCAACCTGCTGATCGGCGGCGGCTGGAGTGCGCAATTGCGTCAAAAGCACGGGCGGTGGTCTGCTGATGAATCACCTCAACTGCTGCTGGATTCCGTCATGGGCAACCTGCGAACCGCTGCTGAGGTAGTGCCGCTGGTTAAGTCATTGCGCCTGATTCGAACCTGGACGGGCACCACCTGCATCACGGCTGACCAACTGCCCGTGCTGGGCGAAGTTGCACAGGCGCCCGGCTTTTTTGTGGCCGCCGGCGGCTCGGGCTTTACTTATGGACCCACTTACGCCCGACTGATGAGCGAGAGGATGCTCACCGGCCAGTCATCTTACTCATTGGAACCGTTCAGCCCTGCCCGATTCGGCGGTTTGAACGCGTTTATGGCTTGACGCTTATGCCACGTGATAATTCCACTCGCATTCAACGTGGCGAAGGCATAAGCCTGATGGTTGACGAGCGTGAAGTCAGCGCCTACGCCGGCGAAACACTGGCAACCGTGTTGCTCGCACAAGGCATCACGGTATTTAACCGAACACTCAAGGGCCGGCCACGCGGGCCGTATTGCAATATGGGCGGCTGTTTTGAATGCCAGGTGCCAATGGCTTACCCGGGTGCAGATACTTTCAACTGGGTTCGTGCCTGCATGGTTACCGCTGATGCCGGAATGAAGATCGTTACCGGCGCAACCCTTTCCGCCCAGCCCGGTAAACCAACGACCGCTGAACTCACGACTGCCACCCCTGGCGGTTCCATAGCAGGAAAGCGGCCATGAGCATTAATCCAGGGACCCGCCAGCCAGAGACAATGAAGGCCGAGCTACTGATCATCGGTGCTGGTCCGGCTGGCATGGCGGCGGCGGAGGCAGCCCATGGCTTGGGAATTGACGTGGTCGTCGTGGATGAGCAAGCTGCCAGAGGCGGGCAATTTCTGCGCCAACCGCCAGCCAGTTTCAAACTGACTGACTGGCTCCCGGGAAAAACCTACTCCAAAGCCAAAACACTTCTCGCCAGGTCCGCAGAACTCAGCGACGTAAAGTGGCTGCTGCGAGCAACGGTAGCGGGCATCTTTCCCGTCAATAATGCTCAACCAGGCGAAGCCAGATTCCGCATCATTATCGACACGCAAGATGGCACTCAGGATTGGCAGGCACGATCTGTTTTGATTGCCGGCGGATGCTACGACCTGCCGGTCACTTTTCCAGGCTGGACCATTCCCGGCGTCATGGCGGCTGGCGGCATTCAGGCTTTTATCAAAAGCCAGCAACTGGTGCCCGGGCAGCGCTTCGTGCTGGCTGGCAGCCACCCACTGCAACTGGTCATTGCTGATCAGATCATTCAGGCAGGCGGCGAAGTGGCTGCAGTACTTTTTGCCCAAAGTCAATCGCGTGCATTGAGTCTGGTTCGGCAGCCCTTAACTTTGTGGCGTCATGCCAATAAATTCATTCAGATGGCCAGCATTCTCATTCGATTGCGCAAAGCCGGTGTGCCGGTCAGGTTCAATCAGGCAGTGGTACAAGCCAATGGCGCTGAACAGTTGCAAAGCGTATCGGTTGCTTCCGTCAACCGGCAAGGCGAAATACTGAAAGGCGCCAGCGAGGAAATCGAATGCGATCGCCTGGGTATTTGTTACAGCTTTCTCAGCTCTGCCGAATTGGTTCGGCAAGTCAATGCAAACTGCATATGGAATGCCCGGCGTGGCGGCTGGATTGCGCAGCATGATCACTGGATGCGCAGCAGCATTGCCGGCATTTATGTGGCGGGAGAAACTACCGGCGTCGCGGGTTCTGATACGGCGATGGTGGAAGGCAAATTGGCCGCGCTGGGCTGTGCGCTGGACTTGGGCCAACTGCAGCTTTCGAGTGCAGAGCAACAGGCCCTGTCGATGCGCCGCGATTTGCGACGCTTGAATGTGTTTGCCGAACTGCTGAGCCAACTATCCTGGCCAAACGACGCATTTTTTGATCAGCTCATCAGCGACAGCAGCATCGTCTGCAAATGTGAAGAGCTGAGCGCAGGGGAACTGCGCCAAATGCTGCAAGACAATCCGGAAATCAGCACTGCGAGCTCGGCGAAACTTCTATCGCGCGCGGGGATGGGCTTGTGTCAGGGTCGCTATTGTCACCACGCTGTAACGCGGGTTGTGGCACAAACACGTGGATTAGAAGAACAGGAAGTGGTTGGGTTTACCTCGCGTTTTCCCGCCAAACCTCTGTCAATCGGCCATTTGACCGAACTAAAAGGCTGAATTGCGAGCCTGCTTCCTGCTGTCCTTTCGCGCGCAAGGCGCGCTCCTACAATCGACAAGCAATTACCAAATGTGTAGGAGCGTTTTTTTGTGGGAGCGCGCTCTGCGCGCGAAAGATGGCAACAGCTAATCGGCAAGGCGTTCGAGAAAATCAGGTTGCCGGAAAAAATGGCATGGTCGCTTCGATTTTCTGTAACAACCGCACGGCACTCACCGGCAACTGCCGCCCAAGTCGAGTGATCACACTGGCGCTGGTGTGCAACATGACCGGATGATCAATCGGCACTGCATTAAGGATTCCCGCCGCGACTTCCGTGTGCGCTGCGATACCGGGTAGTATGGCGATGCCGGAACCCGAACGGGCAAATTCCTTGAGCACACGCAATGAATTGCTCACCAAAACCGGCTTCAGGAACACATGTTCTGAAGAAGATGCCGCATAGATCACCTGGCAAATCCTGAATTGCTCCTCTGGCAGCGCCAATCGCTCATTGGCGATGTCTTGAAAGGTGACACCACTGCGTTTACTGAAAGGATGAGCGGGCGAAACGATCGCTTTTAGGGGTTGATCTGATGAAGCCCGCACGCGGATTTTCGCTTCCGGCTGGGGCTGAAAAACCATGCCCATATGCGCCTCGTCTTCCAGCACCATGCCGACCACGTCCAGGGTGCCACCGGAACGGATATGGATACGGATATCCGGGTACTGCGCCATAAAACGCTCGAGCACATTCAACAGCAAATCACCAATCATGGCTTCGCCCACCGCAAGGGAAACTTCCCCTGCCTTAAGCCCTTTCAAATCCCGAACCTGGGAAATGAAGGCCTCCTGTTGCGTGGTGAATTCACGGTAATAGCTCAAGGCCATCTTGCCAGCTTCAGTCAGTTTCAACGGACTGCGATTGCGCTCAATCAGCGGCACTCCCAGTTCTTCTTCAAGCTGGGCAATTTGCCGACTGATCGACGATGGAGCGACGTTCAGGTTCTCGCTGGCGGCACGCATGGTGCCCCCACGTATGGCCTCAGCGAGATAACGCAATCGGTTGTCATGAAATCTGGACACGTGGTCTGGCGCCTTTGTGATGAAATTGACAAGGCCATTGCCAGCCTTTGTCGATGTAAGAGCGATTAAAACTTCATGTTGCGCTATTCGCAACAGATTCGAATATATCTTGTTATTGATACAGCATTCAAGTGCTCGTAGTGTTGGTCGGCAAATAAATGCTAAATATTTGTTAGCGTCGATATTTACGCACAATTTTCACGATTTCATGCACCAAAAAGAGGCATAAACACGCAGTGAATCGAGACTCAATTACCTGGCGCGGCTATATGCCGGCCATTACAACGCCTTTCGACGAGCATGATCAACTCGACTTGGCCGCACTGCGGAATTTGGTGGAATGGCTGGCAGAAAAAGGCATGCATGGCCTGATCGTTGCTGGCACCACGGGTGAATGGTTCAGCATGAACGCCGATGAAAAAGCCAAGCTGTTTGGCACCGTGGGTGAAGTGCTCAAGGGCCAGATCCCTCTGATTGCCGGTTGCAACGCATTCACTGCAGCAGAAGTAGTCAGAAATGCTCAGACAGCAGCAAAAAGCGGTTTTGACGGCATTTTGGTAACCCCACCACCGTACGTGCGTCCTTGTGAACGGGAGGTCATCGCCTTCTACGAAGATATCGACCAGGCAACGCCGCTGCCGATTTGCATCTATAACTGGCCGCCGGGCACCAACATTGATTTGAGCAAACAAACTCTGCTGCACCTGGCCGAACTCGACAATGTGGTTGCTATCAAGAATTCAACCGGAAACCCGGAGCATTTTCTGGATGTGATGCGCGCCTTGAACCAGAAGGTTCGGATTTTCGGCATTCCCATGAACAACGCTGGAGCCGAATTGGTACTCAACAATGAAGCCGACGGCACCATGGGCGCTGGTGGTGTGCTGGGGCAAACACAACCGGATTTTTACAATGCGCTGTGGGCGGGTGACCGTGAACGCGGCCTCGCCGCTGCTGCAGAAGATGCCCGCATCATGAACGACTGGTTCAATACCGATTACACCGCAAAGTTCGGTTCCGCCCAGGCCATATTCAAAACGGCATTGAACTTGCAGGGTTTACCCGGTGGCATGCCGCGTCGGCCTATCCTGCCGCTGCGGGATTCGGACATCGCCATTGTGCGCAACACACTTGAGGACTTGGGAAGACTATGAACTCACTGCCACCGATCATACACGCTGAATTACCAACGTTGCGTTTGCAGCAAAGGAAGTCTTTGGGCTTGAGTTTACTCGTAACCATGGCTCTGGGTTTAAGTCTGGTCGGCTGTGGTGACACGGAATCAACCACGGCAGACTCTGGCGCCGCAACGCCGGAAACAACTGCAGTCATCATTGCCGAAGAATCCTCCCTGGCTGAGGCGGTTTCAGCTTCAGCACAACTGGATGAAGTCATTCTGCAATTTGCCAACGCACAGCTGGATGAAGATCAAAACACTGAAGTACAGGAACTTTCATCTGCTGCTTTCCTGGCAGAAATTGATCGCAATTCCGCGTTGCTGGAGCGCGTGCGTGGAATCGATTCAGACAGCCTTTCATTTGATGAGCAAATCGACCAAAGACTACTGATTGGCTTGCTCGAATCCGATACCTACACAGCCCAAACCCGGCGTATGTGGGAGAAGGACGCATCAATCTACATACCCGCAGGACAAGTGGGACGTCTGCTGGAACCGGCTTCGACACAAAGCCCGGTTGAACGTGCCGACGCCCTGATGGTACTGCTGACGGCCATACCGCAGCAGGTGCAAAATGGCAGGGATAACTTGATCAACCCGCCACAACGTTTTACCGAAGCGGCCATCTTCAAAGCCCAGGGAACCATAAAGAGTCTCAAGAGCGATGCTGGCGTGCTGTCCGGTCAAGGCTCAGCTAGCACTGAAGAATTCGACACGACTTTGGCTTCAGCAATAGCTTCACTCGAGTCCTTTGAGCTATATCTGGCTGAGGATGTGCTGCCCAATGCGAATGGTTCCTGGGCTATTGGCAAAGAGCATTACGACTACATCCTGCAGCACCGCTGGCTGTTCGATCTCGATGCTGACGATATTTACGCCCGCGGCTTGCAGGCTTTTGAGGAAACCGAAGCGCTGGCCCAGGAAGTCAGTGAGCGCATCCAGCCAGGTAAGCACTGGAGTGAGGTCTACGAAACGCTAAAGGATGAACACCCTCCAGCGGATGGCATCAAACAGGCTTATCAGGCCTGGATCGATAAGGCTCAAAAGTTTGTTATCGAAAACCAGATCGTCACTCTGCCTGCCGGTGAATTTGTCAGCACGGTGGACACACCGCCAGCCATGCGTCGTTCTTCGCCGTTTGGAACCTTCCAGGGCATAGATCGCTTTGGTACCGACCTTGAAGGCAAGCTGGTTTTAACACCCATCGAAGATTGGATGACTCCGGAGCAGCAGGCACAACGCCTGCGCTCCCATCACGACGCCTGGATTCCGGTCATCGCTGTGCATGAGGCTTATCCGGGACATCATGTCGATGCGCTGAAAACCCGCGAGAATCCACGAGTGTTGCGGAAAGTGGTTCAAGAGCCCATTTTTTCCGAAGGCTGGGGCCTGTTCACCGAAGAAATGATGTTTGAACAGGGCTTTCTGCAAGGCGATGACGTGCGTTTGACCCAATTGCGGAACCGCCTGTGGCGCGCTGCCCGAGTGATTCTGGATGTCAGCCTGCATACCGGTCGCATGACTTTTGAAGAAGCGGTCGATTTTCTGGCCGAGCGAGTTCGCTTCGAGCGCTACGCAGCTGAACTGGAAGTCGGCATGTATATCGAAAGGCCTACCTATGTTTTGGGCTACCTGATCGGCATGCAGGAAATTATGAAAATCCGCGAAGAATGGATTGCAAGAAATGGCGAGCCTAATCCGCCCAGCCAGTTTTACGACGCCTTGTTGACAGTGGGATCCCTACCCCCTGTCCTTGTCCGGGAGTCTTTACTAGGGAGAGATTCACCCGTGCCAGCCGGGGATGCTGGCGCAGGAAAGTGAACATTAACCTGTCAATTTGCAACCAGTTTGAAACTGAGGAAACACCCATGAAATACAGTCAACATTCGAGACCCACCCAAAGCAAGCTGTCTGCGTTTTCGTCGACCAGGCTGGCCTTGGCCGTTTTGCCTGCCAGTATCATGCTGGCCATGTCATCCGGCAGCGTTTTTGCACAAGAGCAGGCTGCCGAGAAAAAAGCCCTCGCAATTGAGGAAGTCATCGTAACGGCCCAACGTCGTGAAGAAAACCTGCAGGATGTGCCGATTGCCATAACGGCCTTTAGCGCAGTAGCCATTGAAAAGGCCATGTTCAAGGATTTAGGGGACTATATTACAACTACCCCTAACGCAAGTATGATCAGCAATGGCGCACGCTCTCTCCGGCAAGTCAGTATTCGCGGTGTGACCAACTTTCTGGGTTTTGTGGGAACCTCCACCACTGGCTTCTATGTGGATGATTTCAGTGTCGCTGGCAGCACCATCAACCCACCGATCATGGACATTGAGCAGATTGAAGTGCTGCGCGGCCCGCAAGCCACTTATTTCGGCCGCAACGCTTTAGGCGGTGGTATCAGTGTTACTACCAAGAAGCCGAACAATGACTTTGGCGGCTCAGCCATGTTGGATTACTCCAGCTTCAATACCGTCGATTTTGAAGGCATCCTCAATGTACCCCTCATTGCAGATACGCTGGCTATGCGGTTCAACCTGAAGTCAGTGGACTCAGATGGCCATATTAAAAACATCCACCCGATTGGTGGTGGCAACGATTCAGATTACGAATACGCCAGAGGTTCGTTACGTTGGACACCCAATGAGCAACTGACCGTCGATGCCATGCTTGCCTGGGGTACCGAGGACGTTGGAATGCGCGAAGGTGTGCCTTCCGGTGTATTTTCATTTTTTGCGGGTAATGTGCTCTATAGGGGTGTATTCCCGGATCGTAACGGCGATGGACAATCTGATCCCTTCGTCGACACGGTCGGCTTCTTTCCACTGAATCGAAACCGTACCAATTTCAACCATCCGCAAAGCGTGGGCACCAACGTGCGTAATGGGGTCATTCGTGCGGATTACGCCACCAATAATTTACTGTTTACCAGTATTACCGGCTACATCAATTCAGATTTATTTCTGAACGGTGACATTGACGGTAGCAGTCGGGACTTCTTCAACGAATTCCGCAATCTGGAAAGGGAAAGTGTCAGCACCGAATTCCGCATCCAGAACACCACTGACAGCGACTGGCAATGGAACATTGGTGCTTTCTATGCCGAGGACGATGGCATCGATACCAACCGCACGATTGTGGGTGCTGAAAGGCGCTTCGGACTGCCTGAAGGCTTCCTGATTGACCGCGAAGACTCCACATCGAACACGGATACCTGGGCTATTTTCGGTCAGCTTGATTACAACATCAGTGACAAATGGGTGGCTTCAGCCGGTGGACGCTATAGCGAAGAAACCAAGCAGTCGAATATTTCAGGCTTCTCCGGTGGCTTCGTGCAGGTTCTAACGGCAGAAGATACCTTTACGGACTTTTCACCTAAGGTCTCGCTGACCTATCTGGCCACTGACACTACCACCTGGTACGGCACCATCTCCAAGGGTTTCAAATCCGGCGGTGTGCAGATTGCACCGAATCCGGATGCCGAATCATATGATCCGGAAACCCTGTGGAACTATGAAATGGGTGTGAAAACCGATCTTCTCGATCGACGCCTGCGTTTGAATGCTGCGATGTTTTATATGGATTGGTCAGACTTGCAGGTCGCATTCCAGGAGAACCTGATCAACAGTAACGGCGACTTTATTTTGTTTGGCGGCGTGGACAATGCCGAGTCAGCGACCTCAAAAGGTGCCGAGATCTCTGCCACTGCTTTGTTAACCGAAAACATCATCATGAATTTCAATGTGGGCTATCTGGATGCCAAGTTTGAGAGTTTTACCGCGCTTATCGATCGCTTCAATCGTGTGCTGGACGGCAGAACCATGCCCAACTCGCCGGAATGGACCGTGTCGGCCGACGCTGAATATGACTATCGCCTCAATGACAACTGGGATGGCTATGTGCGCCTTGAGTGGACCTATCGTGACGAGATCCGGTCTACCACCACCGCATTGATTTATGAGGGCTTTCCCTGGGAAGTACCCAGCTATAATTACTTCAATCTTCGCGCCGGCTTTCAATACGGTGAGAATTTGAAGCTGGTCATATACGCTGAAAACCTGTTTGACAAGGTGTACTTCACCAATGCTTATCAGAAGGCTTTTGCGGGCGGCTTGTTCATTGAACCGTCTTACCAACGTTTCGGTGTCCGCGCTACGTACCTGTTCGGCAATTAATGGCAGACCGGCCCTGGACTACTCGTCCAGGGCCGGTATCTGTTACTGACCTTGATAACAAAACACCTCATGGGGTCCTGTGAGGAACTGAGTACCCTAACCCACCGAAAGACCATCGGAGAAACCATGAACACAATTATTCTCAATCGTTTCAAGAGCCACAGCGTTCAGCTGTTCACTAGCCTTCTCATGACCATTTTTCTCCTGTCCTCAGCGCAGGCTGCAGAACAAGTAGCACTGGTGGGTGGCTCCGTAATAAATATCGAAAACGGCAAAGCTATCAGAGACGCTGTGGTTCTGATCGACGGTGAGCGCATCACTGCGGTTGGCAAAGCCAGTGACGTCAGCATTCCCGAAGGCACGGAAATCATCGACATGAAAGGCGCCTGGTTGATTCCCGGCATGATGAACATGCATGTGCATCTGGGTTTGAAGCTACCGGGCAAAATGACAGCCGAACTAGCCAATGAATCGGCTGGCGCTTTGACCCTACGTATGGCCCAAAACGCCGGCGAAGTCCTGCAAGCTGGAGTGACCACGATTCGCCTGCCGGGTGACGAAGGGCATGGCGATCTGGACCTTAAAAAGGCTATTGATAAAGGGCAGGCACATGGCCCAAGAATTTTCAGTGCAGGTGAATCGCTGATCATTACTGGTGGACACGGCTCTGAACGTGGCAAGACCTACAACGATGGCCCTTACGAGCTGATGAAAGCCGCCCGGCGTGAAATCAGCGCGGGTGCCTCGTGGGTCAAGATCCTGATCTCTGGCGGCATCGCCACTGATGGCGGTGATATTTCCAAAGCACTGATGACACCCGAAGAAATCAATGCCGTAGTGGATGCCGCACATCGCTTTGGTGCCAAAGTGGCAGCTCACTCGGGTTCATCCGAGGCTACCAATATCGCCATTGATGCGGGCATCGATAGTATCGAACATGGATATTTCCTGGATCGAGCTACACTCAAAAAGATGCAGCAAAAAGGTACCTGGCTGGTGCCCACCATTGTGGTCAGCCAACCCGCTACCGCTCCGTTCTTTGAAAAGATCGGCTCACCTCAATGGTACCTCGACAGACGCGACTCGGCCGGCAAGGAACACTGGAAAATGTTGCAAACAGCCGTTGAAGAAGGTGTCAATATTGCGCTGGGAACCGACCAGTTGCCCAGCGAACCGAACGATGGCACAACCGCAACCGCTCGCGAAGCACAATATTATGTTGAAGCCGGCATGAGCAATTTGCAGGCTCTTCAAGCTGCAACCATTCAACCAGCGCGCATGTTGGGTGCTGATAAAAACAGCGGGTCAATTGAAGTGGGCAAATATGCCGACATCGTGGCTGTTGCGTCGAATCCGATTGATGACATCAAAGCCTTACGCAACATTCAGTTGGTTATGAAAGGCGGAAAGGTTTACCGCAACGAGCTCTAAGCCAGCAATTGCTGGTACAAAAATTCACTTTCAGGGCCTGTTAAAACAGGCCCTAATAGTTTATGGCCGGGCTACCCGCCGGGAAAAAGACGCCCACCAGACGCATACCCTCGTCGCTGCTGCACTCCAGTGAATGCAACTGCCTTCGCGGCAGGAAGATGATGTCACCGGGTTGAACTTCAGCCCGGGCTCCTTCCGTCCACAGATAACCTGAGCCGGACAGAATGGTGATGGTTTCCTCGTACAGATGATGATGGCCAGCAGCCCGTGAGCGTGGCACTTCACCGACAAACTGGGTCATGTCCGCCGCGCCGATTCGATCGTCAATCAGCACCTGGTAAAAACGATCAGCCATGACTTCACGCTTGGCTGGATCCACCGCGTAAATACGCTGCGAAACGGCAGCATCAAAATTATCTGGCATCTTATCCAGCCATTGCGGCTCTGCACTTTGCGGACAGAGCGTAATGGTTAGCTTGATAGTAGCGGTGCCCGCAGTGGGCTGCACTGAAAAGGCTTCCTTCGGGCCAATATACAGACCCTGCTCTGGCTGAACCTCAAAGGCTTTGCCGGAGATGGTGACAAGGCCTTCGCCAGCCAACACAAAAACAGCAACGCTGCTGCCGGGAAAGGCCAACACCGCAGGCTTGCCAGCACCCGCTTCCAGATAATAAAGCGACAGACAATTTGCACCATCTTGAGCATTAATCATGCTGCTAAAGGCGATATTGCCCTGTTGTTGCAAGCCGGCATGATTCAGAGTTTGTACAAAGCATCCGCCATCGAGCAGAGCCTTGCCGCTGCTGATGCCATCACGGGGCGTTATGGTTAAATGCGCACTGGCCGCAATTTCTTCTGTGCTGGCTTCTTCGTAAGAATCTTCCAGGTTATTGTGACTGCCGTCACACCAGGGTGCGTTTCGCGTGTGCTTGCAAGCGCATAACAGGTATTCACCGCCCTTTTTTACGCTGATTAAAACGGGCTCAAATTCCGTGCCACGATGCGAACCATCGCAAAACGGCTGACGGGCACTTTTGCCGCATTGGCACCAATAATAATTTTTGTCCGCTTCCAGCGTTACCAACTTGGGTTTACGCGCCGCGATAATCGGTTCTGGCATATTTCAACTCCAAACAATCACGCCCTTCAATACACCGGGCATAAAACCATTTATTTCACCCGGGGAACCGGCTGCAAGCCATCTGGAACCTGCACAGGCTCCAGACCTTGAGTCCGCAGGATTTCGTTTAATTCTTGCACATCTGTTGACAGAATTTCATCCATCTCTGTCTTGATACTACTCCATTTCTGCTGAAATTCCTGTGCCTGTTCTATGGCGGCGCTGGATACGGGCGGACCTTGATCCACAATGTCCATCAAGTGCAATACCTGGGTGCTGAGCAAGCGGCTGGGAATGGAAATGCGATCTTCCACACCACCCGGCAAAGGCGGTTGTGGCATGTGGATTTCCCACTGCTGTGCCCGCTGCAGCAGAGCCGTTGCCTGGCTGCTCAGGGTAGTTGGAGCTTCACCCGATTCATCTGGCGTAGACAATTCCTTTGCCTGATTGGCAATGGCACGCATCTGGTTGGTGGAGCGATGAATATCATTGACCAGCACAGTCAATTCATTCAGCAGTGTTGCGGATTCAATCCATAGCGGATCTTCAACAGGTGCTTCATTCAAGAGGGTATAAGGCACCACTTGCAGAGGTTGTCTCACCGTTTTGCCACCGGCGTTGAATTCAACCGTGTAACTTCCAGGTGCAGCCCGATACGGCCGGGTGCTGACGTAGATAATGGTATCGGCAACTTCGATCATGGGCTGGGTGCGAAGATTCCATTGGTAGCGGTTCTGCCCCACCTCCATGGGCAACGCTTTAGCCGGTGGTTCGCCGCGAACGCCTTTGACGAATCCTTGCTTTTCTGCGCCTTCACTGACGTTGGTAAATTCCCGCACCAGCTCATTGTTTTCGTCCAATATTCGCAGCGTCACTTCACCCTCGGGTATTTCGTCCAGAGAATAGTAGATCATGGCACCATAAGGTGGATTCTTGCCCTGATCGCCCCGACCCCAACCCTCGTTGGCCCGCACCGCATCGCCCGGAGCAAAAACGACTACTTCCTGCCCGGATTTTTGTAGACCGAGCTGTCGTAAGGGCTCCAAACCATCCAGTATCCAGAAAGCCCGTCCCTGGGTAGCAGCAACCAGATCGTTACCATGAACCTGCAAATCTGTGATGGGCACTATTGGCAGATTGAGCTGCAACGGCAACCATTGGGAACCATCATCAAATGAGACAAACGGTCCTGCTTCGGTACCAGCATAGAGCAAGCCGCGACGGACTGAATCTTCGCGCACTACCCGGGCAAAGGTATCCGCCGGAATTCCCCTGGTAATCAGTTTCCAGCTTTTGCCATAATCGTTGGTCTTGTACATGAAAGGTTTGAATTCATTGAGCTTGTAGCGCGTCATCGCTACGTAAACTGAGGCTGGATCATGCGGTGAAACATCAATGGTATTGATCTGCCCTTCCGGCATGCCCTTGGGCGTGACATTGCTCCAATTCTTGCCACCATCGCGAGTCACGTGAATCAAGCCATCATCAGAGCCCGCCCACAGTACCTTCGCATCGTGCGGAGATTCTGCCAGGTACATGATGGTCGCATAGTGCTCGCCACCCGCGCCTTCAATCTGGATCGGGCCGCCTGTAGTACCCAGCGTGGCATTGTTGTTGCGGGTCAGGTCAGGTGACAGCTCGGCCCAGTTAAGGCCCTGATCCGCTGACTTCAAAACCATCTGCGCGCCGTGGTAAATGACCTTGGGATCATGCTGTGATACCAGCACCGGCGCATTCCAATTGAAGCGGTATTTCAATTCTTCACCGGAACGGAAGCCGGCGAAGAACGGATAGGCATCGATGCGGCGGACTAGCCCGGTAGCGTCATCGTACTCGGTGATACCACCCAATAAGCCGGTACCATAAACCAACCTGGGGTTGTCGCGATCAAAACCAAACGTGGAACTCTCACCGCCACCCACAGCACGCCAGTCCTCTTCACCAATTCCCCCATCCACAGCCGAACTGGCGATGCGGATAGAGCTGTTGTCCTGCTGCCCTGAGTACAGCCGATAGGGTGTCATATTGTCAGTAACTACACGGTAAAACTGCCCCGTGGGTTGATTGGACTGGGTGGTCCAGGACTTACCGGCATTCCAGCTTACATTGGCGCCACCATCATTTCCCTCGACCATGAGGTTTGGATTTTGTGGGTTGATCCACAGGTCATGGTTATCACCATGGGGTGTTTGGATACCCTCAAAAGTCTCGCCACCATCGGTCGATACGACCATCGAAGCTGCCAACACATAAACCATATTTTCATCGGCCGGATGAGCAAAAATGTGCGTGTAATACCAACCACGATCGCGAATACCGTTATCCGAGTTCACCAGGGTCCAGCTCATGCCACCATCGTCAGAGCGGAATATGCCGCCTTCGGTGGCTTCGATCATGGCATAGACGCGATCCGGATTAGCGGGAGAAACCGTGATACCGGTGTTACCCATGATTTCGGGCAAACCTTGCGTCAGCTTGGTCCAATTGGATCCACCGTCGGTGGTTTTCCACAAACTGCTGCCTGGCCCGCCGCTGCGGATTTTCCACGGCAGCCTTTGATGGTCCCACATACCTACATAAACGGTTTCCGGGTTATTCGGATCAATACTCAGAAAGCTGGCGCCGGTGGTCGGGTTCACAAACAAAACCTTGCTCCAGTTCTGGCCACCATCAGTGGATTTGTAAACGCCGCGCTCATCACTCGGGCCCCAGGGGTTGCCCTGGGCACCGATGTAGACGACATCGGCATTGGCAGGATCAACAACTATTTTTGAAATTTGCCGGGTTTCTTCCAGCCCCAGGTGGACCCAGGTCTTGCCGGCATCGGTGGATTTGTAAACGCCATCGCCATGCGAGGTACTTACGCCTCGCACCGGCGATTCACCGGTACCTGCATAAATGATATTTGCATCCGATGGAGCCACAGCCAGAGCGCCGATGGTGCCGGTTTTGAAGTAGCCATCAGAGATATTCTGCCAGTTCAATCCGGCATCTTCTGTTTTCCAAACGCCACCACCCGTTGCACCTTGATAATAGGTGTACGGCTGATCGGCATGACCGGCTACCGCGGTAACCCTTCCGCCCCGGAACGGCCCAAGCAGACGCCACTCCATGGCTTGATAGTCAATGGGGTTAATAGCCTTTTGTTCAGCGGCAACAACCGGACTACAGCTCACCGTTACGAGCAAAGCCAGGGTCAGCAAGGACTTGGGGATACGAAATGTTCGTGACATGTTGAACCTCACGTGCGGTAAAAGCTGATAAGCAAGTCTGCTTTGCAGGCGCTTGTACTGCGCTACAAACCTGAAGTTTCTTGATCTGGCTGAGCTATCCCGCATTTTCAGCCGGGGCTCTGCGCTGCTGCCAACTTTGCAGCAGCGCAGAGATTCTCGGACTTCATGCACAAACAGATTTTTGCTTCCTGCAACCTCAGTAATGCGCCGTGAAACTGAAGAAGTACAAGCGACCAAACGGGTCGTAGGTACTCGGGAACGTATTTAACTGCTCCTGCGAGCTGCCGATAATCGGTTGGATCTCATCGAAGATGTTTTCAATTCCAAGAGTAAAGGAATAGTTATCGTTGATGGTGTAATAACCAGTCAGGTCAAAATAGTTGACGTCACCGGTATAAGGCACTGCCAACTGTGCTGGCAAGCGTGGACCGTTGGTAATCCGGTCATCGGTCACACTGGCCAGCCAGCGCCATCTCAAACTGAGGGTCAATGGGCCGGTATACCAGTTCAAACGGGTGGTGGATTTGAATTCCGGCAATGGCTCACCACAGGTCAGACCAAAGCTGTCCGCACATTCATTCACCAGCCCGGGTAACTCGGCCACCGGCGTTACATCAAAATTGTTCAACCAGGTGGCACCAAAGGTGACATCAAAAGAGCTGCCTTCGCTGAACAGGCCAAAGCCAACGTCCCAGGCATAGCTGGCATGTAAATCAATACCGTCGGTTTCAATCTGACCAATATTTTCATTCAGCACGAAAACGCCACCGGGGGTATTAATGATGCCATTGGGCTGCCTGACTACGGATCTGCAGAACACGCTGTTGACGCTTTGAATGCGGTTGTAGCACAGATCCAGTACGTTGTTGACAGAACCACCGCTCTGCGCGATCGCGTCTTCAACTGTGATGTTGTAGTAGTCGAGGGTGACGCTCAAGCCCTTGAAGTACTCCGGAGTAAATACCAGGCCAAAGGTGTAGGTATCACCACTTTCTTCCTGCAGATTGGGATTGCCGCCGGTAATGCCGGTGATCTGGAAGTTGGGTTGCAAACCCGGGTCTCCTACCAGCCCAATCGGCACGCCGGTGGCGACACACAGATCCCGGATAACCGGGTCGGTGGCAGCGTTTGGCCGCGCACAGGGATCTACTGCTGCCGGCGCAGAACCGGTTTGGGCAGAAAACAGCTCATCCACGCTGGGCGCCCGCACCGCGTGCTGGTATTGACCGCGCAACATAAAGCTGTTGTTGATGTTCCAGGTCAAGCCCGTGCCGTAAGTCCACACACCACCAACATTCTCCAGCGAGTAATCGGAATAACGTAAAGCAGCGGTGGCTTCAAAGCTTTCGGCAATCGGTACCAGCACTTCGGTGAACAACTCCCAAACATCGTAGTCACCGCCGGTCGGGCCGGTATTGACATCACCGACACCGCCCTGGGACGGCACAAACAAGCCATCAACGGTGCGATATTCCGCACCAAATGCCAGGCCAATATTTCCCGCGGGAAGGGCGAAGGTATCGCCGGTAATCACTGCCGAGGCCACCTGCATGGACGCTTCTTCGCTACTGGTTTGGCTGGTCTGGAAGAAACCGGCAGCTTCGGGAGAGATGAAGGGCCCAAACATGTTGATCGGCCTGCACCCGTTGGCCGGGTTGACACAAACCAGATTGCCATTGGCGTCAAATTTGGTTGTCAGACCTTGCGTAAACGCAGCAGCCAGGGTGCTACCGAATGAATTTGTTACATTGCGGGTGCGGGCGTAGGAATAGTACATGTCGTAATCGGGATTTTTCAGAAAACCCATGTCGTCCAGGTCACCGCGCAGTCCGAACAGTGCGCGCAAAGCGTTGCGCTCAAATACAACATCTCGCGTGGCCACTTCAGCCAGGCGGCGGGCATAACCTACAGTGGTATAGCCATCATTGCGGGTTGCGGCCGGAGTGATGATAGGCAGGCCGTCAGGCCCCAGAACCGGAGCTCCATTGGCACCGCGTTGAACTGTTCCTTCTGAAGCATCCAGAGCACGGAAAATCGCCTGCACTGCTGGAGTCAGGAAGGGGCTGTTGACCTGGAACAAAGCGCTGCCACCCACTGGCGTAGGCGCCCTCTTGGTTTCAACAATATTCTGCACAAACATGCCTTCTACATAGGCTTCTGCCTTGTCAGAAATCTGGTAGGTGGCCAGCGTTCCGACCATTTTTCTTTCTTGCGGCAGTTGCAGATAGTTCAGTGGGTTGAAGTTGTACTGATCGCCAGGGCTGACAAAGGGGCTGACGATTTTGCCCGTATCATCAAATTTGAAGCCGAACGAGCCAACACCGGTGAGACCAGCGGCCGCCAAAGCGGCCTGTAATCCAGGTCTGGCGAGAAATTCCGGACCCGAGACAGGAAATCCGGAAATTCTGCCGTTCGGAATTGAAGAACTGCCACCTGGAGAGAGAATCGGTTTGCCATTGGCATCCACCGCATCGACCAGGAAGAACTCGGATTGCTTGCGTGCATCAGCCAGCACCGCCTCGCGGTCCAAATAGTTAAAGTAGACCACTGCGTTACCGCGATCATCAGCGAAATTGCCGCCCATGGTGACGTCAAAGTTCATCGTGTCGCCATCGCCATGTCTGCTCACATCGTATTGGCCGGTGAGTGCCAGGCCTTCGAAGTCGTCTTTCAAAAGAAAGTTGACCACACCGCTGATGGCATCAGAACCGTACACCGCGGAAGAGCCACCGGTGACGATTTCGGTTCCCGCCACCAAGGCCGCAGGAACCGTGTTCAAATCAGTAACCTGGGTTGAGTCGAAAAATATGTAACGACGACCATTCACCAGTACCAAACCGCGCTGCACGCCAAGCCCGCGAAGGTCAACCGTGGCAACACCATTGCTGTCATTGTTGGTATAGCCGCCTTCACCGGGAATAACTTGTGGCATGGAATTGAGGAGCTGTTCAACATTGGTGGTGCCAGACAAAGTGTAATCTTGCGCCCCGATCACGGTAATCGGAGTGCTGGTAATCAACTCCTGGCGTTTGATGCGCGAACCGGTGACGGTTACTTCCTCAAGCGCACCGCTCTCAGCATCTTCTTCCAAATCAACCGCTGGATTCTGCGCCAGGGCTGCGATGGGAAAGAATGTTACCCCAATCAAGCCTATGCCCCACACCAGGCTGCTCATGAACAACAAAACCTTAAACCGAATTTTCATAACAACTCCTCGCTGCGATTATGTGATCCTTTAAAAACTGCCAAGAACATCTCACTTCTGTGCACTTTGCGGTTAAAAGCCACCCTGTTCTCCAGCCATCCTGATGCATACCATCCCATTGCATACCATCGTTTTGCAAGCATGGCTCAGGAATCACCGGGCACGATGGCCGGTACCGACTGTTCTGCTGTGAGCGAATTAAAACGCGCCAACTCGTCACTCAGAATGCTGTTGTAATCATTCAACGCGACGCTGTAGCGTGCGCGCACATTCGCCACCCGGTCCAAAACGCCCTGCGTCAGCGGCGTATGTGAACCGTCTACCAAATTGAGTACTTCAAACAGGCTGAAATCCAGCCGGCTTGGGGAATGACCTGCTTCAACAAAATTCTTGTCGCCTTCTTCAACGTTGCGAACCAACCAGTCATCAATCTGCGCCACCAGCGCAGATCCGGCGTTCTCAAGCTCAGCCGATTGATTCCCTTGCATGATTTTGCGCAAGGCTTCTGCATCGCTGTGAATGGTGCGCAGGGCAGCTACCTGTTCGAGTAAACTGCCCGCCTCGGCGTAAATCGACTGCAGCAAAGCCTGCTTTTGCGAGCTTTCTGCAGCGCTTAAAGGAATTCGAGGGTCAGAGGTGACTTCAAATGCCTGGCTGGCGCTTTGCGTACCCACATTCAACCTTGCAGTGTAAGTTCCGGGCGCAACGCGGTAGGAAACTGGTCGACGGTAAGTGGCAAGGTCAGCGCCCGCTTTTTCCAGCGCCGCCACATTCCAATCCCAGATAAAGCGATTCAGGCCGGTTTTTGCGGTCAAGCCACTGCGATTATCGCTGGCCTCGAATGTATTCAGAACCTGGCCGTCCGCAGAGAGAATAGCCAGTGACACGGGAGCCTTCCCGAGATCGGGTTCGGACGCCATAGAGAAATAAATAACACTTCCGGTTGGGGGATTTTTGCCTTCGCCAGCAGCACCACCCCAGCCCTGCACTTGAACCTGCTCCGTGGCAGCGGGCTGGTACAGATGCATCCCGGCATTGCTGGTTTCAGAATGCATTTGTCGCAATACTGACAGATCGTCCAGTATCCAGAATGCGCGTCCTTCCGTGGAGGCCAGCAGGTCATTCTCATGCACTTTCAGATCGGTAACCGGCACATGCGGCAGGTTCAGTTGCAGCGCATTCCAGTTGCTGCCATCGTCAAGCGAAACATAGGCTGAAGTTTGTGTTCCGACAAACAGCAGCCCGGGTCGGACTGTGTCTTCCCGCACCACCCGGACCCAGTCGCCAGCGGGCAGCGTGCTGGCAATCTGACTCCAGCTTTTGCCATAGTTTTCCGTCTTAAAAATGCTCGGCGAACGATCATCAAATTTATACCAAGTGACTGCGGCGTAGGCGGTGCCAGCCTGGTGCGGCGATAGCTCAATCATATTGATTTGCGCCTCGCCTGTTCCTTTGGGCGTCACTGCCTGCCAGTTTTCGCCACCATCCCGGGTCAAATGGATGCTGCCATCATCCGTGCCCACCCATAGCTCATCCTGGTCATGCGGGCTTTCCGCAATGTAGAAAATGGTGTTGTACATGGCACCCGCAGTGCCCTCGAAAGTGAACTCACCTTCAACCACGCCTTGTTTGTGCTTTTCATCGCGGGTCAAATCCGGGCTGATTTCCTGCCAGCTTTGGCCCCGATCAGTGGATTTCAGCAGCATCTGCGCGCCGTGATAAATCACCTCCGGATCATGCTGCGACACCACAATGGGTGCGTTCCAGTTGAAGCGATAGGGATATTCTTCAGGGCGGCGGTAAGCGGTGCCCAAAGGGTAGCGGCGTATATCACGCTCCAGCCCGGTAGCGTCATCATATTCGGTGATTTGGCCCTGGTAATTTCCGGCGTAAATCAACCGTGGATCATTCGGATTGAAAGCGACATGGGCACTCTCCCCTCCGCCTACCGGATACCAGTCTGCAACACCGATGCCACTGCCAAAATTGCGGCTTTTGATCTTTACCGTGGAGTTATCCTGCTGACCGGCATACAGGTTGTAGGGAAAGAGATTGTCAGCATTGACCCGATAGAATTGCGCGGTCGGCTGATTGCCTTGTGTAGACCAAGTCGTGCCGCCGTTATAGGAAACATTGACTCCACCGTCATTGGATTCAATCATCCAGTCGGAATGTTCCGGGTGTATCCAGATGGCGTGGTTGTCACCATGCGGCACGCTCTGACGGCTGAAGGTTTTGCCCCCATCGATGGATTTGAGAAATGGAGCGTTCAAAACATAAACCACTTCGCGATCGAGCGGATCAGCCGCGATATGCATGTAATAAGCTGATCTCTCGGTCATCACATGCTCTTTGTTGGTTTGAGCCCAACTCTCGCCTGCATCATTGGATACATAAACACCGCTGGCGCCAGGCTTTGCCTCAACCAGTGCATAAACCCGCTTGCTGTCTGCGGCGGAAACTGCGATGGCATATTTTCCAGCCGGTTGTGGCAGTCCCTTGGTCAGCTTTTGCCAGGTTTCGCCGCCGTCTTTCGATTTGTACAGAGCGGAGGCCGGCCCGCCGCTGCTCATTTGGTAACCATGCCAGGGCTTACGACTGTGATCCCACATCGCCGCGTAGAGGATCCGTGGATTGTTGGGATCCATCACCAGGTCGTTGATACCACTGGTGTTGTTGCCTGACAGAATCAGCGACCAGTTTTGGCCACCATCAGTTGACTTGTATACGCCGCGCTCGGGATGCGGACCCCAAGGGCTGCCCTGCGCGCCGATGTAGACGGTTTCCGGATCAGTCGGGTGGATTTGAACGCTGGAAATATGCAGCGAGTTGGCTAAGCCCAGGTGCTGCCAGGATTGACCACCGTCGGTCGATTTGTAAACACCATCACCGTGCGAGACGGTTACATCGCGGACACAATGCTCGCCCATACCCACATAAATCACATTGGGGTCGGACAGTGCCACTGCGATGGCGCCCACCGAGCCGGTTTTGAAAAAGCCATCAGAAACATTGTTCCAGGAAGTGCCACCATCAGTGGTTTTCCAGACACCGCCACCGGGCGCACCCATGTAGAAGGTGAAAGCTTGCGAAGGTACACCTTCGACATCCGTAGCACGGCCACCGCGGAAGGGGCCAATATTGCGCCATTCCAGCGCACTGATGGATGGCGCTTCGATGCTGTCGGCCAGGGCCAGTGTTGGGGCGAGGGTTGGCGTCAGCACACCCGCAATCAGCCCGATAGTCAGCAGCAATTGCGCTGCGAATTTCGTGCAGCACTGTGCGGATTTTGCCAACCCATCAATGAGCGCAAGATTCAACACAAACTAGAATTTCTCCCCAGGCAAGTGACGCAAAATTGCTTCAATGCCTTTACGCGCCGCGAAAACTTTCGGCTGAATCGCCTGCAAAGTACGGTTGCCATGCAGGTCTATTGGAGTCTGTAAGCAACTTTGATCATATGCTGATGCCAATGATGCGCAAGGAACTTTTTAGTCAATTAGGTCTAACCACTGCCTTGCGTGATGTGGTCTTATGTGGGATTACTAAGTGCACTCACTCGCCTAGGGCAAAGGTGTTTTTACCCATCATGAAAAATACAATCCATACGATTTCATCGGTGCTTTGCGCACTTGCCATCGCCCTGCCCTTCAGCGCGGGTTTGCATGCTGAAGAAGTGGTGATTCACGCGGGCATGCTGCTGGCCAGTCCTGGCAGCAAGCCCAAAGCTGAACAAAGCATTGTCATCGTCGACGGTATCATTCGCGCTATTCGGGACGGCTACATCGATGCTGATTCAACCGAAAACCCCGCCCGCATCATCGATCTGTCAAAGCAGTTCGTTATGCCCGGTTTTATCGACCTGCACGTACATCTGTCAGGGCAGTACGGTGATAACAAGCCAAATGATGACGTGACACAAAGTGATGCTGACGTTGCACTGAATGCAGCCATGTATGCGAATCGGACCCTGCTGGCCGGCTTCACTACCTTGCGCGACCTGGGCTCACGCGGCGAGCCGCTGTATGCCTTGCGCGATGCCATTCGCGATAACAAGGTTCCCGGGCCAAGATTGCTGGTGTCCGGGCCAGCCATCACGCCCACCGGTGGCCACGGTGATGAGCATGGATACCGTGCAGAGATACTTGAACTACTCACATCATCAGCCGTGTGTGACGGGGCCGATGACTGCCGCCGGGCTGTACGCCAGGCTGTCAAGCTGGGTGCTGATGTCATCAAAGTGACTGCGACTGGCGGTGTGCTGAGTAATACGGCCACGGGCACCGGGCAGCAGTTCACCGATGCTGAGCTCAAGGCCATCGCCGAGACCGCCCATGCTTTGGGCCGCAAGGTAACGGCTCATGCGCATGCCAAGGAAGGTATCATTGCAGCGGCCAATGCCGGCTTCGACTCCATTGAGCATGCCATGTGGGCCGATGAGGAAACCTTGAAGTTACTCAAACGCCTGGATGTCTGGGTCATTCCGACGGTTTATCCGATCACATACGTGGGGGACACCCCTGAAAAGATGCGTCAGGGCCCGCTCAAAAATTTACCTCCCGCCAGCATGACGAAACTGTTGGCGCTTGGTCAACAACCGAAGGATATGACCCGGTTGGCGCATCAAATGGGCGTAAAAATTGCCTTGGGCACCGATTCAGCGATTTCTCCGCATGGCGAGAATGCTCACGAGTTTATCGAGTACGTGAGCGCAGGTATGACACCAATGGAAGCATTGCAGGCAGGCACTGTGAATGCCGCAGAAGCTGCTGGCATTTCCAACGTTACCGGTTCAATAGTGGTCGGTAAGGCAGCGGATATTGTTGGTCTCGGCAGCAGCCCCCTGGACTCCATAGATGCTGTGCTCGATGTGCGCTTTGTCATGCGTGACGGCAGCGTATTCAAGGACGAAAAATGAGCCGCTCCGCCAATGTGGGCACTTGATATTTTTCCGCACGAG
>Ga0163153_10002480_pt1 | contig 26720 bp, 27 predicted proteins | sample OliLakLV19MP6IB1_FD_148629 | JGI IMG/M metagenome (GOLD analysis project Ga0163153, IMG submission 148629) | Freshwater microbial mat bacterial communities from Lake Vanda, McMurdo Dry Valleys, Antarctica - Oligotrophic Lake LV.19.MP6.IB-1 | ecosystem: Environmental > Aquatic > Freshwater >...
GCTATTACCTCCTCATCTGACGGTACCAAACTAGCTGCAACAGTCAGTACTGGGTTTATCTACACCTCAACAGATAGTGGTGTGACATGGACTGAACAATCCGGCTCCGGGTCACGTAATTGGAGAGCTATCACCTCCTCATCTGACGGTACCAAACTAGCTGCAACAGTCAGTACTGGGTTTATCTACACCTCAACAGATAGTGGTGTGACATGGACTGAACAAATAAACAGTGGAGTAAGAACATGGCAATCTATTGCCTCATCTGCTGATGGAACAAAACTAGCTGCTGTTGTATCTAGTGGCAACGTGTATACATCAAAAAACGGAGGTCTGGATTGGATACGACACCTTGGAGCACCTGTTGCTTTTTGGAATTCTATAACACTCTCTTCGAGTGGAGAAAGTATTGCCGCTACCTACTCTGGAGCTAGTGGTACTATCTATACCTATCAAAACAATCGCCCTCTAGCAGAAAACGTAGACATCAACTAATCATGAACAAACTACTTATTCCAGTCATCTTTCTTTTTATCTTCACCACACACTCAGTCTCTGCACAAACAGTAGGTGAAATTCTGACCGGCCAATACAACTATACTGATACTGAAGGAGATCTTGAAGGGACCTCAACCTTCCAGTGGTATAGAGACAATATTGCTATCCCTGGAGCAACAAGCATCACCTATCTCATCACCACTCTTGATAAAGGTAAAACACTTCTCTTTGAGGTCACCCCTGTGGCATTGACCGGTATTTCTCCTGGAATACCTATTAGAAGTGATGGTATTTTTATCACGGATGGTCCTTCGTCAGCACCGCGCTTTATAAAAAGTGGCTACCTTCCGGGGTATGGATCAATAGGAACTATTATTACGACGCCAACTCCACCTGCAACCACTACTATCGTCACTGCCACACCTTTTATATCCACCAAACTCCTGAAATTTAACACTACATATCCAGACGTCAAACTCCTTCAAATCTATCTCAATACACATGGTTTCCCGGTATCTCTCTCAGGTCCGGGGTCACGTAGTAACGAAACCAACTACTTCGGCTCCAAAACAAAAGCTGCCGTGATTGAATTCCAACGAGCTAATGACTTGCGTCCTGATGGTATTGTGGGGCAGATGACCAGAGGAAAAATGAGATAAATATAAATACTACATCACGGAATATTTTTAGTGTGTATACTACAAGCATGAAAAAACTATCAGAGAAGAAACGGTTTTCGATCATTGCGCGGGCTCACAGTTTCAAGTATGCGCTTCGTGGTATTGGGATTATCCTCAAAACTCAGCACAATGCCTGGGTGCACGGATTGATTGCATTTGTAGTGGTAGTCCTTGGGGTAGTCTTAGGGCTCAGTGCAGGGGAGTGGGCAGTCATTTTACTTGCTATTACGAGCGTCTTTGTTGCTGAGGCCTTCAACACAGCTATGGAGATCGATATCGACCTTACGAGCCCGACCTACCATCCTTATGCACGGGACACAAAGGATGTTGCCTCTGGGGCGGTCCTGATCACAGCACTTGGAGCAGCCGTAGTAGGACTCATCATCTTTGTACCTAAACTAGTGGTACTATTTTAGGTCTTCAATCATGTAGTTGCTTGACTCTTACGTAGGATTTGCTACTATAGGGACCAGCTCAACACGAGAGCTTCTTTTTTTCTCATCATGACTCGATCACTTGCAAAAGGCCCCTATATTGATGCAAAACTCCTCAAAAAGATTGAGGGCAAACAGCCGCTTTCAGCAGGCGTCATTAAGACATGGGCACGCGCAAGTCAGATTGCACCAGAAATGATAGGATTTACGTTCGGCGTCCATAACGGCAAGCAGCATATCGAAGTCCTCGTGACCGAAGATATGGTGGGACATCGATTGGGCGAATTTAGTCTAACCCGCAAGTTTACTCGTCACGGCGGTAAAATGCAGAAGGATATCGACCAAAAGAAGAAAGAAGCAGAAATAACTGCAGCAAAGTCCGCAAAGGCGACCACTGCTGACAAGAAATAATCTCCGATTTTAATACACTCAGGGAAATAATCGCCATATCACATTTCGCAATTAACCATGAAAGCATCACTCTCAAACTACAAACAATCTCCACGTAAGGTTCGTCTCGTGGCACAAGCCGTAAAGGGTAAGTCTCTTGCCGCGGCCGATGCAACGCTTTCGTACCTCGTCAAGCGTGGTGCGCTTCCAATCCAGAAACTCATCAAGAGTGCTGCAGCAAATGCGGTGCAGGCTGGGGCAGATGTAAACTCTCTCATGGTCAAAAACATCGAAGTAAACAAAGGTCTCGTCATGAAGCGAAGCATGCCACGAGCGATGGGTCGCGCGACTCCGATCAACAAGCGTACCAGTCACGTGACAGTTACCTTGGGCCAGATACTCGAAAAGGTAAAAAAGTCTAGCAGTAAATCTAAGAGCATCGCAAAATAATTTTATGTCTAAAGTAGTCCACCCATATGCACATCGCCTCGTTATCCTTCGTGACTGGAAATCACGCTGGTTTGCAACTGACAAAAAGTTTGTGACAAACCTTGCAGTAGATTTGACAATCCGCCAATTTCTCGAAAAGCGTCTCCGTGGCTCATATCTTTCAAGTGTAGAAATCGAACGCGCACAAAAGGCAATTCGTATCATCCTGCGCACATCTCGTCCTGGTATGATCATTGGCCGCAATGGGGAGGCAGCGGTCAAACTTAAGGCAGATATTGCCAAAGAACTGAAGCGAGCAAAGCTCGAGGTGACCGACGACTTGAAGCTTGAAATCGCCGAAGTGACAAGTCCAGATAGTGATGCAAAGATTGTAGCCTTCATGATCGCCGAAGGGCTCGAGAAGCGTCTTCCATATCGTCGTGTCATGAAGCAGCTCATCGAAAAGGTGATGGCAGTCCGTGGCGTACAAGGAGTGAAGTTCTACCTCGGAGGTCGTCTCGGAGGCGCTGAAATCTCTCGTTCAGAAGTGCTCAAGCGTGGATCAATCCCACTTCAGACATTTCGTGCAGATATCGATTATGCGCGTGAACGTGCAAACCTTGCCTACGGTGTAATCGGTATCAAGGTGTGGATTTACAAGGGGCAGGTCTTTGATCAAAAAGACACTAAGAAGAGTGCATAAGCCATGTTATTTCCAAAGAAAGTAAAATTTAGAAAGTGGCACAAGAAACGAACCAAGATGGAGGGCCGTGTAGAGACGCGTGGTACTACCGTTAGTTTTGGTTCATATGGACTGAAGACTGAATCTTTGGCGCGCATCACGAGTAATCAAATCGAAGCAGCGCGTAAGGCAGCGTCTCGTCATCTCGGGAAAGTGGGACGCATGTGGATTCGTGTATTTCCTGACCGACCTATTACGAGCAAGCCCGCAGAGGTACCTATGGGAGGTGGGAAAGGAGATCTCGATGGATACTGCATGGAAGTGCTCCCAGGACGCATTATCTTTGAAGTAGATGGCGTCGACGCTACTATCGCACGAGAAGCACTTCGCAAGGCGGGGACTAAGCTTCCGCTTAAGACACGTGTTGTCGAACGAGTATAAATTTATGAAAAAGACTCAGTACAAGACGATGAACAGCAAAGACCTTGAGGCAGAACTCAAGACACTTCGAGCCACCCTCGCAAAGACTATTGCAAAGGGTCGTGCAGGCAAGAACACCAAGGAGTATGTAGTAACTCGCAAAAACATAGCTCGAGTGATGACTGCACTTGAGGCACAGCCAGCAGTAATCAGTGCCTCCACCAAAGACTCCGGCGAGTCACAGTCGACAGAACCTAAAATATAAGTAGTATAATAAGACCCCTATGGAAACCAAAGCAACCAACAATACAATACTCAGAGGCGTCGTCGTCTCAGACAAGATGGATAAGACCGTCGTTGTGTTGGTGACGCGTTTTGAAAAGCATGCCAAATATCAGAAGTACTTGAAGCTCACCAAGAAATTTAAGGCACATGACGAAACTAATACACACAAGGTCGGAGACAAGGTCACACTGCGTGAGACACGGCCATTATCGAAGGATAAGCGGTTCGAAGTAGTAGAAGACAGCGTAACGGAGACCACGAGTTAATGTATGTTACAAGATGGATCAATCGTAAAAATCACAGATAACGCCGGAGGTATTATTGGAAAGATATTCAAAGTACTTGGTGGAAGTAAGCGCCGATACGCAGGTATTGGAGACGTGGTAGTGCTCTCCGTAAAGAGCGCACAACCACGCAAAGCCGTGAAAAAAAAGGATGTGCTCTACGCAGTAGTGGTCCGTCAAAAGTCAGCATTTCGTCGTAAGGATGGTTCATACATTCGCTTTGATGACAATGCAGTAGTGATCATCGACAAGGGAAAGAAAGAACCAAAGGCTGGTCGCATCTTCGGTCCGATCCCTCGCGAGATTGGTGAGCTCGGTTATCAGAAAATCGTGTCATTGGCACCTGAAGTTTTATAAGAGTTACTATATGCATGTAAAAAAAGGAGACAATGTAATCGTAACAACTGGTAAGCACAAAGGTGCTTCGGGTGCTGTTGCGCGTGTGATCGGAGAGCGGATCATCGTCGACGGAGTAAATAAGGTAAAGATTCACGTTCGTGCAAAGAGTAAGACTGAAAAGGGTTCAATTGTCGAACGAGAGGCAAGTATTCACCACTCTAATGTGGTGCTTGCAGAAAAGAAGGCACCCAAAAAAGCTAAGGCTGCAAAATAATTTAAATACTATATATGGAACTCACGAAGCAAAAACAAGATAGTGCGTACAAAGACCTCGGTGGATACAAGAGTAAGCTTGCTGCACCAAGACTTACGAAGATTGTAATCTCTAGTGGTACCGGTACTGGCATGAAAAAGGATCGCAACAAAAACGAGGCGATCATGGACCGTCTCACCAAAATCACTGGTCAGCGTCCTACTGTGCGTTCTGCCAAGAAGTCAGTGGCGAGTTTCAAAGTTCGCGAAGGCGACCCAATTGGAGTTGCGGTCACACTGCGTGGCGCACGTATGAATCACTTTCTCGATAAGCTTATTCACATTGCTATCCCTCGTACCAAGGACTTCCGAGGAATTGATGCAAAGGCAGTAGACAATATCGGCAACATGACGCTCGGTATCAAAGAGCACACGATCTTTCCAGAAACATCTGACGAAGATCTCAAGGATGTCTTCGGATTTGCTATCACGCTCGTCTCAACTGCAAAAGGAAAGGATGAAGCACTAAAATTCTTCACCTATCTCGGTATTCCGTTTAAAAAATAGTCGATATACACCTAAGAAATCTTCCAGAAATGGGAGATTTTTGATCGAGGAACAAAGTGTTTGTACTATCAGATCAATAGTTAAAAATACGAATTATTCTGTGCAGGTACCCTAAGAGTAGGACTCTTGCAGCTATAGTGATAAAATGTCTTATGGTGAATTCCACTCTCAAACTACTTTTTTTTGTTAGTATGTTCTCCGTGTCTCTCCTTACTACTACCGGGACTACTTTCGCATATACAGTAGGATCAATACATTCTACAATAAAAATCACTGCTGCCAGCCCAAACGGAGTGAATACAGTGCGTACTATAGCTGTTGATGATCGATATGGCGTTGACATGGCAAATATTGGTGACCTGGATGGAGATGGTAATACCGATATTCTTATTGGTGCAAACGGGGATGATGATGGAGGTTTTAATAAGGGTGCAGCCTACATTCACTTTATGAATACTGATGGGTCTATTAAATCTACGATAAAATTAAATGGGTTAACTACCAATGGTGCTGTACTTTCCATCTCTGATTATTACGGCGTAGCCGTTGAAGGGATTGGGGATTTAAATAATGATGGTGTGCCAGATATTGCCATTGGAGCAAATGGGGACGATGCGGGTGGGGCTGCAAATACTAATCGTGGTGGATGGTATATCCACTACATGAATCGTGACGGATCTATCATCTCGACCGTAAAGATATCTCCAAATACCCCTAATGGACCAACGGCTGTTTCGATCGACGATAGGTATGGGTATCGCATAGCAAATCTTGGAGATCTTGATGGTGATGGGATCAATGATATTGCTGTATCTGTGGTGAGAGATGATACAGGAGGTACAGATAGAGGCGCATTCTATATTCACTATATGAACCGCGATGGATCAATCAAGTCTAGTGTCAAAATAAATGGCGCAACTCCCAATGGCGCAACACTTGCAAATGTGGACAAGTACAGTAATGGTCTAGCTAATATTGGAGATCTTGATGGTGATGGGATCAATGATATTGCTGTAGGTACGTACGCAGATGATACCGGAGGTACAAATCGTGGTGCATGGTATATCCACTACATGAATCGTGACGGATCTATCAAATCTACAGTAAAAATAAATCATGGCACAGCAAATGGGGCAACTCTTGTGGATGGAGATTATTATGGAGCAGAAATTACAAATATAGGCGATCTCGACGGAGACGGTATTGGCGAAATCGCTGTAGGTGTGGAACAAGATGACACCGGGGGAACAAATAGGGGTGCGATGTATATACACTATATGAATAGAAATGGTTCTATAAAGTCATCTGTCAAAATAACGAGTTCAACTACTAATGGACCTCAACTTATAAACAATAGTTATTATAGCGAGGGAGTAGTTCTTATGGGGGATTTGAATAAGGATGGATCAATTGATATGGCAGTATCTGCATACGGGGACTCGTCATATACTGGTGCATGGTACTTACACTTTTTAACACCGACTCCAGGAGTTTCTGTTTCAAAAATAAATATTGCTGTCACTGAAGATGGAGTGAATGATTCATATACTCTTGCGTTGCAGTCAAGGCCTACAGATGATGTTACTGTATCTTTCGCAAGTGAAAACAGTCGTGTGGGTTTTAGTCCTAGTGCGGTCACGTTTACTTCTCAGAACTGGGATAGCCCACAAACAGTTACCATAAGCGCAGTTAATGATAATAATACACAGTCAGTCGAATCTGACAGACTTCACCTTGTTATTTCTAGTGCTGACAGTATCTACAATGCATTTTCTGTACCACCTATACCTGTTTCTATTGCGGAAGCTGATATTGTCGCGCCGAGTATTCCAACGGGCATTACTGCCGAAGAAACTTTACTACAAAGCATTGTGCTTTCATGGAATCCTTCTACAGACGATCAAATTGTGGTCGGGTATACGGTGTACCGAGATACGATAGAAATAGGATCATCTACAACATCTCGATATACGGATACTAACTTGAAAACAGGCACTGCATACACTTACACGATTAGCGCATATGATGCGATTCCAAACACCTCCTCTTTGAGTAGTCCTCTAACTATAACGACATTACGTTCAAGTAGTAGCGGCGGGTATATTCCTTCAAAAATTCCTCTTCAACTAGGCACTACTGTAGTTGTACCAATTACACCTAGTGTGCCTATTCCTGTATTGTTTACAACCAATCTTAGTACTGGAATGCGCAGCGATGATGTACGAAAACTGCAACAATTCCTCAATGCACATGGATATACAGTCACCACGTCTGGCCCCGGATCTGTAGGCAATGAAACCAATTTTTTTGGTCGAGGGACAAGACTTGCAGTGGTACGTTTTCAAAAAGCTGTTGTCCTCACACCTGTTACTGGGTATGTAGGACCACTCACTCGAGGTATTATGAATAAGATGCTTCAAGACCATGCGCTGTAGTTTTCTTTTTAGAGTGAGTGTACGTGTTGGTATGGTCATATTTTTTGGCATAGTATACCAGGCACAAGCTGCAACATTTACATTGCCAACAAACGGTGTACAGTCGTATACCGTAGAGTTACAAGCAACGGTTACAGATACCCCATCTATCACGATTGAGTGGCCCAAAGAAACTGGAGTAACAAACTATACGGTATACCGTAAACAGAAGACTGATACTAGTTGGGGCTCAATCCGTGCAACAGTCCCTTTTGATGCGGGTGCAACAACGTATACGTATGTTGATACCAATATATCTATCGGTACTGGATATGAATATCAAGTCATCAAACATATGCCAACTACTCCGGTTGTTGCTTACGGGTACATATATGCTGGAGTGAAGCTTCCTGTTGTCGAAAGTAGGGGTAATATTATTCTCATTATTGATTCAAGCATTGAGGCTAGTCTTGCAAATGAAATTGTACAACTCAAAACTGATCTCGCAGGGGATGGTTGGACAGTACGTAGTCATAGTGTTGGGCGAACAGACAGTGTTGCCTCAGTCAAAGCACTTATCGAAGCTGAGTACGCTGCCGATCCTAGTAATACAAAGTCAGTATTTCTGCTTGGTCGTGTCCCTGTGCCGTACGCAGGACAACTCAACCCTGATGGGCATGCCAACCATCTCGGCGCGTGGCCTGCAGATGTATACTATGGCGACATAGGCGGGGTATGGACTGATGTCGAGACGTGGCCAAACTCGAGCGATTCTCGTCACACCAATGTTGCAGGTGATGGGAAGTTTGACCAAAGTAATCCGCCATCAGAGGTAGAATTGCAAGTTGGTCGAGTCGATTTATCCAATATGTCCGCATTCAGTTCTCAAACGGAACTCGATCTTTTGCGCCAATATTTGATCAAAAATCATAATTACAAACACAGGGCTATCGTCGCTACCAACAGAGCAATACTGATCGACAACTTTGGAGTATTTGGGGGAGAATCATTTGCTCTCGGCGGATGGCGCAATTTCTCTGCGCTTGTAGGAAGTGCAAATATAGGAACGACAGCAAATTATTTTAATACCCTTAATGCAAATAGTTATAAATGGACATATGCCGCAGGGGCTGGAACCTATACAAGTATCTCCGGATTTGCTACTACAAGCTCGTATGTTACCAATAGTCCACAAAGTGTGTTTACTATGTTGTTTGGAAGTTATTTTGGGGATTGGGATGCTCCCAACACTATATTGCGTGCACCACTTGCTTCAGCAGGATGGGGACTGGTGAGTGTTTGGTCGGGGCGTCCACAGTGGCATTTTTACCATATGGGTCTTGGAGAAACGGTAGGATACAGTGCAAAAGTAACACAAAATAATATTAATCTTTATCAATCACTTTCTTTTGTACGCGATTATGAAAATCAAACACACACTGCACTGATGGGTGATCCGACCTTGCGCAATGACATAGTACTACCCCCTTCACTCGTGAGTGCTACCAATCCACATGGAAACAATGTAGACATCTTCTGGAGTGCATCGGGGGACACAGGTCTCAGTGGATATCATGTATACCGCAGTACTACTCAATACGATGGTTACACACACGTGACTAATACTCCTATTGTGGGAACTGCGTATACTGATACGATACCATTTTCTGGAGGTACATTTTACTACATGGTACGTGCCGTAAAGTTAGAAACTACTCCAAGTGGTAGTTACTATAACCAGAGCCAAGGCGTGTTTACCTCTTTTTCTATTGCTCCTATCAATCAGGCGCCAGTAGTTACAAATCTTGCAAGCACCGCAACAGTTGTGCTACCCAACACACTTACCGTAACTCCATCAGTTTCTGATGATGGTCTTCCGGCGACAGATATGCCGACTCTTTTGTGGACTACGCTCTCTGGTCCCGGAGCCGTTACCTTTAGTGCTGCTACAGCAGCAAGTACGACGATGTTATTTCCTGATGTTGGTATATATGTGGTGCAACTTTCAGCAAGTGACGGAGTACTTTTGTCACAATCACAACTCACGGTAACCGTCACTACTGATACTACTGCACCATCGGTTCCAGCTGATATTGTGGCAAGTTCCATATCTCAGAATACAATTTCATTAGCGTGGAGTGCTTCCACTGATCTTGTCGCAGTTACAGGATATACTATATATAGAGATGCAGTACAAGTAGGCACTTCTACTAGTACAACATATATAGATACAGGACTCAGCCCTTCTACAACATATGTATACACTATGAGTGCGCATGATATCGTGCCCAACTCTTCAGCACTCAGTACGCCCTTAAGCGTTACCACCTCATCCCATCGGGTAGTAAGAAGTGGAAGTGGGGGTAGAGTGGTAGTACCTACTGTACTACCAGTACAGTCTAGTGCTCCTCTTATTGTTCCAGGTGTGGTATCCCCAATACCACCTATACACTCATTTGTGTTCACAAAAAATCTTAAAAAGGGTGTACGCAATCAGGAAATATATCAGTTGCAAAAATACCTCAATGCAAAAGGATTTCTTGTCGCGAAAAAAGGGCCCGGATCGATTGGAAAAGAAACGGATTTATTTGGCTCTGCAACCAAAAACGCAGTAGTGCGATTCCAAACATACCTGAAACAAACCTACAACCCCGCTATCGTTATTGATGGGCTTGTTGGTCCACAGATGAGAACGTATCTCAATACACAGTAGTAGTCCATATTGCTCTATGTGTTTAATGATACAATCGCGCATATTGCGCTATACTAGCAGTATTCATGAAGCGCATGCTTTCAAGTATTGCTGTGATAGTTTTCCTCGCATATGGTGTGGTGGCAACCAGTGCGCAAACAAGCTTGTCTTCGTCGTACACGATTCGTAATCCAGTCATTACAAGTGGTTTGACTACAGGTTCGTCACTTACCTTTGGTCTCGGGCAATCCTTGGGGCAGCGAGTCGTCGGGAAGGCAACGTCCTCAAACTTCAAGCTCTGGAGTGGGTATCAGTACTATACGATCCCGACACGCTTTACTGTCCTTGCAACAAGTGCGATGACTACAACAGGTGCAGTTATCTTGCAGTGGGCGACTCCCGTTATTCCCAGTGGAGAGGCGATCGTGGGGTATGACATCGGTATCGGAACAACACCCTACTCCTATACGTTTCAAAATGTAGGTGCAGTAACGTCGTTTACTAAGTCTGGACTTACCAATGGTGTCACCTACTATGCAATCGTGCGCGCAAAAAAGGCGGGCGGCTCTCTGATCGCGTACTCAAACCAAGTCTCCGTACTTCCTTCCGGTACGAGTCCGATTGGTGGAGGCGGTGGTGGTGGAGGGGGAAGTAGTAGTACAAAAGGAAGTGTACATATCAAAGGCCTTGCGTACCCCAACACTCGAGTCGTCATTTTGAAAGACGGAGTGATCGCTGCAACTACGGTTGCGGACCCCGGTGCTGCATTTTCTGTAGAGCTCGATGATTTGAATTCGGGTAAGTACACGTTTGGAGTGTATGCCGAAGATAGCAAGGGTTTGAAATCTACTACCTTCACATTTCCCGTCACAGTCGACGATAGTATCACTGTAACAATCGACAATGTCTTTCTCGCACCAACAATTGGTGTCAGTAGCAAGCTCGTCAAGCAAGGAGAACCAATCGGTATCTTCGGTACTACGGCACCTTCTGCAACGATTACTCTCCATGTGCACTCAGCAAAGGAGTTTGTCGAACTTGTCACAGCTACAGTAGCTGGAGTATGGTTTAAACAATTTGATACATCTCTTCTTGAGAAAGGAGGGCACATCACGTATTCTCGATCTGCACTCAACGATCGTGTGACAGATCAAAGTGCAACCGTTGCCTTTGCGGTGGGAGATACAACAATACCAAATGACACCTCGATGCGAAGTGATCTCAATAATGACAAGAAAGTAAATATTGCCGACTTCTCAATGCTCTTGTTTTATTGGCGGCAGAACCCTCCCGCCTCTTCAAAGGCAGATATCACAAAGGATGGTACGGTCGACATATCAGACCTCTCAATTATGCTCTATGATTGGACTGGCTAAACACACTATGTTTTATACGGCGATATTTCTGCTCGTACTATGTATGAGTACTAGGGCAGAAGCTATAGTTATGCATGTCTCCGTCGCACAACAACAAGTCTCCACAGGAGAAAGCTTTGATATGCAGTGGGCAATAGACACACAAGGCACAAGTATCAATGTCGTCGAGGGTACTATTTATTTCACTCTAGAGACTCTCACTCTTTCTGATATTGTGCTTGGAGACTCGGCCTTCACCCTGTGGGTTGAGGCTCCACATCTAGTGGAACCTGGCGTGATCAAATTTGTGGGAGGGATTCCTTCTGGAATAACAGGTTCACAGGTTGCGCTCATGCGCACACTCTTTGATGCAAAGAGTGCAGGGACTGCAACTGTTACCCTTAGTACTGATACAGTCGCCATGCGCGCAGATGGTGTAGCAACTCCAGTACGCGTAGGTATGAATCCCGTCACATTTTCCATACTCGAAGATAGTACCCATGTCGTCCGATCCCCGTCACACCCCCGAGAGGATCGATGGTCTCAAGAAAGCACCGTAGTGTTTGAGATAACTGAAACAAATCCAGTCACCTACAGTTTTAGTACTAATCCAGAAATTATTCCCTCTGGTGAACCAATCGTAGTACAAGAAAAGATCACCTACAAAGATGTCCCAGATGGTATCTATTATTTCAAAGTCGCGACTCAACTCAATGGAGTACTACACGAACTCGACACATACCGAATCCTCATTGACAGTACTGATCCCACCCTCGACACCGTTATGATAGATACGACAAGTGAACTCTACGATAGATCCGCATCACTTAGTTTCTATCCGCTCGACAAAACGTCCGGGATCGATCAAGTGCGAGTGCGCACGGGATGGTTTGGGTTGTATCGTCCTGCACAAAGTCCATATCGCTTACATAAACCACTTTTTGGAAACGTCGTACGCATACAAGTCACTGACAAGGCAGGTAACACATATGTTTCGAAAGAACAGTATCGTGGATATCTTCCAAACTGGGTGAGTGTGTGTGTTACACTAGTATTATCTGTATGTATCGTGTATCTCATCACAAAACATTGTATGCGTATTTTGCACTTTTGTGCGCGATTGCGATCTTCTCGTTTGTAACGCACGCCGGTGCTGCAACCGTGTACATCAATCCAAATGCTGCTTCGATCAACCAAAACGCAACCTTCACTGTATCAGTACGTACAGATACACAAGGTGCGAGTATCAATGTCGCTGAAGCTACTCTTATCTTTCCGACGGATAAACTTGCCGTCGTCAAAGCTACTCCCGGTTCTACCTTTTCTATCCAATCTCCTGGTTCTCCGGGAATAAGTACGGGAAAAGTCTTTTTCTCAGCGGGCATTCCAACTCCTGGGTACAATGGTGCTTCCGGCATACTCGGTAGTGTGACGTTTAAGGCAGTGGAAAGTGGACAGGCAAATCTTTCACTTGAGGCAGTCAAGGTGCTCTTAAACGACGGTAATGCTTCTGAAGCAGCAGTATCAAAAACAGGTTCAGTAATCACGATCAAAGAAGTCGCAGGTGCACCGATTACAGAACCGAGCCCTGTAGAAGAATCAGTCCCCGTAGCACCAGAGGTGCTCACCCCTGCACCATCGATCACTGTAGTACCACAAGCACAAGATTCTGATATCGTCGCAACAATTACGATCTCTGTGAAGAGTTTGATACGCATTATTTACGTCCTTGCAATACTCCTCCTTATCTTTATGATCGCTACATTCTATCTGATTGCAATTAACACGAAGCTCAGACGTAGACTCACTGAAGACAAACCAATTATTGTTCCTAAACGCACTAGGGGAACACGCATAGAGTAGTGTAAAATAGTAGTGTCTGTCATCATGAAGACTCTATTTTTTGTGCGCACATTTTTTATATACATCTGTATCATTTCGGTGGTGCTTGGTACACGTGTTGCACTCGCCACACCTGGTGTACCAGAGATCATTAGTTATCAAGGAAGACTCACGGATCAAAACGGAATTTTGCTTGGAGGTACAGGTACGACGTACTATTTCAAATTCTCTATTTGGGATTCTGCAACAGTTGGTGCAGGTACACGTCTGTGGCCGACAAGTGCACCTACGGCACTCCCGCTTTCAGTTACTGACGGAGTCTTTGATGTGAACATTGGAGACACAGTCGGTGGGTACCCAGATGCATTGGAGTATGATTTCCAAACAAATGACGCCGTATACTTGCAAGTAGAAGTCTCGCCAACCGGGTCTACCTTTGAGACGCTCGGTCCCAGACCACGGATCACCTCAAGTAGCACTGCCATAAACTCAAAGAAACTTGACGGTCTTCCAGGAAGTTATTATCTCGATGCAAATAATCTCTCAAACTTTTTTACGCGCTCGCTTACGACTCCGCTTACGGGCTTTGTCTCAACTGTTGGTACGATCAGCTCGGCCGACACATTCTTAAGTGCGATTGAGAAACTCTCGGGCAATCTGCAGACGGCCGGACAGATTTCCTCGGTCTTTGGACGTACGGGCGCAATCACTGCAGTAAGTGGGGATTACACGACTGATCAGGTGACCGAGGCTACTAATCTCTACTATACGCAAGGCCGCTTCGATACTGCATTTGGACTTAAGACCACCACCAATCTCTCTGAAGGTACCAATCTCTACTATACTGATGCGCGCTTTGATACGCGTCTCGCGGCAAAATCAACGAGTGACTTAATTGAGGGAACTAATCTCTATTTTAGAGATGATCGTGCGCGTGCCGCACTTTCGGCGGTGGGCCCTATTGTATATGACGATGTGATCGGGGTGATCAGTGTTGATCAAGCAGATGCTGTGACTGATGGATACCTCTCAAGTACGGATTGGAGTACGTTTGCGGATAAACAAAATGCAATCACTACTGGTACAAGTGCGCAGTATCTGCGTGGAGACCTCACGCTTGCGACATTTCCCACTGCAATCACTGCGTTTACAAATGATGCGGGGTATATAGCGGGAAACGATTCCATTACTCTTTCTGGAGATATCAGTGGAAGTGGCACCACTGCTATCACAGCGACGATTGGTGCAGACAAAGTCACTAATGCAATGCTTGCGGGGTCTATTACTGCGTCAAAACTTGTAGGGACTGATATAGTTACACTAGGTACAATCACTACAGGTACATGGAACGGTAGTCCAGTCACAGATGGCTACATCACAAGTGCGGCGACATGGAATAGTAAACAAAATGCTCTTACATTCTCAACGGGGCTCACCAATACATCAGGAACTATCACCAACAACCTCTCGACAGGTATATCTGGTGGACAATCAGTCATAGGAGGTACGGCATCAGGTAACTCTCTCACACTTTCAAGTACAACCAATGCAACCAAAGGAAGTATCCTCTTTGGGACTTCTTCATACAACGAATCAGTCAACACACTAGGCATCGGTGCAACTGCACTTACAACATCTCGTGTAAGTATTGCTGATACAACTCTTGCAGGTAGTGGTGCACTCGCAGGAACACTTCTTGATCTTACGCAGACATGGAATACAAGTGGTACACCAACAGCGATAAAATTGAATATAACGGACACGGCAAGTAATGCAAATTCAAACCTCATGGAATTAAAGGTAGGAGGTGTAAGCAGAGTTACTGTCAATAAAACAGGTGCAACGACTATCCGTTCAACAACAGCAAATGAAAGCGGTGTATTAAGTGCTGAGTTATTGGCAAGTGGTGGCTGGACATCTACCGGCTGGACAGGCTCTAATCCTTTTACTCACACTGTAGGTAACACTAACGTATTAAGTAACACATTCGCAGCCGTAGTAAATACCTTTTATCAAATTGCTTACACTATTACAGGAAGAACAGCAGGTTCAGTCACCATAGCATTGGGTGGTCAATCTGTTGCTTCTATAAATGCAACAGGTACTTTTGGACCTCGTGCAACAACAACAGGTAATTTTACGGTAACACCTACAACAGACTTTGATGGAACTATAACGTTGTCAGTCAAAAGTATAACGTCATACCCTGCAACCTTTAGTATTACAGACAATACAGGTGCTATATCTTTTGCAGTAAGGTCATCATTGGCAACACTAAGTAACACTGCCGTTGGTTCACTTGCTTTGCGACAAAACACAACAGGTATTCAAAATTCAGCGGTTGGGGTTAATGCTTTACAAAATAACACAACAGGTTTTCAAAATACAGCATATGGTTTAAATTCTTTACTAAGTAATACGACAGGTACTCAAAATACAGCACAAGGAGCTAATGCTTTACAAAATAACACAACAGCTATTTGGAATACAGCAAATGGGGTCAATGCTTTACAATTCAACACAACAGGTTTTCAAAATACAGCAGTAGGTGTTAATGCTTTGGTTTTTAATACAACAGGTAATAATAGTTCAGCAGTAGGGTTTAGTGCTTTATTAAACACAACAGGTGGCAACAATACAGGACAGGGCGTTAATGCTGGCAGAACAAACACAACAGGCACTAACAATACTTTTGTAGGATTTGAAGCAGGATTTAATGCTTCACAAATAACGAGTGCTACTAATTCAATGGCGTTGGGTAATGGTGCATTTACTACTGCTAGTAACCAAGTTGTAATAGGTAATACATCTATTACCTCAATTGGACTAGGAATGGTACCTGCGACAACGGTAAAGCTTGACCTTTCTGACACCGTCCTTGCAGGTTCAGGAGCTTTGGCGGGTACGCTACTGAACCTTGCGCAGACATGGAATACAAGTGGTACTCCGACTGCAATAAGATTGAATGTAACTGATACAGCGAGTAATATTGCTTCGAATCTTATGGAATTACAGGTGGGGGGAGTATCTCGATTAAGAGTAGATAAAGCAGGAGCAACTACTATCCGTTCAACAGTAGCAAATGAAAGCGGTGTATTGAGTGCCGAGTTATTAGCAAGTGGGGGTTGGACATCTACAGGTTGGACAGGCTCTAATCCTTTTACTCACACTGTAGGGAATACTAACGTACTAAGTAATACATTTGCAGCAGCAATAAATACCTATTATCAAATAACTTATACCATTACCGGAAGAACAGCAGGTTCAGTCACCATAGCATTGGGTGGACAGTCTATTGCTAATGTAACTGCAACAGGTACTTTTGGACCTCGTGCAACAACAACAGGTAATTTTACCGTAACACCAACAACAGACTTTGACGGTGCAATTACATTTAGTGTTAAAAGTATAACGTTATACCCTACAACCTTTAGTGTTACAGACAATACAGGTGCTATATCTTTTGCAGTAAGGTCATCATTGGCAACACTAAATAATACTTCAGTTGGTAAAAATTCTTTAAGACAAAATACAACAGGAACTAGCAATACATCACATGGCAGTAGTGCATTACAAAATAATACAACAGGAACTAGCAATACTGCAGTTGGGGTCAATGCTTTACGAGATAACACAACAAGTAATAATAATACAGCACATGGCAGTAGTGCATTACAAAATAACACAACAGGTGGTAACAATACAGCAAATGGTAGTAGTGCATTACTAAGTAATACAACAGGTACTGGCAATACAGCACAGGGCAATAGTGCTTTACAAAGTAACACAACAGGAACTAGTAATACAGCAGTTGGGGTCAGTGCTTTACAAAGTAACACAACAAGTAATAATAATACAGCACATGGTAGTAGTGCATTATTAAGTAATACAACAGGTAGTAATAATACAGCAAATGGCAGTAGTGCATTACTAAGTAATACAACAGGTGGTAACAATACAGGAATTGGATTACAAGCTGGTAGAACGAACACAACAGGTACTAGTAATACTTTTGTAGGATTTGAAGCAGGATTTAATGCTTCACAAATAAACAGTGCTACTAATTCAATGGCATTGGGTAGTGGTACATTTACTACTGCTAGTAACCAAGTTGTAATAGGTAATACCTTAGTAACTTCAATCGGTCTAGGAATGGTACCTGCTACCACAGTTAAACTTGACCTCTCCGACACTGTCCTCGCAGGTTCAGGGGCTTTGGCGGGAACGCTATTAAATTTGGCGCAGACATGGAATACAAGTGGTACACCAACAGCTATAAGATTGAATGTAACGGACACAGCGAGTGCTGGACCGTCATTATTGATTGATTTGCGAAATAATGGAGTGAGTAGATTTACTGTCAATAAAAGTGGTGGTGGGTTTTTTGCAGCAGGACTTTCTTCTGGAGGGAATATAACAGCTTCAGGTATACAAGCACAAGCATTTAATGGTTTTACACAAACAAGAACGGATACTTCTGGTACAGTTGCCTTATACCTTAATTCACTCACTGGATTTGCTCCAACATCAGGAACAGCAGTGTTTAATAATTTTGAGATAAGACAAAATATAAACCAAACCGGTGGCGCAAGTGGTATTACGCGAGGTCTATTTGTGAACCCTACACTTACTGCAGCAGCAGACTTCAGGGCGATAGATACGGCACAAGGTTCATTGATAATGAATGATACCTATCTCTCTGGTAGTGGCGCGCTTGATCGTTCATTGGTTGATTTGAATCAGACTTGGAATACGTCAGGTTCTCCAACAGCTATTAAATTAAACGTAACGGATACAGCCTCAAATGCCACATCACTATTGATGGATCTACAAGTGGGAGGGGTGTCTAGGTTAAAGATAACAAAGGCAGGTCTCCTTACTGCGGTGGGAGGTCTCATTTATCAAGGTAATGGTATTCAAGGCGCAAATGCTGCAACATCAAACTTCACTGTATCGGGAGAAACCGTAGCAGCATCAAATTCAGATGCCAATAAACTCTTTGCAGGAGCTACAACTATTTTCAACAGAGTCGGTATTTATGGCTCTACCTCAACTACAATAGGTGTAAATAGTAGCTATGCTGCCTTTATTGTTGGTTCTGCCCCCATCACTGAAGCCGCGTCGGGTACTCATGCACTCCTTGCAAGTGTCGTATTTAATCCACTGGGAACAGTAATAAATGCAGGTGCAGCAGTTACCAATACCGCAACACTGTATGTAAACGGTGCAGGGACTGCGACTAGTGCAACCAATTACTCACTCTGGGTAGCAGGATTAGGTGCATCAAGATTTGATGGAACAATAGGTATTGGTACGACGACCACTCCAGTTTCGATCTTTGAAGTCGGATCTTCTGATCTCGGAAGTGGTGTTGCAGGACCCGTCATCACACTTGGATACAACACCAACGCAACTCCTGGTGCTGGATCGATCAACTACATCAGTAATACCGGAACAAATGGCTATGTCTGGCAAGACGCTGCGGGCAATCTCCGCATTCATACCGCTTCACCAAGTAATGCTAATGATACCGCAGGAACTGTGGTCGGTGCACAGACGTCGACGCGAGAGACCAAGCAAGATATAGCTGACTACATCGACTACGACAGTGCCCTTGCGCTGGTCGTGAATGCTCCTTTACACACATTTCGCTATATCCGAGAAGTCGAAGGGTATGGCACTAATTCTCCTCTTGCAAAGATGCGCATCGGGTACATCGCAGATGAGGTAGATCCTGTATTTATGGTTGGCAATGCGATTGATCAAGTCTCCGTCAACGGTCTGCTTATCGCCTCAGTGAAAGCCCTCGATATCAAAATCCAAATACTTCCCGTACTTGAGGATCAAAGCCTTGCATCAAAAATCGCGGAGTTCCTTCGTGGTATTGCAGAAAACAGTATTGCTATCGTCGACGGACTCAAGACCAAAAAAGTGACGACGGATGAGCTCTGTGTTCGTGATAGTGAAGGGGAGACCTGTCTCACTCGCTCTCAAATCAACCAGCTTCTTGGTGCACAAACTCAAAGTATCGTAACGCCTTCTCCTACAGTTGAGACTATCGTAGATATTCCTGAAGTCACCCCACAGATACCCGAACAAAGTGACATACTTACTGAACCCCAGCCAACTCTCGAACCTACACCCGAACCAACGGTTCCTGAATCTGTACTCGAATAGATTCCTCCATCACCCGCAATCTCTCCATCAGCACCTAACCCTACTTAGGGGTTGAGTCTCCAAGTAATGTAGGCCGTTGTCTTGGGTTGACTCTCAAGGAGCGATCTGCTACTATACCCTCACTCTTGAGTAATCCCTGAGTTTCTCTTTGCTCCGTAGTTTCTAAGAAGTCAAAGAAATCCCCAGGCCGATATTCTCTCGAGGATATATACATGGCAAAAACTTCAACCGTCGCGCGTTCAAAAAAGACGCCCAAATTTAGCACTCGACAAGTCAACCGCTGCTTTCGTTGCGGACGTCGTCACGGCTACATGCGTGACTTTGGACTCTGTCGTATCTGCTTCCGCGAGCTTGCAAATGATGGTATGATCCCGGGTATCCGTAAGAGTTCATGGTAATTTTATGATAACTGACCCTATTTCAAACATGATAATTTCGATGAAGAACGGCGCGATGGTGTCCAAAGACACTGTTGTGGTGCCTTTTTCGAAGCTCAAGTATGCGATCGCGCAGTGCTTGAAGGACAACGGCTACATTGCCGAAGTTTCTAAAAAGACTGAGAAGAAAAACGTGCCCGTACTCGAAATCGCCCTTGCCTACAATGGTGGAGTTTCTCGCATTCACGATGTGAAGCGTATGAGTAAGCCCTCTCGACGTACCTATCTCGGAGTGCACGATATCCATGGCGTCAAAAATGGGCACGGCATGGTAGTACTTTCAACTCCAAAAGGAATTTTGAGTGACAAACAAGCACGCAAAGAACAGGTCGGTGGAGAAGCGTTATTTATGATTTGGTAATACATATATATGAGTAGAATTGGTAAACAACAACTGGAGATTCCAGCAAATACCGAACTTAGCTACGCAGGCGGAGTGCTTACCGTCAAGGGGCCACTTGGTACGCTTACCAAGATGCTTCCTGAATACGTAACCATCACGGTAGAGAACAATATCGTAACCTTTGTTCCCAAAGGAGACGAACCATTTGATAAGGCAATTTGGGGTACGTATGCATCTCACACCAAAAACATGCTCGAAGGGGTCAATAAACCCTACGTACGCAAGCTTATCCTCGAAGGAGTTGGATTTAAAAGTGAGGTCAAGGGTACTGATTTGCATCTCGCACTCGGATTCTCGCACCCAGTCGTTGTTGCAATCCCCGAAGGGATCACACTTACAGCCGAGAAGAACAACCTTACCTTCACTGGTATAAATAAGGAACTTGTGGGACAATTTGCCGCAGCAGTTCGCGCACTCAAGAAACCCGAACCATACAAAGGTAAGGGATTCCGATACGATGACGAAGTGATTCGACGCAAGGCCGGCAAGAAAACTGCATAATATACATATATATGTCACGATCAACACCACAAGAAAAAAGAATCCGAAACAAGCGCAAGATTCGCGCGTCTATTTCTGGTACCGAGAGTCGTCCTCGTCTTTCTGTATTTCGCTCAAACCAGTTTTTGTATGCACAACTCATCAATGATACTCTAGCCGTCACAATCCTATCTGCGACTGACGCAAAAAAGAAGTCAGGTACGAAAGTAGAGGGTGCAGTGCTTGCAGGTACTGAGCTTGCAAAGGCCGCACTTGCAAAAGGTATTAAAGCTGTTGTCTTTGATCGTAATGGATTCCGATACGCAGGACGCGTAAAGGCGTTTGCTGACGCAGCGCGAACGGCAGGACTTGAATTTTAATATGTTATGAATACACCAACCACCACTACAACCAACAGACCAACTACTGGAGAAAGAGCCCCATTTCGCCGACCGAGACGTGACGGTGGCAAGAGCTTTGGCGACCGCGTCAAAGATGTAGATCAAAAGATTCTCGATATTCGCCGTGTGACTCGCGTGGTCGCAGGAGGACGCCGTATGAGCTTTGCAGTCTCTATGATTATTGGAGACAAAAATGGTGTCATTGGACTCGGTACAGGAAAAGGCAATGATACTGCAGTCGCGATCACCAAGGCACTCAAAGACGCCAAGAAAAACGCGATTAAGGTCAAGCGCACTGACAAGCATTCAATCCCGCACAGTATCACCGCTAAGTACAATGCATCAAACGTTATGCTCTTCCCGAACCAGGGTAAAGGACTCGTAGTGGGTGCTGCGCTTCGCGATATGGTAACTCTCGCGGGGATCAAGGATGTCTCTGGAAAGGTCCTCTCAGGTAGCAAAAATAAACTCAACACGGCACGTGCATGTATGAAGGCATTTCGCACTATCAGTACTAAATATGTATTTGGGGGAGTTGTACAAACAGCTATCACAAAACCAGAAGGAGTCGCAGAAGTAGCTCCCGCTGAAGCAAAATAACAGATATGATTACACTTAAGCGAACAACTGAAAACAAAAAGTCAAAGCTTGTCGGTCGAGGAGGAACACGAGGCAAAACAGCTGGTCGTGGTACCAAGGGGCAAAAGTCTCGCGCAGGTCACTCAATCCGTCCCGAAATTCGCGATATGATCAAGAAGTATCCGAAACTTCGAGGGCGTGGAAAGAATACCAACAAGGCATTTCGTGCAGTTCCTGCAACGGTAAACGTGAGCGTTCTTTCTGCACTCAAAGACACTACAATTACTCCAAGCATACTTCTTGCAGCAAAACTCATTACTCGTACCAAAGGAGTGCTTCCGATGGTAAAGATTTTGGGAGGCGGAGAGATCACACAGGCTGTGACAGTTTATGATTGCACAGTTACTGATGCTGCTCGATTGAAAATCGAAGCCGCAGGAGGTACTATTAAGTAATCATCATGCAGGGATTTTTCAAAAAATGTAAGACGCTATTCACCGACCGATCTCTTCGCAATAAGATACTCTTTGTTGTGGGGATCTTTTTCATATTTCGATTTTTATCTGCAATCCCTGTACCGGGTATTGATCTCGTACGACTCAATCAATTTCTTGCATCAAACCAATTTCTCGGGCTCTTCAATGTACTCTCAGGGGGCGGACTCTCGACATTTTCTATCGTAATGTTGGGGATTGGTCCGTATATCACCGCATCTATCATCATGCAGGTGCTTTCGATGATGATTCCTTCTGTGAAGGAGCTCATGCAAGAAAGTGGCGAAGCAGGACGACGCACGTTTAATCAGTACATTCGACTCCTGTCAGTACCGATTGCGGTATTGCAAGCATTTTCATTCATCAAATATCTACAAAGTCAGGGTGCAATCGGTGCACTTTCTGCCGGTGCGCTCACCACAAACATCATTATTATTGTCGGAGGTTCAGTCCTTCTTCTATGGCTTGCAGAGCTTATCAACGAGTTTGGTATTGGAAATGGTAGTTCTCTTATTATCATGGCAGGTATCTTGGCGCAGATCCCCTCTCAAATCTCTCAGTTTTTGTTTACACTCACTCCAGACCAGATCCCCGTCGTACTTCTCTATATTGCAATCGGTTTGCTTGCAATCGCAGGTGTAGTCTATATCTATGAAGCAGAGCGTCCTGTCAAAGTCACCTATGCACGACAAGTGCGTGGTATACGCACACTTGGTGGCAACGAAAGTTACCTTCCACTTAGACTCACACAAGCAGGTGTGATGCCGATTATCTTTGCATCATCTCTTCTATTGTTCCCACAGTTTCTAGCTGGATTCTTTGCCACTTCAACTCGTCCTTTTCTTCTTTCTCTGTCACAAAACTTAACGTCGTTTCTACAAAACACAATGTTATACTCTATTGTATACTTTGTCCTTGTCGTATTTTTCACGTATTTTTATACTGCAGTTACCTTTGATCCAAAACAGATTTCTGACAACTTGCAGAAAAATGGAGCCTTTGTGCCCGGTATTCGCCCAGGAGAAGCAACGAACGCATATCTTGCCGCAATTGTAACGCGCATCACACTTGTCGGATCCCTCTTCCTTGGAATCGTGGCCGTTCTCCCACTCATTATTCGTACAACTACTGGTATCACCGCATTTGCAATCGGCGGCACGTCTCTCTTGATCGTGGTCTCTGTCGTGATCGATCTCATCCGACGTTTTAGTGCACAGGTTGCAATGTCAGAATACTAAAGTAGGTAGTAGTAATCAGTTAGTAGATAGTAGAAATCGCACTAGAGGACTAGACTACTAACTACTTTCTAATTACTGTATACTTTCCCTATGACCACAACCGCATATATCTTCATTGGACAATCGGGCTCTGGAAAGGGGACACAGGCCAATCTTTTGAAGCAAAAAATTCTTGCCCTGCATGCTGAGAGCAAGATACTTCACTTTGAAACGGGAAATATATTTCGTTCATTTATACATACTGATTCATATACTGCACACAAAACAAAGGAAGTGATGGATCAAGGATTCCTACCACCTTCTTTTATTGGAGTACATGTGTGGAGCCATGAGCTGATCAACTCGTATAGTGGGCAAGATGTGGTCATCATCGATGGTACTCCGAGAGTAGCAGAAGAAGTACCTCTCCTTCTTTCAGCAAGTAAGTTTTATGGATGGAATACAAAGATTATCTACATGGAAGTAGGAGACTCATGGGCAGACGAACGCCTCCGAGACCGAGGACGCCCGGACGACCAACGCGATGAGGAGCGTCTGGCGCGACTCAAATGGTTTCATGACAATGTCATGCCGGCAATCGAACTTCTTCAGGCTTCTTCGACGGTAACTTTTGTCCCTATTAATGGAGAGCGCACGATTGAGGAGATACATACAGATATTTGTGAGAAGATTAGTGTATAAGCGATGAGTTCGATACTACACTGATGAGCACCTGAAGTACTATACTTCTCGCTTCAAGCTCATATTCATTTATATGATCATAATCAAAACAACAGAAGAAATAGCGAAACTTAAAAAGGGTGGGCCGATACTCGCTCGTATTTTACGTGAAGTATCTTCTGTTGTTGTTCCTGGAATCACGACGAAGTCTCTCGACGATCTCGCAGTGCGGTTGATCAAAGAGGCTGGATGTACGGCTGCATTTCTTAATTACAAACCTGAGGGTGCAGATCGACCATACCCAGCGTCCTTGATCACATCTATAAATGATGAAGTCGTGCACGGTATCCCCGGATCACGAATCTTGAAAGAGGGGGATACTATTGCGCTTGATCTGGGGCTCAACTACGAAGGAGTGTATCTGGATCATGCAGTCACTGTTGCCGTAGGAGTAATAGATACCAAAAGTGCGCAGCTTCTCTCCATCACCAAGTCTGCACTTGACGAAGGGATTGCGGTGATAAGGCCCGGAACAACAGTGGGAGATATCGGATACGCGATCGAACAATATGTGAAGCCATATACATTTGGCATTGTGCGCGATCTCTCAGGACATGGAGTAGGGCGTGCTATCCACGAAGACCCCTTTGTTCCCAACTATGGCAAAAGGGGAAAGGGTGCAAAACTCGTACCCGGTATGGTGATTGCGATTGAACCCATGCTCACCCGTGGAAGCGAAGAAGTACTACTCATGAATGATGGATATACACTCAAAACTTCTGATGGAAGTCGTAGTGCGCACTTTGAACACACAGTATTGATCACTGAAACTGGTGCAGAAATTCTTACGCACTAACATATCCACAATTTGCTATTGCGACTAATTCGTATTCCCATGTATACTTGTTCTATAGTATGGATCCAGTGATGCCCACATCGTTTATTCCGAAGCGCCCCGTGAGTTCGGAAGCAATTCCCGAACATCGACCAAATCGTGCGCTCGGTATTCTCTCACTTCTTGCAGTTGTGTCAGTGCTTGCAGTTGCGGCTTCGTATGGGGCGGTCTATCTCTATGAGAAACAACTTGCCGTACAGAAGGCAAAGACTGTCATACTCATCAACGAAGCGCGCGACAGTATCGGTACAGATTTCTTGAGCGATATGAAGCAACTCAGTGATCGTATCACCGCAGTAAAGCTTGTACTCGCACAGCATATCGTGGTCACTCCTATTTTTGCGGCCCTCGAACAGACGACACTTCGATCTATCCAGTTCAAAAACTTTGGATACGAATTTACCACCGATCAAACCACTAATCAAACCGTCGTACGCGTCACCCTTACCGGGGTAGCAAAGAGTTATGCGACGATTGCGCTTCAGTCAGATGCACTCACACAGAGCACTCTCATCAAAAACCCAGTCTTTTCAAATCTCACCATCGATGAGAAAACAAATGCAGTAAATTTTAAACTCGTATTTACAGTTGACCCAACTGCGCTTTCATTCCAGTCGTTTATTGCAAATATCGGGCAGACTGTACCGATCGATGAAGGTGGGGTTCCCGTAACGAGTAGTATCCAATAATATGAAAACATTTATCTCACTTCTTTTTATCACTGTTTCGATCATCGCGTTTTTTATGTTGGTCAAACCCAAGTATGACTCATTGCAGAGTTTGCAGACAGAGGTTGCAACTGCACAGGCAAATCTTGAAACTGCCGCAAAGCTTGCCAAATCTCGTGACGAACTCCTTGCGCGATACCAAGGTATCCAAAAAGTAGATCTCGACAATATCAAAACCTTGCTTCCTGATAGTGTGGACAACATTCGTCTTATTATCCAAATCAACTCTCTTGCAACCAAGAATAATCTCTCCCTCTTGCGAAGTGTGGATTACCAGACTGAGCAAGTGTCTGCCGCTCCTCAAGATCCCCAACTAGTTGAGCGCCCCTACGGAGAGTTCACTATTTCATACCAGACCACAGGGCAGTACAAAAACTTTCTCGCCTTTCTATCAGATCTTGAACAAAATCTCCGCCTTGTCGATGTAACCAAAGTTGAGTTTACTCCTGTAGAACCAGTCAATGGCCAGCAAGCGAGTACGGGCCTTACCTACAAAATGACCTTAAAAACCTATTGGCTAAAACAATAAATATATGAGTAAAAAAATAAAACTATTTGCCCTTGTCACTCTTATTATAGCAGCGCTCATCGGAGCTAGTGTGTTTTTTGGCAAATCCTCAGATACTGCACCAACAACAAGCGACGGACCACTGAGCTCAAGTGCT
>Ga0163153_10002483_pt1 | contig 26672 bp, 23 predicted proteins | sample OliLakLV19MP6IB1_FD_148629 | JGI IMG/M metagenome (GOLD analysis project Ga0163153, IMG submission 148629) | Freshwater microbial mat bacterial communities from Lake Vanda, McMurdo Dry Valleys, Antarctica - Oligotrophic Lake LV.19.MP6.IB-1 | ecosystem: Environmental > Aquatic > Freshwater >...
GATTACGCTGGCGTCGCCGTGAAGTCGCCCTCCATCAGCGCCTGCGGGCGCAGAAAACCGATGCGCCCGATCCACCCTTCGGGAAACTGCTGCAGCCGGGTGTTGTAGAACGTCGCGATCTCATTGAAGTAAGTACGCGCAAGTTCGATCCGGTCCTCGGTGTCTGAAAGCGCCTTCTGCAGTCCAAGGAAAGACCCGTTGACCTTCAAGTCCGGATAGGCCTCGGCGAGCGCGCGAACGGTGCCCGACAGCGCTGCCGGATCAGGCCCGGGCCTCCCCGGGGCCGTGGCGCGGGCCTGCTCGCGCAGCAGCGCAAGCCCGGATTGCAACGCGCCCTCATAGTCCCCGCCCGCGGTAACGACGTGGACGAGGTTGGGCACGAGGTCGGCCCGGCGTTTGAGCTGGACATCCACATTGGCCCAGGCCTGGCGTACCCGATGGCGAAGTTCGATCATCGTGTTGTAGGTGATCAGCACCCATCCAGCGGTCCATGCAAGGAGGTAAGCGCTGCAATACCAGGCGATGGACTCGAGGCTGATCCGAGGGTCGATGATAATTTCGCGCTTGCCATCGTGCTCGTCGATGCCAAAGACGGCGTACAGCACGACGAGAAAGAACCCGATCTGGCCCCAGATCCGGGTTCCCTCGCCGAAGCCGTGCCTGACTTTGTCCTCGGATTCGGTAGTGATCAGGAAAATCGGCGTGTCCTCCGCGGCGGCGATCTCCGCCGCGACGATGTCTTCGCGCTGCCTTGCGCGGCCGAGCACATAAATCGGCGTGTGGACCTCGATCGCATGCTCTACAAACTGGCGGATGTGGTCTGATCCGCTCACCTCCCCGCCCGGCCCCTTGCCGAAGTAAAGCGGATCCGTCGGGCCGCACGCCGTCGAGAAGACGTGGGGCGTCACGACTTCCGCGCCCTCGGGGCGAACCAGGACGGCCCCGTACTCGTCGTGAAGATAGAAGGGCGCAGTCGTCACTCCGCCGCTGGCAACGGTATCCCAGTCGGTCTTGTTCACCGTGCGGATCTGGGAGCTGCCATTGCTGTCGGTATAGGTCTCGGTGACCCGGCGCGTCCACCGCTCGCGAACGGTGAAGGTGTAATACACGCACGGGAGGTCCGCGAGGTAGCTGGTCAATGGCGGCTCGGATTCCGCGGTGCCTTTCACCTCGACCAAGCCAATGAAGATCCCGCTGGTCTTCGAGCTCGGCAGCATTTCCACGAGCATCTGCCGCCGCGCGTTTCTCAGGCTGAGGTACAGGCACAGCCACAGAAGCGCGAGCTCGATCGCGGGCAGCCACGGCTTGAGCGTCATTTGCCTCCCCCCTGCATCCGCCGGTCGCAGAACCCCGGCGGGTGCGGTGCTATGCGGCTTTCTTCTTCCGCTGCGCGTCCTTCACATGCATCTGCGCGTACGCACCGTGCGCGGCCGACTCAGCGTCGCCGACATGCACCGGCAGGCCCATGTCGTCGAGCACTGAGCCGAGTGCCGACAGGCACACCATCACGTTTTCCGGGCGGCACGAGTAACCCATGAGGCCGAAGCGCCAGATCTTGCCGGCGAGCGGCCCGAGGCCCGCGCCGATCTCGAGGTTGAATTCGTTCAGCAGGCGCTTGCGCACCTCGGCTTCGTTGACGCCCTCCGGGCAGAACACCGCGTTCATCTGCGGCAACTGGTATTTCGGGTCGACGAGGAATTTCATGCCCATCGCCTCGAGCCCGGCCTTGAGCGCCATGTGGTGACGCGTCGCGCGCGCCCAGGCGTTCTCGAGGCCTTCTTCGCGGATCAGCAGCAGCGCTTCGTGCAAGGCGAAGAGCGAATTCGTCGGCGCGGTGTGGTGGTACGTCCGGTTGGTCGCGCCCCAGTAGCCGAGCAGCAGGTTCATGTCCATGAACCAGCTGTGGATCTTGTCCTTGCGCGCCTTGACGCGCTCGACGACCTGCTCCGAGAACGACACCGGCGACAGGCCGGGCGTGCACGACAGGCATTTCTGGCTGGCCGAGTAGATCGCGTCGATGCCCCATTCGTCGACCAGCACCGGCGTGCCGCCAAGCGAGGTCACCGCATCGACGATCGTGAGCATGTCGTGCTTGTGCGCGAGCGCGACCAGCGTCTTGGCATCGGACTGCACGCCCGTGGAGGTTTCCGCGTGCACGAACGCGACGACCTTGGCGTCGCGGTTCGCTTTGAGCGTGTCCTCGAGCTTCTGCGGGTCGACCGGCTCGCCCCACTTATCCTCGACGATCACCGGCACGCCACCTGCGCGCTCGACGTTCTCGATCATGCGGCCGCCAAACACACCGTTGCGGCAGACGACGACCTTGTCGCCGGGCGCCACCATGTTGACGAAGCAGTACTCCATGCCCACCGACCCCGGGCCCGAGACCGGGAACGTGAGCGGATTCTTTGTCTGGTAGGCGTAGCGCAAGAGTGACTTCAGCTCTTCCATCATCTCGACGAAGATCGGGTCGAGGTAGCCGATCGCCGGCTGGCTCATCGTCGTGAGCACGCGCGGATGGATCTCCGTCGGGCCGGGGCCCATCAGCGTGCGCTGCGGGGGATGGAAAGACTGGATGCGTTTCGCCGGGGCAAACTTGAGCATGGCATCACTCCCATGGACGGCGCCGACGAAATCGTCGGGCCTGGATTTCACTCGAACGGGTTTTCTTGCGGCCGCGTCGTTCAGCACGTCGATGGCCAGGATGCGGCCATTGGTGAGCTGCTCGACTTCCATGGCCCAGCGCGCGGGCACATAGCCGGTCTTCACCCAGTTGTTGACCACCGCGCGGTCGAGCTGGAAGGCCCGGGCGACGTCCGCCTGGCTGCCGAAAATCTCGACAAGACGTTCTGCGCAGTTCATCCGGGGAATTCTACCTGACAAAATAATTTCGACAAAATGGCGTTGGCGCACATTTGCGGAACAGCGTCTTGACGCCTTGGGTGCGCGGCGTACGATAGGTTCATCAGTCAAACATGTGTTCTTACAAAGAACTTTAGCGACCCTCGGAGATATCATGAAAACAGGCCAGCCCGTTGAATTCAAACCTGAAACAGTCGCAGAAGCGTATCTGGCCCTCCTTGCTTCGCGGGACATCGACTACCTGTTCGGCAACTCCGGCACCGACTTCCCGCCCCTGGTAGAGGCCCTGGCCAAAGGCCGCGCCCTGGGCTGGCAGATGCCCGAGCCGATCATCGTCCCGCACGAAAACGTGGGGGTCGCCATGGCGCACGGCTACTACATGGTCACCGGGCGCCCGCAGGCCATGATGGTCCACGTGGGTCTTGGCACCGCGAACTCGATCAACGGGATCTTCAACGCCGCCCGCCAGAATATCCCGATCCTCTTCACCGCCGGCCGCACGCCGATCACCGAAAGCGGCCTGCTGGGCTCGCGCAACAACTTCATCAACTGGGCGCAGGAGCAGTTCGACCAGGGCGGCATGCTGCGCGAGTTCGTCAAGTGGGACTACGAGCTGCGCCATCACTCGCAGGTCGAGTCGGTGGTCGACCGCGCGCTCGCGATCGCCAAGAGCGAGCCGTGCGGCCCGGTGTACCTCACGCTTCCGCGGGAAGTGCTGGCCTCCGCGATGGGCGAGACGAAGATCGGCAAGCGCACGACCATCGCGCCGATGAGCCCGCCCTCGGCCGATCCCGACACGCTCGAGGAAGTGGCCAAGCTGCTGGGCGCGGCGAAGAGCCCGCTCGTCATCACCTCGAACGGCGGGCGCACAGCCGAATCCGCGCAGGCGCTCACGCGACTTGCGGAGGCGTTTGCGCTGCCCGTCATCCAGTACCGGCCGCGCTACCTCGCGCTGCCTACCGAGCACCCGATGAATTGCGGCTTCGATCCGCACGGCATGATTCCCGATGCCGACCTGATCCTCGTGGTCGACAGCGACGTGCCGTGGATCCCGGATACCGCCAAGCTCAAACCCGACTGCATGGTCGTACACCTGGGCACCGATCCACTCTTCGCGCGCTATCCGGTCCGCGGCTTTCGTACCGATATCGCGCTCGCAGGCAGCCTTGCGCCGACGCTCGACCGGCTGGCCGAGCGCACCGGGCGCTACGCGGGTTCGGCAACCAAGATCGCCGCGCGCCGCGCAGCCGTGTCGGAGCAATCCGCGGACTACCGCAAGCGCATGCGCATGGCGCCGGGGACCTCGGTCACCTCCGGGCAGATCTCGACCAAGTGGATGACCCACTGCATCAACGCGGTGGCCGATGAAAACACCATCATCATCAACGAGTACCCACTGGTGCTCGAAGAGCTTTCCATCGACCAGCCCGGACGCTACTTCTCGCACCCGCCCTCGGGCGGCCTGGGATGGGCCATGGGCGCGGCGCTCGGCGCCAAGCTCGGACGGCCCGATGCCACGGTGATCTGCGCAATCGGCGACGGCGCGTACATGTTCGGCAATCCCACCCCGACGCATTTCGTCGGCGAGGCCCACGGCCTGCCGGTGCTCTACGTCATCAACAACAACGCGCGCTGGAGCGCAGTGCATCGCGCCACGCTCGGCATGTATCCCAAGGGCCACGCCGCCGCCGCCGAGAAGCCCCCGTTCTCGGTGCTCGAGCCCTCGCCGCGCTTCGAGGAGATCGTGCGCGCGAGCGGCGGCTACGGCGAGCGCGTCGAGAGCCCCGCCGACATGCTGCCCGCCCTCAAGCGCGCGCTGCACGCGGTGAAGAACGAGAAGCGCCAGGCCGTGCTCAACGTGTGCACGGAAGTCAATTACAGCCGCACGAGCTGAGAGGCGGATTAATTTCGCCGACCGGCCGAATGCGATGAATCCTCCTCTCGTCGAAGACGATCGCCTCGCCGCCGCGCTCGACCCGCAGTCGGTTGCGGTCGTCGGCGCCTCCGAGAACCCGGAGAAGATCGGCGGCCGGCCGATCAAGTACATGCTGCGCGCCGGCTACAAGGGGCGGATCTACCCGGTCAACCCGAATCGCCCCGTGATCCAGGGCCTCCAGGCCTATCCGGACATCGCTTCGATTCCGGAAGCGCCGGATCTCGCCATCGTGGCCGTGCCCGGCATGGGCGCGGTGGACGCGGTCGCGGCGTGCGCCAGGCGCGGGGTGAAAGTCGCGGTGGTCATCACCTCGGGTTTCGGCGAAACCGGCGAGGCCGGGAAGAAGGCGCAGGAGGCCATGGTGCGCACCGCTCGCGCGGCGGGCATGCGCATCGTCGGGCCGAACACCCAGGGCATCGCCAACTTCTCGAACGGGGCCATTGCGACCTTCTCGACCATCCTCAGCGAGATCGAACCCATGAACGGGCCGGTCGGCATCGTGAGCCAGTCCGGCGCGATGAGCGTGGTGCCGTATGCGTTCCTGCGCAGGCAAGGCATCGGCGTGCGCCATACGCACGCCACCGGCAACGAAAGCGACCTCACCGTCGCCGACTTCGCGCTGGCCGTCGCCCTCGACCCGGAAGTGAAGCTGCTGCTGCTCTATCTCGAGGCCATCGCGGACCCGGCCAGGCTTGCGCGTGCGGCGCAGGTTGCGCGCGAACGCGGGCTGCCGATCGTCGCGCTCAAGGCGGGCGTCTCGGCCCGAGGCGCGGCGGCGGCAAGCTCGCACACGGGCGCGCTGGCCACCGAAGACCGCGTGGTCGACGCCTTCTTCCGCCAGCACGGCATCTATCGCGTGCCCGACATCCGCAGCCTCGTGAATGCCGCCGACCTGTACCTGAAAGGATGGAAACCCAAAGGCCGCCGGCTGGTTGCGATCAGCAACTCGGGCGCTTCGTGCGTCATGGCGGCGGATGCGGCCGAGAAGCATGGCCTCACGCTCGCGCAGTTCGATGAGCCCACGCGGGCCGAGCTGCGCGCCAAGCTGCCGGAGTTCGGGGCCTCGGGCAATCCGATCGACCTGACTGCCGCGCTCCTGACCAACAGCGGCATGTTCAGCGACATCCTGCCGGTGCTTGCGAAGCGCGATGCGACCGATGCCATCTTCGTGAGCCTGGCGGCTTCGGGCCTCGGCTATGACGTGCCGCGGTTCGTGCGCGATTGCGCGGAGTACGTCGCGCAGACCGGCAAGCCGCTCGCGGTCGCCGCGCCGCTCGAGACCACGGCAGAACAGTTCCGCGCCGCGGGCCTGGCGGCCTTCGCGCATGACATCGACGCGGTGTCCGCGCTGGCGCAATTCATCGATCACTCCGAGCTCATGCAGCGGCCGCAGGCCATGGCCACCGCGTTCCCGCGCGTGACCGTACCGAACGGCGCGGGCCGGTTCGTGTCCGAAGCCGACAGCCTCGCGCTGTTGTCCGGGCACGGCTTCCCCACGGTGCCGTTACGCCTGTGCCGCACCAGCGAGGAGGCGCTGGGAGCGTTCAAAGCGCTCGGCGCGCCGGTCGCAGTCAAGGCCTGCTCCGCCGACATTCCGCACAAGTCCGAGCATGGCCTCGTTCACCTCAACTGCAAGACCGCAGCGGAAGCGGTAGCGGCCTTCGAGGACATTGGCCGCAAGCTCGCTGCGATGAAAGTTGCCGACGGCGCAGTCATCGTCGCCGCCATGCGCCGCGCGCAGCACGAGTTCGTCGTCGGCGCGCGGGTGGATGCGCGCTTCGGCACGCTGGTGATGCTGGGCGACGGCGGCAAGTACGTGGAAGCGCTGCCCGACATCGCGCTGCTGCGTTACCCGTTCAGCGAGGCGGATGCAATCGAGCGCCTCGGAAGCTTGCGGATCGCGCCCCTCTTCGCGGGCGTGCGCGGCGAGCCGCCGATTGCGCTCGGCGCGCTCGCAAAGCTCGCGGTGCGGCTGGGCGCCCTGCTCGATAACGCGGGCGGCAAGATCGCTTCGATCGACCTCAACCCGGTCATGGCCGGGGAGAGCGAATCCGACACCGTCATCGTCGATGCGCTCATCGAAAGGGCTGCAGGAAAGCCATGACACCTCATCCGGGCTTTCCAATCACCGCCCGCGAATCCGGCGGCCAGTTCGTCGAGGCATTTGCGCGCGGCCTCATGGTCGTGATGGCGTTCGGCGAGGGTTTTGAGCGCATGACCCTCTCGCAGGTCGCGCAGCGCGCGGGGCTCACGCGTGCAGGCGCGCGCCGGCTGCTCTACACGCTCGAACAGCTCGGTTTCGTGGGCCACAAGGAGCGCCTCTTCTTTCTCACGCCGAAGATCCTGCGCCTGGGGTATGCGTACACGTCGTCCTCCCCTTTCTGGGGCTACGCGCATCCGATCCTCGGGCAGTTGGTGGGCGACGCGCAGGAGACCTGCACCCTGGCTGTGCTGGAGGGGACCGAGATCGTCTACGTGATCCGCAACTCGGTGCGCGCGGTGGTCACCGGCGGCTCGGTGGTCGGCACGCGCCTGCCCGCCTATGTGACCTCGATGGGCCGCATCCTGCTCGGCGGGCTGCCCGAGCGGGACCTGGACGACTACTTCGAGCGGGCCAACCTGCAGAAGTACACCGAGCGCACCCTCACCGACCGGGACGCGCTCAGGCGCGAGATCGCCGGTGACCGCGAGCAGGGCTGGTCGTGGATCCAGGGCGAGCTGGAAGAGCACATCTGCGGCCTTTCGGTCCCGGTCAACGACCACGAAGGCAAAGTCTGCGCAGCGCTCAACATCAGCGTGAATTCACTGCGCATGACCAAGGAGATTGCGCTGCACACGATGCTTCCGCGGCTGCTGATTGCGGCCGAGCAACTGCATCGCGGGCTGCAGCTCAGGGCGGGCTGAGATGGGATCCTAAGTGGATCGTCTTAGCAAAGCGCGACGCAGCTGGCTAATGAGCCGAGTGAACTCGAAAAATACTGGGCCTGAGCTTGTGGTTCGCTCCCTAGTTTTTCGATCCGGGTACCGATATCGCCTCCATGCTGCAGACCTACCAGGTCGTCCCGACCTTGTATTTAGAGGTATAAATAAAGTTATATTCGTGCATGGCTGCTTTTGGCACGGGCATTCCAAATGCGGAAAGGGACGCCTTCCTAAGTCCAACATCCGATTCTGGCTAGCAAAGGTGACTGCGAATCGATTAAGAGACAAACGAACGAATGCCGAGTTGGTCCGCTTGGGTTGGAAAATACTTACGATATGGTCATGCGAAATTCGCGATCCTGATAAGGTAAGTAAACGCTTAGAGGCGTTTCTGAAATAGTTGCAATAGGGAGGCTCGAAAAATATGGCAACCGCTCACCCTCGCATCGGGGCGACTGATACGGTTCACGCGTCACCCACGAAACGTTTTTTCGTCAGCATGTTGACGAGAGACATCGAATTGCAAGACTCCATCCTCGACCTGCTCGACAATTCAGTCGACGGGATCCTTCGATCGACGAAGAATAAAACGCCCGCCGACAAAGATAAGCCGTACGAAGGCTATTGGGCCAAGATTCTTTTCAATAGTCGAAAATTTCAGATCGCGGACAATTGCGGAGGAATTCCATTAAAGCTTGCCAAGGCCTATGCCTTCATGATGGGAAGACCTCGTGACGAAGGCGATTCGGACATTCCTACGGTAGGCATGTATGGAATAGGGATGAAGCGCGCCATCTTCAAAATGGGTACGTCCAGCAGGGTTGTCTCTGTAACGAGCTCGGAAGCTTTTGAGGTGAGTATCAGCAAAGCGTGGATGGCAGACGACAAAGATTGGAAGCTGCCTCTCACGTTTATTAAGCCGCCGATGAAGCACGCCGGCGTTGTTATCGATGTCGAAGACTTAGATAAGGTGGTCGCAAACACTTTTTCCCCGGTTGGCTCGTCTTTCGAACAGAACTTCATAACTGTAGTCGCCCAACACTACGGCTTCATAATCAACAAGGGATTCAAGGTCTACGTCAATGGCAAATTGGTTGAGCCAAAGCCTATGACATTGCTTTGGACTCGTCCAAGTCAAGCGCCGGAAGCAAAGCGGATCGCTCCCTACCTTTATCAAGCGAGCCGTGATGGAGTTGATGTTCGCCTCGTCGTAGGTTTCTATGACCAAATGCTCACCGAGGACGAACTTGAAGATGAACAGATAGCGAAGCGGACGAAGGAGGATGCGGGTTGGACGATCATTTGCAATGATCGAGTTGTTGTTTACAACGACAAAACGCGCATAACAGGTTGGGGCGAAGCAAGTGTGCCTAGTTACCACAATCAGTTTATCGGCATCTCAGGCGTAGTTTACTTTCAGAGCAATGATGCCTGGAAACTTCCGGTGACAACCACCAAGCGAGGCGTAGATTCTTCTTCTGAGCTATATCTCTACACAAAAGACTTCATGCGAGAGGGGCTGAAGAAATTTACGTCATACACGAATGTGTGGAAGCAGGATCCGGTCGAAGAGAGAGCAATTTCGAGCAAGGCTGAGCGAGTTCCTGTATCGACGATACTTGATATGAAGCCTGACAAGAGTTGGACAAAGGTTCGAAATCGCCCGAACGAATTCAAATTAAACGTTCCCCTGCCCGCGCCCACTTCGAATAGCCCACGAAGGCAAATCCGATTTACTAAATTGCTCACAGAAATAGAGCGGGTTGCTGAGCACCTTTTTGACGACTCATCCGTCGCGCCCAATCAGGTGGGTGAGGCCTGCTTTGATCAGGCCCTAAAGAAGGCCAAGAAATGAGCGGAGCATTTGTCCCTTATCACCAGCGGCAAAACAAGGCGGTTGATCGTCACCTATTTGTGGACTTGCTGGGGCGACTCAATCGGCGGAGATCTATTTCGGATTACACCTATATAAGTTTCGGGGGCGCATTCCTAGAGGACTTCAAACTTATTCATGCTTCGTTTGGAAATCGCGACCTAATTTCATTGGAAATGGACTTGGTTGCGTGGAAGCGACAGCAATTTAATTTGCCGTTGAGTTGCATTCAATGCCTCCAGAGAGCCAGCGGAGACTTCATTAGCAACTATGCAGTCGATAACAACGCCATTGTCTGGCTGGACTACGCGGCAGCTCGCGATACGCGTGAGCAGTTTAATGAATTTCAAGCGCTGCTGCCAAAGCTTCGGGAATTCGATATTGTAAAAATAACTCTTAATGCAAATCCGGCCACTCTCCGGGCGTCGAATATATGCGACGAGACTGGCAAACCCGAAACGATGGAAGTACTCCGCGGAAGAAGGTTCGCCGAAATTCAAAAACGCATAGGCGATTTCATACCTCAAGAGTTCAACACGCAGTCGATGACTGAGGAAGAGTATCCACGCCTACTATCGAAAGCACTAGAAGTTGCCGCAAACGATGCGCTGAAGGGTCGCCCTGACATTCTCTTCCAGCCACTCATGTCCTTCGCATACAACGATTCCGCTCATCAAATGTTCACGGTTTCGGGGATAGTTCTTCCAAAAAAGGAGCGCGTTCGATTCATAGCAGACACGGGGCTCAGGAAGCTGAAACTAACTACTCTTGGCTGGGGCAAGTACAGAAAAATAAAATTGCCCGCGCTCACTGCCAGGGAACGACTATTTATCGATCAGAATTTGCCTAAGTGGGGAGCTAAGGCGATTCAAAAACGGCTTAAATTTTTATTTGATAAAAGCGAATTACGTTCGCTGGAAATACTAAAAAATTACATTGAGTTTTACCGTCAATATCCGAACTTTCATCGAGTCTTGTTTTGACAGAATGTCATTTTCAAAGCCGTGCTGCGAATTTTTTTAGCAGTGCTTCGGCAACAATTGGGCTTACGCTATTCCCGATCTGGCGAAAGCTGTGCCACTTTGTGTGATGAAACGAGTACCAATCCGGGAATCCTTGCAATCTTGCCGCCTCGCGCGGCGTTATGACGCGGGCCTCGCGATGGTGAATGGGTCTTACAGCCTGATAGCTGCCCCTGTCACTTCCTGTCCCGGCTCGCAATGTGGGACAGAGGCCTTTGGGATCTAGTTTTACTGCCTTCGAGACGAGATCCTGCTCGCCAGGCTCCAACCTCTTGAATCGCGCGATAACATTTGCGGCGTGGATGGTTCCGAGGCAGCCTGATACCTTGCTTTTCTCAAAATACAGATCGACCGCTGTTTGATCACCAACCTCTACCGGAATGCGTCCTGAAAGTTTCTTTAAGAAAGGAGTTTGAATTACTTCTCTTACCCGACGCCACCCTTGACTTTCAGATTGCCACTCCGGATCTATGAATACCGGCAGTCCCCGCAATGCCTCTTCTACAGTTACGTCGTCCCCCTTCTTGACGGCGAATGTCGCGCTAGAAATATCGTCAATGGCATCTTTTCTATATCCCATAAAGAACACTCGCGTTCGTCTGGTGGGGACTCCAAAATCGCTTGCAGTCACACGAATGGGATCAAGAAGAACGTAACCACGAGGCACCTTCGCTAGCCCTCGTGCGCGGACGTCGGCGTACTTTTCAGAAAGGATCCCCAGAACGTTCTCCGCAATGAAGAATTTTGGGCGAGTTTCGGCTACTAACCTGAAGAAATGCGAGAAAAGATCGTTCCGTCTGTCCGATCTGTCTTGATGGCCCATAGAACTGAAGCCCTGGCACGGTGGGCCGCCGATAAGCCCATCGAGTTGACCTCGTTTGAGGCCTGCTAGCTCTAAAAGGGAGTCGCCTCTTAGGGACCGAACAGTTTGATTAATGTGTTCGGAGTTCGGAAAGTTTTTTGCGTGCGACTCGATGGAACAGGTGTCCGTATCTACTGCAGCCGAAACTGTGAACCCAGCGCGGGCAGCACCAAGCGAGAGTCCGCCAACACCGGCGAACAGATCAATTACAACTGGCCGATCCCTTTTTTGGTTCTTTCGCCTCGTCATATTTCAGCATATTAGACAACATCTTAATATGCGTCGATCGGGACGACTAACGTGTTGATTTCATGTACCACATTGCGTACTGGCATCAATGCTCGGCAACGATTGCTACATGGAGTGCTGCTGCTAGGGCTACTCATCACACCCATTGGACGAACAGCTTCGGTCACGCACCCCGCTGACAGGTGAAACACCCGCCTCGCGCTCTTGCCTCGACGCCGCGCGCCCGGGCAGACTCGGCGCCTTCCATCCCGCCGGAGCGCCTTCATGCTGCAATTCACCGCAAACCTCACGATGCTGTTCAACGAAGTCGGTTTCCTCGAGCGGTTCGCGCTCGCGGCAAAGGCCGGCTTCAAGGGCGCCGAGTTCAAGGACCCGTTCGCCCACAAGAAAGAGGACGTGGTCGCCGCGGTCAAGGACAGCGGGCTGAAGCCGGTCCTCTTCAACATGCCTTCGGGGAACTGGGCCGGGGGCGAGCGCGGCCTCGGCTGCCTGCCGGGGCGCGAGAAAGAGCTGCGCGAAGGCGTGGCCACCACCATCGACTACGCGCAGGCGCTGGGCTGCAAGCTCATCAACCTGCTCGGCGGCATCCCGCCCAAGGGGTCGGATCGCAACGAGATCCGCAAGCTCTTCGTCGACAACCTGCGCTATGCGGCCGGCGAGCTGAAGAAGCACGACATGCGCCTCGTGATCGAGCCGGTCAACACCTACAACTCACCCGGCGTCTTCCTGACCCGCACCGACCAGGCGGTCGAGATCATCAAGGACGTTGGCGCCGACAACCTGGGCATCGAATACGACGTCTACCAGGCGCAGCTCATGGAGGGCGACCTGACCAACACGATCCGCAAGACGATGCCGCTGATCTGGCATATGCAGGTCGCGGACGTCCCGAGCCGCGCCGAGCCCGGTACCGGCGAGATCAACTACGACCATGTGCTCGGCGTCATCGAAGCCGCCGGCTACAAGGGCTGGATCGGCTGCGACTACGAGCCTTCGAAGAGCACGCTCTCGAGCTTCGGCTGGATGAAGAACTGGGATCCGGTGGTCGCCCGGAACTCGGAATAGAAGCGGATTGAGAAACGCGCGTTGACGCTGCCGCCGGCCTCTGATTAAGATACAGATAGCATAATTGTGTATCGAATTATGATACACCCATCAAACTATCCAAGGGGCGGCACGATGAAGATGCTTCAGGCGGTTTTCGCAGGATTCGCACTGGCAATTTCCGGCGGCGCGGCGGCGCAGGCTTTTCCCGAGAAGCCGGTCCACATCATCGTGCCCTTCACGCCGGCGGGCTCGACCTCGATCCTCGCGCGCCTGCTCGCGCAATACCTCGGGCCGCGCTACAACCAGCCGGTCATCGTCGAGAACAAGCCCGGCGCAGGCGCTCACTTGGGCGCCGAGTTCGTCGCGAAGGCGCCGCCCGATGGCCACACGCTGCTGCTCGGCACGATCGGCGTCCATGCGGCACACGCGCTTTACCCGAAACTCCCCTACGATCCCGCGAAGGACCTCCAACCGGTCATCATCGCGGTCGACCTGCCCCTCGCCCTGGTGGTGAACCCCAGCTTCCCGCCGAAGACGGTGCAGGAATTTCTCGCGATGGCCAAGGCCAAGCCGGGCGAGATCAATTTCGGCTCGGCCGGATCCGGATCTTCGACGCACATGACGGGCGAGCTCTTCCAACTCATGTCGGGCGCCAAGCTCACGCACATCCCCTACAAGGGCAGCATGCCCGCGGTGCAGGACGTCATGGGCGGGCAGACGCAGGCGATGTTCGAACAGCTCCCGACGATCCTGCCGCAGATCCAGTCCGGCCGCTTGCGGCCGCTGGGGGTCACGAGCAAGACGCGCGCGCCGGCGCTGCCGAACGTGCCCACCATCGCCGAGTCCGGCGTTCCGGGCTACGAATCCACGGCCTGGTTCACCATCGCCACGTCGGCAAAAGTGCCCCAACCGATCGTGCAGAAGCTCAACGCCGACCTGAATGCGGTCCTCGCCAACCCCGAGGTGCAGGCCAAGCTCAAGGATCTCGGCATGAACGCGGTCGGCGGCAGCACGGAGTTCGCCGCCAGGCACTTCGCCTCCGAAACGGAGAAGTGGACCCGGGTCATCCGGGCCGGCAACCTCAAGGTCGACTGATGGCCGCGCTCCCCGTACGTCGCGTCGGCGCAGCGCTGGCCGGGGCGCTGGCACTCCTTGGCGCTGCCGCGCCGATGCAAGCCCTCGCCCAGTATCCCGACAAGCCGATCACGATCATCGTGCCCTTCCCGCCCGGGGGCGCCACCGACATCCTCGCGCGCATGCTCGGGCAGAAATTGTCCGAAGCCGTGAAGCAGCCGGTGCTGGTCGACAACAAGGCGGGCGCCACCGGCGCGATCGGGCTGACGCACGTCGCGCGCTCAGCACCCGAGGGCTACACGCTCGCGATTGCGACGGCCAGCTCGCTCGCCGCCAATCCCGCGGTCAGCAAAGTGCCCTTCGACCCGGTCAAGGATTTCTCGCCGATCGGCCTCATCGCGCTCGAGCCGATGGGCCTTGCGGTGCACCCGTCGGTGAAAGCCACCAACATCCGCGAGCTGATCGCGCTTGCCAAAGCGAAGCCCGGCGGGCTCAACATGGCCTCGTTCGGCACCGGCTCGGTCTCGCACCTGACCGGCGAGCTGTTCAACACGATCGCCGGCACGAAGATGACGCATGTCCCCTACAAGGGCGCGGCGCCCGCGACTGCGGACCTGATGGCGGGCCAGGTGGACCTCATGTTCAACTCGATCTCGGTGTTCATTGCGCCGGCCAAGGCGGGCAAGCTGCGCCTCATCGCCACGGCGGGCAGCGCGCGCTCGGCCGTGCTGCCTGACCTGCCGACGGTGGCCGAGTCCGGCCTGCCCGGATTCGATGCGGGGACCTGGCATGCGTTCATCGGGCCGGCCGGCATGGCGCCCGAGAGCGTCGCGCTGCTGTCGCGCGAGTTCGGGCGCGCCCTGAACCTGCCCGACGTGAAGGAGAAGATCATCGCCATGAGCCTGGAGCCGCAAAGCATGACGCCGGCCCAGCTCGCGGCCACGGTGCAGCGCGATGCCGCCAAGTGGAAGCGCATCGTCGCCGAGGCCGGCATCAAGCTCGACTAACCGGAGAATTTCACGATGTACATCGAAGAGCGCATGTACCAGCTGCGTCCGGGCAAGGTGCCGGAGTATTTCCATCACTACGAAACCCACGGCATGGCGGTGCAGCTGCGCCACCAGCCGCACATGCTCGGCTACTACACGCCCGAGATCGGGCCGCAGAACATGGTGGTCCACATGTGGGCTTATGACGACCTCAACCAGCGCGAGCGCTGCCGCACGGCCCTCTTCGCCGATCCCGAGTGGCAGTCGTACCGTCCCAAGATCCATCCGCTGATCCTGCAGATGGACACGCGCATGATGAAATGCGCGCCGTTTTTCCTCGAGCGGCTGAAGAAAATGCTGGCGGCGGCGAAATCATGAGGAAGCACACCTTCGCTTCCCGCCTGCTGGCGGCCGCGTTCGCCTCTTGCGTCCTGGGTGCCTCGGCACCAGCGCTCGCCCAGGACTTTCCGAACCGGCCGATCCGCCTGTATGTCGGATTCACGCCGGGGACCGGCATTGATGTCGTCGCGCGCATCGTGGCGACCGAAGTGTCGAAGAACATCGGCCAGCCGGTCGTGGTGGAAACCCGCGCCGGCGCCGGCGGCAATATCGCGGGCGACGCTGCGGCCAAGGCGGCACCGGACGGCTACTCTCTGCACTGGGCGGCGCCCGGCTCGGCGGTGATCAACCACCACCTCAACAAGGCGATGCCCTACGCATTCAAGGACCTCGCCCCGGTGACGCTGATCGGGATCGTCCCGCTCGTGGTCATCGTGCCCACGAACTCGCCCTACAAGACACTCGCCGATGTGGCCAACGCGATGAAGGCTGCCCCCGGCAAGCTCAGCTTCGGCACGCCTGGCGTGGGCACGTCGAACCACATGGCGACCGAGCTGTTCCTGTACAACGCCAAGGCGAAGGCAACCCATATCCCCTACAAGGGCTCGGCAGCCAACCAGGACCTGCTCGCGGGCAGCCTGGCGTTCATCTTCGACTCGATCACCACGGCCACCCCGTTCATTTCCGGCGGGCGCGTGCGTCCGCTCGCGGTGACCACGGGTGTGCGTTCGCCGATGCTCCCCGACGTCCAGACCATCGCCGAGCAGGGATACCCGGGCTACGACGCAGCCAACTGGTATGCGGTCACCGTGCCGAACGGCACGCCCGCGCCCATCGTGCAGAAGCTCAACGCCGAGTTCGTCAAGGCAGTGCGCACGCCGGAGGTGGAGAAGCGCCTGCAGGGCCTCGGCGTGATCGTGGCCGGATCGAGCGTCGATGACCTTCGCAGGTTCCTGGAGGCGCAGTACGAGTCGATCGGCCGCGTGGTCAAGGAAGCCGGCATCCGGGCGGAATGAGCCTGCCACCTTGTTTTCGCTGAAGGAAGCCAGCTCGGTTGCCCGCGAACCGGAAATTGCAGCCGCAATCGAAGCCGTGGATCGCTACCTGCTTTCGGCTTCGGGTCCGCAACATTTTCGTCGCGCGCTGAATTCGACGAATGGTGAAGCCGAGGTCGCGGCCTATCGGGGACTCGCTGACCTCGGGCTGACCAGCGCGATGCTTCCGGAGTCCCAAGGCGGCACCGGATTCGCGCCTGGCGTTGCCGTGCTCATAGGCGAACGGCTGGGCTGGTCGCTGGCGCGCGAGCCGTTTATCGAGAACGTGGTTTTCCCCTCGACGCTCCTGCAAGCCCTCGGCGCTGCAGCCTCGGGTGAGAAGGAGATCGCCTGCGTCGCATGGCAGGAAGGCGCGTTCGCAACGCTCGACGCGGACGCAATCCGCACGAGGGCAACGGTCGAAGGCGCGGGCTTGCGCCTCCGGGGCGCGAAGCGCTTCGTCATGGGCGCTCGAGCGAGCACGCGCATGCTGGTGCTGGCTTCGGTGGACGGGACACCGGCGATCGTTTCCGTCGCCTCGGCCGATGCGAAGCTGAAGGACAAGCGGTTGGCCGATGGCACCGCCTGGTCCGACGTCGAGCTGGACGTCTTTGTCGAACCTTCCGCCGTGCTTGCCCGAGGGGACAAGGCCTTGCGCGCGCTCACGCACGCGCTCGACCTCACCAACCTCGCGATCGCCGGCGTGCTGCACGGCTTGCAATCGCGCATCCTTTCGATGACGCTCGACTACCTCGTCACGCGCGAGCAGTTCGGCAAGCCGCTGGCCGCTTTCCAGTCGTTGCAGCACCGGGCGGTCGACCTGTACAACCACGCCCAGATCGCCCGCTTCCTGCTCGGCGAGGCCGTCGACGCGTTGGGACACGCCGTGCCGGCCTTGACGCTGGCCGCCTACGCCAGCCGTGCAAAGGCGCGAACCGCGGATTCGGCCGCGCGCATCGCAAAGGAAGGCATCCAGATGCACGGCGCCATCGGCTTCAGCGATGAATACGATCTTGGCCTGTATGTGAAGCGCGTGCTTGTCCTGTCTGCATGGCTCGGCGGCGCGGCGTGGCATCGCCGGCGGTATGCGGCGCTCGAACCTTCCGCGGCCGAGGCCTAGGCCATGGGCCGGAACACGGAGTGGAACACATTGAGCGACGATGCCTTCCGAGCCGAGGTTCGCGCCTTTATCGAGCAAAACTGCCCCGCGCACTTGCGCAACCACCCGCGCCGCATTCCACGCTGGGAAACCACGCGCGACTGGTACAAAGCCTTGTCGGCCAAGGGCTGGATCGCGCCGAACTGGCCGGCCGCCCATGGCGGCATGGGCCTGGGCGCCTCCAAGCTGCTCGTCTTCGTCGAGGAGCTCGAGCGCTGGGGCGTGCCGCGCATCTACGACATGGGCCTCTTCATGCTCGGGCCGATCCTGATCTGCCACGGGACCGACGAGCAGAAGCGCGAGTACCTGCCGCGCATCCGGTCGGGCGAGCACCGCTGGTCGCAGGGCTATTCGGAGCCCGGCGCGGGTTCCGACCTTGCGAGCCTGCGCACCACCGCCGAACCCGACGGCGACTGCTATGTGATCAACGGCCACAAGACCTGGACCACGTTCCTCGACGACGCGACGCACATGTTCCTGCTCGCCCGCACGCGGAAATCGGAGCGCAAGCAGGACGGCATCTCGCTGTTCCTGGTCGACCTCGATACGCCGGGCGTGACGCGCCGGCTGATCACCACGATCGCGGGCCACGCAGAACTCGGCGAAGTGTTCTTCGACAACGTGCGCGTGCCCGCGAAGAACATTGTCGGTCCGCCGCACAGCGGCTGGTCCGCGGCGAAAGACCTGCTGGAATTCGAGCGCATCAACAACGGCAGCCCCAAGCTCGGGCTCTACGTGCTCAACCGGCTGGACGAGTACGCGAAAGAGAAGGGCCTGATGGACGACCGGGCCTTCGCGGACCGGCTGACGGCGCTGCGTCTGGACCTGCAGGACCAGTACTGCGCCTACCGGCACTTCTGCGCCCTGCTCAAGGCCGGACGCACACCGGGTCCCGAGGTCTCGATGCTGAAGATCTGGTCGACCGAGACCTACCAGCGGTTGTCCGAACTGTTTCTCGAAGTGGCCGGTGAGGAGGGCGTGGAGGCCGATCGCCAGGACAAGGCCGGCAGCCTCGCGGCGCTACGCCTCTATTACCGCTCGCGCCCCGCGACGATCTACAGCGGCAGCTCCGAGGTGCAGCGCAACCTGCTCGCCAAGCGCGTGCTGGGGCTCGCTTGATGCCTCTCGTAGATCCTCAGGCAGGCTTCTTTGCGATCAGCACCCGTTTCTCGACTGAATACACGAGCGTGCCCTCGTGATTGGTCACGTGATCCTTGAACAACACGATGCCGCTGCGCGGCGATTTGCTCTCTTTGGAGACGACTTCCACCTCGGTGCCGATGGTGTCGCCCGGGCGCACCGGCGCATGGAAAGTCGCCTTGTCGCTGGAGAGATGCGCGACGATCGTCGTGCGGAAGAACGACTCGGTCATCGCGGTGGAAAAGCTCATGGTGAGCGAGCTCGGCACGATGCGCCCGCCGAAGCGCGTCTTCTTCGCGTAGTGCTCGTCGATGAACATCGGGGTGTGATACCCGACCAGCGCGCAGAACATGACGAGGTCGGCCTCGGTAATCGTCCGCGTGTAGGTCGGGTAGCGGCGGCCGACTTCGAATTCTTCGAAATACATTGACATGATCCGGCTCCATTCACTTTTGACTGGCGATTTGACTGCGGGCAAGTTTATGCGAAGCGCGCGATCAGCAGCGGACAACGCGAATCCGTTTCACAACGGCCGAAGGGCCAAGAGGCAACAAGATGTCACAGTACTCATTGACCGACGACCAGAAGGCACTGCGCGAAGCGACGCGCAAGTTTGCCCAAGGGTATCTTTTCGAGGCCGCAGCGAAGACCGAACGCGAAGGCGCGGACTTCCCCGTCTCCGCGCTTGAGGCAATGGCGAAGCAAGGCGTCCTCGGCCTCGACGTGCCGGCGGAGTACGGTGGCCAAGGCCTCGACACGCTGAGCTGCGCGGTCATCCTCGAGGAGCTGGCCGCCGGCTGGTTCTCCTCGACCATCTTCGCAATGAACCTCGCCACCGGCCCACTGCTCGCCGCCGGATCACCCGAGCAGAAGCGCAAATACCTCGGCGGCATCTGCAACGGCACCATCGTCCCGGCTTTTGCGTTGACCGAACCCGCGGGCGGATCGGACGCCGCCAATATCACGACGCGCGTGACTCGCGAGGGCGACGGGTATGTGCTTCGCGGACAGAAGATCTTCATCACCAACGCGCACCGCGCCGATGTGCTCATCGTTTTCGCGCGCTCCTCCGCCGATGCGCCGCGCGGCAAGGGCATCTCGATCGTACTCGTCGAGAAAGGCACCAAGGGCCTGCAGATCGGCCAGCGCTTCGACACGATCGCCCACACCTCGAACCCGATCTGGGAAGTGGTCTTCGACGATTGCCGTGTGCCGAAGGAGAACCTGATCGGCGGCGAGGGCGAAGGCTTCAGCTACATCCAGAAGGATTTCGCCAAGATCCGCGCCGTGTACGGGTCGCGTTGCGTCGGCGTGGCGCAGGCGGCGATCGACTACGCGCTGCAGTACGCAGTCGAGCGCAAGGCGTTCGGGCAGACCGTGGCGTCGTTCCAGGGCATCCGTTTCAAGGTGGCCGAGCTGGTCACCAAGATCGAAGCTGCGCGGCAGCTTTCCTACCGCGCTGCCGCGCTGGCCGACGAAGGCCACGCGGACGCGCCGGTCGCCGCTTCCATGGCGAAGATCTTCGCCAGCCAGGTGGCGGTTGAGGCCACCGGCGAAGCGATGCAGATCATGGGCGGCCACGGCCTGCTCAAGCTGCATCCGATCGAGCGCATGTACCGCGAAGCGAAGCTCTTCGAAATCGGCGACGGCACCAGCGAAGTGCTCAAGCTGCTCGTCTCCCGGCATGCCAATCGCCGGGCCACCGACCGTCAGCCGGCGCGGGTGGACTAAACCATGAACCTTGCGGACCTCATCCGGCATCATGCCCGCCGACGACCGGCGCATCCCGCGATCGTCGCGCGCGACCGTACGTGGACCTACGCGGACCTCGATGCAGCTGTGGACACGGCGGCCGTGCGGCTCCTTGAGCGCGGCGTCAAGCAGGGGGACATCGTGGGCATCGCGCTGGGCGACACGCCCGAGCATCTTGCCTTCCTGTTTGGCATCGCACGCGCGGGCGCGGTGATCCTGCCGATGGACAAACGCTGGACCGAGGTCGAGAAGCAACGCGTGGCCGTCCACTTCGGCGCCAGGCTCACCCTGATCGACGAAGAGGACGCGCCCATCGAGGGCGTCGCCTGCGAGGCGGTGGAAATCCCGCTCAGGATCGATGCGAAAGCCAGGCCGCCCGAGAGTCCGAAAGGCGAGGCCCTCGGCTTCGTGCTCTCGCTTTCCTCCGGCACCACCGGCCGGCCCAAGGGTCCGCTGATCACGCACCGGAACATGTACCACCGCTTCCTCATCTACTACATCACGCTCACTTTCACCGAGCACGACCGCTTCGCCTGCGCCTCGCCGCTGTACTTCAGCGGCAGCCGCGGCTTCTCGCTGTGCGCCCTCTATGCGGGCTCGACCGTTGTCCTGCTTCCGCCGCCGGTAAGCGCGGCGAGGCTCATCGACGAGGTCAACGACTACGGCTGCACGACCGCATTCATCGTGCCGACCATTGTGCGGCGCCTCATCGACGCCAACACGGGGGACGGCTTCTGCTACCCCAACCTGCGCGTGCTGATCTCGACCGGCGCCGCGCTGTTCGCCGAAGACCGCGAGCTGGCGATGAAGAAGATCACGCCGAACATCATCAACTTCTACGGCTCGGCCGAAGGCAGCGGCATCTCGGCGCTGACCTCGGCGCATCCGCCGGAGAAGTCGCGTTCCGCCGGCGCCATCGTCTGGGGCACCGAAGTGCGCGTGGTGGACGAGGATTTCAACGACCTCCCCCGCGGCGAGATCGGCCGCATCTGCTATCGCAGCGGCGGCAGCGCCAGCGAGTTCTACCGCGACCCCGAAGCCAGCGCCAAGGCCTTCCGCGACGGCTGGTATCTGCCCGGCGACCTTGGCCTGGTGGATGCCGACGGGTTCGTCTACATCACCGGCCGCGAGAAGGACATGATCATCCGCGGCGGCGTCAATGTGTACCCGAACGAGATCGAGAGCGTGCTGCTCGGGCACGAGCAGGTGGCGGAGGCGGCGGTCGTCGGCGTCGCCTCGGTCGAGCTGGGCGAGGAAGTGATCGCCTTCGTGACCACGCGCCGGCCGATCGAAGCCGACGCCCTGCGCGCGCTCTGCGCCACCCAGCTCGCACCCTACAAAGTGCCGAAGGCCATCCGTGTGCTGCCCGAGATGCCGCGCACCAACGTCGGCAAGATCGCCAAGCAGCACTTGAGGAACAGCCTGAAGTGATGCTCCACAAGTCGATGACGATCCTGCGCGCCTTGAGGGACGCTGCGCTTGGCGGGGACGCGGAGATCGGCGGCCTGCAGGCCGGGCAGATCGTCGAGGCGACCGGCATGAACCGCATCACGATGCACCGCCTCGTGAAGTCCCTCGAGCGCGAAGGGCTGGTGGAGCGCGACGACGAGCGGCGCTACCACCTCGGGTCCCAGGCGTGGCTGCTCGGCATGGCGGCCAACCGGCGCTTCGACCTCAACGCGCTCGCCGGCGATTCGCTCGACCGTATCGAGGCCGAAACCCACGACACGATCTACCTGCTGCGCCGCGTGGGGGACGATGTCCTTTGCGTAGCGCGACGGGACGGCACCTACCCGATCAAGTCGCTCGTGATGGAAGTCGGCAAGGCTTACCCGGTAGGCGTGGGCGGGGGCGGATTGGCCGTCCTCGCCTCACTCGACGCCGAGGAAACGAAAGAAGTGCTCGAACGCCTGCGGGCGCGCATCGGCGCCTACCCGAAGGCGAGCCTCGCGCGCATCCGCAAGCTGCTCGAGGATGCCCGCAAGGCCGGCTACGCATTCTGGCCCGCGCTGATTTCGGAAGCGCTGGTGGTTGCGGTGCCGATCCTCGGCCAGGACGGAAAACCGATCGGTGCGCTCAGCTGCGCCGCCATCAAGGAAAGGCTCGGGCCCACGCGCCGCGCGAAGGTAGCAGCACTGCTGAAAACGGAAGCCAGGAAAATCGAGCGTCGCATGGGCGGCGCCAAAACGGAGAAACGCTCATGATCATCGACGGACACGCGCACGCCTTCCCTTCCCTGCATGACCACGCCGGTTACGACTCGGCTGAAGAACACATGCGCGCAGCCCAGGTGCATGTGGTCGCGCCTTCGCAGCCGGTGATCGAGACCGCGACAGGCCGGGTGGTCACCGAGCAGACGCTGAGCGACGGCAAGGGCATGGGCTGGTCGAACATGGTCGACGTGAATTTCCGCTACGGCGAGTTCGGCAAGATGGAATGGACGCGCGAGGGCAAGGAGTACCACCTGCAGATGTTCGCGCCGAATTTTCCCGAGAGCCTCTCGCCCGAGAAGATGCTCGCGCTCATGGACTACGCGGGCGTCGAGAAAGCCATGCTGCACAACGCGCACATGTACGGCATGCTCAACGACTACTACGGCGAGGTCATCCGCAAGTACCCGCATCGCTTCGCGGCCTCTGCGCAGATCCACGAGGCCGACTGCGACAAGCCGGAGCAGATCGCCGAGCTCACGCGCGCCGTCGAGGTGCTCGGGCTCACGGCGCTGCACTTCCAGATCGAAGGCTTCTTTCGCTACGACTTTCGCGACACCTTCGAGGACACCAAGTTCGACCCGTTCTGGGAAGAGGTGAAGCGCCTTGGCATCCCGGTGCTCTGGAATATCCGGCCGCTCGGCGCGCCGCGCGAGCGTAACTATGTCGAGCAGGTCGCCCGCCTCGGAAAATGGGCGAAGCGCTGGAAAGACATCCCGAGCGTGTTCACGCACGGCGTGCATGTCGGCCTGCTCATGGACAAGGGCGGCCGCGTGGTGATCCCGGAAGAGTTCTGGGAAACGCTGGCGGCGCCGAACATCACGCTCGAGCTGCTCTTTCCGGTGATGCAGGGCAACCGCTGGGAGTATCCCTTCCCGGAAGCGCAGGCGCTCATCAAGGATTTCCACAAGCGGCTCGGCGCGGCGAAGCTGGTCTGGGGCTCGGACTACCCGACCTCCGAGCGCGCGGCGACCTACCCCCAGTCGCTCGACTACATCCGCAAGCACTGCGACTTCCTCTCGGCCTCGGACAAGGATCGGATCCTGTGCGGGACCGCGGCGGAGCTTTACAAATTTCCTCTTTCGAAGGAGCTATCCAAATGACTTTCACAGTCATCGGCCGATGCAGCAGAACCGGGAAACTGGGATTTGCCCAGGCCACCGGCACGCCGGCCATCGGCCGCCGGGCGGTCCGCGTGATCCCGGGTAAAGCCGTGGTCGTAGTACAGGCAGGCCACAACAACTACCTGCTGGAGATCGCCGTCGAACTGGCCAAGGCTGGATTCGGCGCGAAACGCGTCTTCGATGCGGTAACCAAGTCCGACCCGTACTCCGCGCAACGCCAGCTCATGTACCTGGAAACCTCCGGGCGTGGAGTTGCTCTGACCGGAGCCCAGGCGCGTCCCTGGTGCGGGCATATCGAGGGGGACGACTTTGCGGTCGCAGGCAACGTGCTTCCGGGCGAAAAAGTCGTGACTTCAATGGCCACCGCTTTCACTCAGAGCGCCGACAAGGAACTCGAGGAGCGCCTTCTGCTGGCTCTCGAAGCAGGACGGGATGCGGGCGGCCAGCAGGGCGGTGAAGTTTCGGCGGCCCTCTTCGTGACCGGCGCGTTTGCCTATCCCCTGTTCGACCTTCGCGTGGACGTTTCGCGAGAACCCACGGGCGAATTGCGCAAGGCCTACGAGTGGTACAAGCCGCTCGCGCCGTTCTACAGCGATTGCTACGAGAAAGGGATCCCGGCGTTGTACAAGGATCACCTGAAAAGCATCGGCTGGCCGCTTGTGCCCTTCCAGGACGGCAAAGAGGCGTCGAAATGACAACCCTGCGAAGAACGTGGTTCGTCGCCCTCCTTGCATGCGTGCTGATGGCGCCCAAGTTGGCGCTGGCGCAGGAATGGCCGCGCAAAGGCCTTACGCTGGTGGCGCCTTTTACGGCCGGCGGCATCACCGACCTGCTCACACGCATCATGGCCGACGAGCTGGGCAAGTCTTTTGGCCAGCCGGCAGTGGTCGAGAACCGGGCCGGTGCCGGCGGATCGATCGGCCTGAACTATGTCCTCTCACAAGCGGCTGACGGCTACACGATCGTCATGGGCGGCAACGGTCCTTCCGCCATCGTGCCTTCGCTGAATCCCAATGCGAACTATGGACCGAAGAACTTCGAGCCGATCGGGTTCGTCGCCGCCCTGCCTTCGATGCTCGTTGTGCATCCATCGGTCCCCGGCAATACGCCGCTCGAGTTCGCCGCCTATGCAAAATCACAGGGCGCAAAACTCTCCTGTGCTTCACACGGCGAGGGCAGCTTCAACCATCTCGCCTGTGTCCAGTTCAACAAGCTGACCGGAAGTGCGATGACGCATGTGCCCTACAAAGGCGCATCGGCCGTCAATGCCGACCTTCTCACCGGCCGGGTCCAGGTCTACTTTTCGGTGCTGCCCACGGTTCTGGCCTTTATCAAGAACGGGCAGCTGAAGGCGCTGGCGACGGGCGACCAGGAGCGCGTCGCAGCGCTGCCGGACGTCCCGACCCTGAAAGAGGCAGGCATTCCCGGGATCGTGATCGGCTCATGGAATGCGCTGTATGTGAAGGCCGGGACGCCGGCACCGATCCTGGCACGGCTGCGCGCCGAAACCGAGAAGATCCTCAGGCGGCCCGACGTGATCGCGCGGATCGCGGCCACCGATGCGGTCACCAAGCCGATTACGGCCGAGCGGCTTGGGCAGATGACGGTGGAGGAGTTCGACGCTTACGGGCGCATCGGCCGCGACGGCAACATCAAACTGAACTGACTCGAAAATGTACCGATACCGATACACAATCTGACCGGAGAGCCGCACCCCGCTTAGGGTCCGGCCGACTAATTCAGAAGAATCCGGTCCGGGCCGATGCGCCCGACAAACGGCAGCTTAAGCGCCGGCTCGAACGGGTTCAGCCCGAACGTGAGGCCGAGCAGGTTGAGTTCGGTCCCCTCGTTCCCTCGCTATCAGCGTATGACATTCACGGTTTCGTAGTGCACCACCGCAGTACCGGTGCTTGCGTCAACGGGGGATTTCGGGGAGGTCCTTACCCCAGGCGATGATCGCTTTGGACACGCCGTCCTCCGACCCGAAGTTCCTTCTGTGTGAATCCGTTCGCCAGCAGGTAGCGGCGCATCCGAGACAGGAACCGACGCGAGCGTCGCGTTTCTTGTGCTGCCTCCCGAGCGGAAAACGAGACTGCGTGACGCTGCGTCCTCCGGGAAATCCTCTGCGGTGAGGAGCTGCGCTGCGCCGAGGGCCATCTTTGCGCGGCCCCACTCGGCAAGGACCAGGTCGCGGTTCATGTCACTTGCACGGCGTCGTGCTCGACGGCACGCTGAAAGGCAGACCCGCTGCGTTCCCGGCTCGCCCACTCATTTTCTGTGTACGCGAGAATCGATGGAACGGCGTTCGATGTGGCGGCGAGCATGTAGCCGATCCACCGCAACTTTCGCTTCTGCTTGGCTGCCTTGTCGTGCACGATCAGCAAGACATCGAGATCGCTCTCCGGTCCGGCGTCGCCGCGCGCCTTGGAACCGTAGATGAGCAGCCTGCGCACCGTGCCGGGGTACTGCTCGTCGAGTGCCTTACGGTATTCGCTCAACCAGGCGCGCTCGTCCGGTGTCAGCTTGACTTGCTTCATTTCACCTCCACGTCGAAAGCCATTTGGACGGGGCCTCAAAATGGGGCCGTAAGCGATCGACTCGGGACTCTACTACGCTCGGCTTTTGCCTGTGGGTAAGGACGATTTGATCATATCGCCAGAAAATCCGACCGAATCCCCAAAATCCAAGAATACAACCTCAGCGAGGAATGTACCGGTATTGATACACCAACTCCCCGGAGAGCCGCACCCCGCTTGGCTCCTTAAGACCTAATTCCGAAGAATCCGGTCCGGGCCGATGCGCCCGACGAACGGCAGCTTGAGCGCCGGCTCGAACGGGTTCACGCCGAACGTGAGTCCCAGCAGGTTGAGCTCGAGGCCTTCTACTCCACTTATGGTGAGCCCAAGTAGCCCGGCGACGCTGGCCTGCGCCCCGCCGCCGCTCGGCGCGGCATCGAAGAGCGTGCGGTTGTAGTCCTTGCCGATGGCCGTCGGCGGCAGGTCCACCTGCAGCTCGGGCACCGCGCGGGTGATCCACGCCGTGAAAGTGTTCGAATTCGGCCCGGGCCAGACCGTGTAC
>Ga0163153_10002485_pt1 | contig 26651 bp, 30 predicted proteins | sample OliLakLV19MP6IB1_FD_148629 | JGI IMG/M metagenome (GOLD analysis project Ga0163153, IMG submission 148629) | Freshwater microbial mat bacterial communities from Lake Vanda, McMurdo Dry Valleys, Antarctica - Oligotrophic Lake LV.19.MP6.IB-1 | ecosystem: Environmental > Aquatic > Freshwater >...
TCGTCAGTCTTGCCACACCTGAGCTCGAACGAGACGTGCGGGACTTTTTCATGACGCGTAAGATCGACCTTGGTGGCAAAACGCTCGATCAGTATCTGGAGCAGTTGCGAATTGCGGTAAACGTGCGGGAACGGGACGGAATCGTGCTGAGGCAGTACCTCCAGGCTTTCCATACATGATCGTGAAAGGAGAGACAGAGCAGGGAGAGGCCGGCACGGCTATGGCCTATTCGCCTCAGACCCCCATCCGGGGGGCTTGTCGTCTCGCCGGAGAGGTCGCTACACTACCCTCTGTATTGATGAGGCTGTCGTTGTCGTTCAGCGGCAATTTACGGGAGTGACGTCGACCATGCATACCCAAAACTGTCCAAAGTGTGGGACTGCGAAAACGAAATTGGCACCACGAAGAGGCATGACCGATCACTTACTCGGCGCCCTGACCATTTATCCAGTCCGATGCCAGCTCTGTGCGCATCGCTTTACCACATTCCTTGGCAAACTCAAGACCAATCCTCGCCGAAACTATGACCGAGTCTCGGTCCAATATCCAGCACAGGTTCGACCCATTCGTGATCCCAGCCAGCGTGTCGTCGTCGAAGGGACGCTGTCTGATGTATCTCTCCGGGGGTGCCGTGTGCGCACGAGCCAGCGCATTCCAATGGGATGCCAGGTGATGCTGGAGTTTCATCCCGCCGAGTACGATGATCCCATCATGATTGACAGCGCCATTGTGCGTTCCCGTTGCGCCGAAGGGATCGGGCTTCGGTTTTCTAGTCTCCTCAGATCGGAAGAGCGACGCCTCAGCCGTCTCCTCGCCCTGCGCCTTTCCGACCAGACCCTCTGATTGTCGACTCCTCCCTTTCAGCCCTCCCAGCAACCTGGCTCAATGAACGCACGGACCTGTTCCGATTTAGAATCCGGACGGGGATATGTGCTTCGGAAATCAATAGTAGGGCAGCCATTTCCGATACTCCGCGTGGAGGGAGTCCTTGTTGCGTGGTGCGCAACATGCTATATTCGGCATGTGATCCAATCATTCCGACACAAGGGGCTCAGGAAGTTCTTTGAGTCGGGGAGCGCGGCGGGTATCCAACCGCACCACTCCAAACGCCTGCGCATGCAGTTAGCGGCCCTGGACACGGCTCTGTCCATTGAGGACATGAACGTTCCAGGGTTCCGACTCCATCCCTTGAAGGGATCGGAGCGCGGTCGATGGTCTGTGTGGATAACTGGAAACTGGCGCTTCACGTTCACGTTCAAAGACGGACACGCCTACGTCTTGGATTATGAGGACTATCACTAATGGCTATGCACAATCCTCCCCATCCCGGCGAGTTCATCATCCAGGTCTATCTGGATCCCAACAATCTGAGTGGCCGCGAACTGGCCGGGAAGCTCGGTGTGGCTGCTTCAACGCTGAATCGCGTTCTTACGGGTACGAGCCGTATCAGCCCTGAAATGGCGCTACGCCTTTCCAAGGCGCTTGGCCGTTCTCCGGAGAGTTGGCTTGCCATGCAGTACAACCACGATCTCTGGCAAGCCAAGCAGCATGTGAAGCTCGGCAAGGTCGGGAAAGTCCGGCTCACAGCCGCCTAAGAGGCGTTTCAAGGCGGATACAATGGAACGTCGCGGAGGTTTCTTCTACGCGCTTGGCCCGCACAACGCGCGGTGGCAGAAGGATGCAAGGGAGCAGGCAGACCGTTCTTCTTGCTCGCAGAACAAAGGAGGGATAGAGCCTGATAATCTTCTGTGCTCGCGCAACGCGCGGCCTCAGAAGGCCCTCGTTGGACGCGCGCAGTGGAAGATCAATCAGCCCCCATCCCTGAGAGACAACAAGCGAGTCGGAACAGGGAGTTCCCTAGTTTGCAAGCGTTGTAGTGCGCTTTATAGAGGGCGGTTTCAAGTTCCAAGTGCAACGGGTGATGACGCGCGCAGTTAGGAATGAGTCAGGCCACCCCCACGAGGAGAAAACGAGCAAGCTTGGAATGAGCATTACGTCCCTGTTTCATTTTCATGACGACGGCAAGACCAATAAGTCAAAAGTCACCCTGACCCCAACTTCCGTCCTTCATGACCCAGCGTCCACAGGGGCGACTGAAAATGCTGAAGGTAGGGGTAGAAACGGTTCCTAATACCTTTTCTGTCTCAAATAAAGTTTCTTTGCTACTGGTAGGATCGAATACTTTTTACTGGCGTGCATGACTGTCTAATCACTGGTTCGGGCGACGCTTCGCGTCCCCCGAACGGCCCCGCGGCTATCGCCCGTGGCCGTTAGACGATAGAGGAGACGAGCGGCACGGCTTCGAAATCAGTCGTATGGTGAGCCAATTGCGCTTCTTCAGGCGGCATAAGCTGCCGGACGATCAAAAGGACGCTCGGAGCCGACCCTGACCTTACCCACTGCCAAGGGGAACGGTTCATGGAGATTATCAAACGGATGATAAAGGTGTTCTCCTGGCCCATTCTACTGATGAACACCGTCGGTGGGATTGCCTCGGGCCTGTGGCTGATCCTCCTTGGTCGTTGGGCTGACGTCGGGTTGGGGATCCTCGTTCTGATGGCAGGCGGCTTTTTGCTATGGTTCGCCATACTCCCAGGAATCATCTTCGCTGTACCCGCGATGTATTTTCAGAGAAAAGCAATCAGGTCGGGGATGCTGTTCTTCACCTTTCTCAGCGTGGCCTACACCATGCTTGTGATCACCATCTGGTGTTCAGCCATCTTTTTTATCTTCGCGAGACGTGCAGACTCGGCCGCATCGCTGATCGCCCTGCTCCTTTGGTCTTATGGCGTCGCGATCGGTCCGCTCGCCTTCCTCGCTCAAAAGGATGCCGACAACGAGTACTCAATGCTCTCTACCTTTTTCGCTCAAGTGGCATACTTGCTTGTGATCGCCCTTGCCATTGTGGTGGGCATGTCTCCTCTCATCGCCTTCATTATGATCGGAGCAGTGATGCTGTGCGCCACGCTCGTCCAATTCAGAATAGCAGGTGAACAAGAGCGGGCACGGGAGCCCGCTGTGAACGTCTAACTTCAGGCTGAACCCGTCGGCCCGGCGTGTCGCGCGCGACGGACCACACGTCAGGCGCGCCTGGCCGCGGGTCAGCTTGGGCGTTAGGCATATTTTGAGGGCAGACTTTATGGATATCAAATTTGTATGGTCTACACCAACTACTACAGTACCTCCTGATGTCTTGGAATCAAAAATTCGTGAGGACATCGAAAGTGATTCGGACATCCGCCCTTGTCATTCTGGAAAAATCACGGCTCATTTATCCTCGACTGATCCCTTAGAAGTCACCATCAATGGAAAGTTAGTGTGTCAGTGCGGTAAAGCCTTTGTGAATTTTTCGGGAGCTAGTGACGGGTCAAGATTGACCTACACTAGTAGTTACATAGCTGAAAAGAGGTAGCGGGGAAATTGGGGTCAGAGTGCTATCTCATTGTTGTAAGTTGGATTTTAAGGGGTGGACCTCACTGCTGTCCAAGACAGGATTTAACCAAAAATTCCTTGTCTGTAACCCATTGAAATCCTAGGTGACGTATTCGGGTTGTGAATCGAGGTCTCCTAGCTGTGCAGATGCTGTCCAAAATCCAGGCTGAGCTGCCGCATAAGGCAGCGCTGTCGCGAAGGGCGTGAATTCATGGCTTCTGAAGCCCTTTGAGGCCTCCATCAATCCCATTGGGACCAGGTGTTTCGCTCAGATGCTGTCCAAAATCCAATTCTCGAAAGTTATTTTGGACAAGAGTGGGTGGACCTTATTCAGACCCTGTAAGGTTCACACATCCTTCTCGAAGGCACTTCACTCCATTGTCGATTCTGCTGTGAAAGACGCGCGCTGGCTTCGGAATACCTTTCGGCGGAGTAATGCTAATCGTCTCGCAGAAGACATTTTGAACGTTGCTTTCAAGAGCCAGATGCTCAGGTAAACGCTCAAAGCACTTACAGGTCCTGAGAGCCTATTCGCTCCGCAAGAAATTGCTAGTGACGATACGAAACCTAGAGTTTTTCGCCTCCCCGACACGATCGACCCACGGGAGAAGAAGGAGTGAACGGTGTTTACGAAGACGTTTTGGCTTCAAATATTAGGTCTTTGGCTCAGTCTGTCGCTAGGTTATTGGGTTATGTACGGCTCCCGAGGATTCCACAGCGCTTTACTGGTAGCGGCAACTGAAATCGTCCCATTCTTGCTGCTAGGTGGTGTAGTTTGGCTATTGATTTGGCTGATCTTCCGCGTCCGTCGTTGTCCTGAACGCGCACCAAACATAACCCGAAGTATTTTCCTGGTCACCGCAATTATCGTTTGGGTCCTTTTCATAGCACAACTGGTGGGTGCTATAAAGTGATCAGGTACGTCCAGCCCGACAAGATAATCGCTAAGAGGCCGGAGAATGAAGGTAGTAATGATTGCCAGCATCTACGCACGAAAATCGACCGAGCAGAACGGGGTCAGCGAGGAGGAGAAGTGACATGGAGTTCCTTGGAGGAGTGCTCACTGGTCTTGTAGTCGCTGTCATGGTTCAACTCGTGGTGGGCGTATACATCCAGCCCGCGATCCAGCTCCGCGAAGCTATCTGGGCAGTCGACCATTCGATTCTCCAATACGCGAACAGCTACGGACAATTGGCCCCGGAGGGACGCAAGGTTGAAGCGCAGTCCAGGTTCCGCGATCATGCTGGTGCCCTGTCCTCGAAGAGCCGCGCCCTTATGTGTTACAGGGGATGGGTTCTGCTAAAACTCCTGCCGAAGCGGGCGAATGTTATAAAGGCTTCGCGGAAGCTCATCTACTTGGCGGGCCTGGCACGCGACCTCAGCAACGACGCTGGCATACAAGCCAGTGACGCAGAAAATGAGATCCGAGAACTGCTGGGTATAAAGACAGACCAGGAGGCCTAGCATGATTGCCGCCATCTATGCCAGGAGGAGCACCGAACAGGAGTTTGGGTCAGAGTCTTATTTCATTCGCGGACACCCAAAAGGAGTGAGCCGGTCCTCCGAAATTTCACTCTGACCCCATTGGCTGTGACCTGAGCGGCTTGCGGGGCAAGGGTGGTTCAAGAAATTGGGCATGACTATTGACTTACCGTGGTCCAGGGCGGGTGGAAGCGAGACGGTCTGTACCCGCGCACATCTTGCCGGCTCGTTGCTTGGTTTAGAGAATCGAAAGAGATGGGGTCATTGCGTGACTGTGCGTCGCATCATCGGTGCGTCATGGAGCACCGGGGGTGGGCGGGTGAGAACGGCTTCGCTGGCTGAGCAAAGTGGCAAGCGGCCTAGCAGTTTGTGGAAAGTCTCTGTCTGCACGCCAGAACTTGATTAGCGTGCAGTTGGAACCAATAAGAGAACGCCATGCAAGATGCTCAAAAATGCCGTTCAGCAAGGCCGCAGCGAGTGAAGACCGGAAGCGTACCCTCTGAGGTACGTTGAGGATCTGAACGATGCGAGAACGATGCTGGCGGGCTTTTTCAGCATCTTGCTGTGTGCATCTTCACTCGTGCCGGAGCACAGCCAACGGTCGTTGGCCAAGAATCCGGTAGGTACTGGCAAAACCCACGATCAGCGTGAGCAACATCGTAAGGAAGAGGCCGACCCCAAGCACCTGTGGGTGTATGCTCCAGGGGAGGTCGAATACATACCGAACCAGGGCCCATGCCAAGATGCTTCCAAGGGATAATCCGATAAGCCCTGCGACGGCGCCCAGCAGGACATACTCCATCGCAAAGGCCCGCGCAATCAGGCTGCGGGTCGCGCCAAGCGCCTTCAGAATGACTGATTCGTAGAGACGCCGGTAGCGTGTCGCTGCGAGTGCTGCAGCCATGACCAGCCCCCCGGCCACAACACAAAAGAGCGCGACTGCCCGGATCGCCAGCGAGAGGCGATCGAGCACCCGCGCAAACCCATTGAGCACGTCACCGATATGAATGGCGCTGATATTCGGAAATGAGGCGACGACCGCTTGCTGTAACGGCACCTCGTGCTCTGCAGAGACGTGCACCGTCCCCACATAGGTGAACGGCGCCCCTGTAATGGAGCCCGGGGACAGGATCATGTAAAAGTTCGTTGAAAAATTTCCCCACTCGACTTTTCGGATGCTGCTCACCTCCGCCGACACTGTGGCCCCCTGAATATCGAACTCCACGATGGAACCGACCGTGAGACCTAAATGCATGGCCGCGTCCTCTTCCACTGATACTTGGGGTGTTGAGAAGACCTGCCCAGGCTTCCACCATTCCCCTTTGGTGATCGTATTGTCTTTCGGGAGGCGATCACGAAAGGTCAGGACATACTCACGGGTGAAATACCACTGTTTCCCTCGCCCCTCGTTTCCTTCCGCGCGTTTCTCGTCTTTCTCCCCGGCTTCGTCAAATGTGATGACCTTCCCATCGATCGCATGGAGGCGCGAACGCACCAGCGGCGTGAGCTCGGGATGTGCTCCCTCGGCTTGTCGATCAATGAGCGACACGAATTCCTGAGCTTGATCAGGCTGAATATCGATGAAGAAAAACGTCGGGGCATCCGCCGGGCGATTATCTTGTATTTGGCTGAGCAACGCTTGTTCCACTAGCGACACTGTGACAATCACCATCACGCCGATGCCGATGGCGACCATGATCCCCGTCGCCTGGCTCCCCGGTCGCACGACATTCCCCAAGGCATAACGCAGGCTCAAGACGCGAGGCAACGGCATCCAGGCCAGCCCTCGCACGAACGCTTGCGCACAGACAAAGAGGACCGTAATGGCGAGGGATATCGCCCCGATAAACAGCAAGCCAATCGACCACGAACAGGCCTGCCACACCGACAGAGCGCAGAGCCCGAAAATGATCACTCCGGCCGTGCCGACATTCCATCCATCGGTGAGCCCCCATCGTACCCACCACCGTGACGCAGTGGTTTCCAACCCGACGGCCGTCTGTTCTGCATCGCGGCGGAAAATCGCACCGGGGTGAATATCTCGAATCTTCAACAATGGCCAGAGCGTAAACAGCAACGTCGACAAGAGTCCCAGCAAGGCTCCTTTCAGCAAGGGCCAGATCGAAGACTGCGATAATTCCGAAGACACGCCGAGTTGATCGAGGATGTCTGAAGCGAAGAGGGCGGCTGCGAGCGGAGGTAATCCTCGTTCGAGTGCGATTCCCAGTACGATGCCGGCCAGGCTTCCGACGGATCCTAGGAAGATCGCTTGGACCACATAGGTCGAGACGACCGTGGCCGAATCCGCGCCGACTGCCTTTAAGGTCGCGATCGTCCGCAACTTGTCCCGCAAAAACGCATGAATCGAGGTTCCAACACCCAGCCCGCCGATGAATAGCGCGGTGAGACCGATCAGCCCGAGATAGCGTGAGAGTTGTTCGAGAAATTGCTTCAATTGCGACTGGGATGTACGATAGCTCGTGACGCGTGCAGAATCTGCCGCCAATCGGTCGCGCAACTCGGAAAGGAGTGGGTCTAACGGCATCGTGGGAGGCGTTTTTACGAGATATCGTTCTCGCACACGGCTTCCAGGTTTGACCAACTCAGCGGCTAATAACCCCTCCTGAGCAATCATCACCCGTGGGCCCAAGGTGAAGGCGTTGGCCATTCGATCAGGCTCGGTCCGCACGACGCCCGTGATGAGAAACATCGCCTGACCGATCTTCAATCGCTCTCCGACCGAGAGACCCATCCGAATCAGCAGCGACTCCTGTACCACCGCGCCAAAACAAGAACGTCCGCCGCAACGGCGCTCATCCGGGTGGAGCAGGGAGTCAAGCGCGTGCGTCGAGTCGAGTCGAATTGTACCGTACAGGGGATACGTCGATTCGACCGCTTTCAGTTCGATGATCTGGGTCGATTGGGTCATGAACGACCCAGGGGTTGGGCGCGCAGCCATCGCGACCAGTTCACTCACATGGGTGAAGACCATGTCGCGCGCACCCAGCGAGCTCAGCACCGCTTGACCAACCAGACTCAGGGGGCGAGTCAGGCGAATTTCAAGGTCGCCGCCTAATAGCCCCCGGGCTTCTTTCGTGACGGCGCGTTCCATATGTGCGCCAAAGAGCGAGACTCCCACCAAGGCCCCCACGCCGATTGCGATACAGGCGAAGAAATAGAGAAAGTGCCGCCAGGCTCCCCTGGTTTCACGCCAGGCCATCTTGAAGATAAAACGATTCACAGGGGTGGCTCTGCAACTCGGGGGTCCGGATCGGTGAGGGTGTCGGATTCGATGCGACCGTCGCGCAATGAGATCACGCGCTCCATCGACGATGCAATGGACTGGTCATGCGTCACGAGGACCAGCGTGGTGCCGTAGTCGCGATGGAGCGCCTGGAGCAACTGCATCACGTGTTGGCCCGTAGCCGAATCCAGGTTGCCGGTCGGTTCGTCTGCCAGCAGAATCGGTGGGTGACAGGCAAAGGCTCTGGCCACCGCCACCCGCTGTTGTTCGCCTCCCGAGAGTTGGACGGGATAATGATGGAGCCGTTCTCCAAGGCCGACGGTATTCAACAGATCTATTGCGCGATCCTGCGCCGTGCTCATCCCTGCCAGCTCCAACGGCACCAAGACGTTTTCCAGCGCCGTGAGGGTGGGAATAAGATGAAAGGATTGGAAAATGTAGCCGATGTGATCGCGACGATACCGCGCCAAGGCACTTTCACGCATCATCGAGATTTCCACGCCGTCCAACGTGATGGAGCCGGAGGTTGGCCGATCAAGCCCCGCGATGAGACCCAACAAGGTGGACTTTCCACTTCCTGATGGGCCGACGATGGCCACGCGCTGTTTATCGGGAATTTCAAGCGTGACATCGTCGAGGATGGTGATCTGATGGCCGCCTCCGGCCAAGCGCATTGTGAGGTGAGAAATGGTGATCATCGTGTCGGTCAGGTCCCCACAGTATCGTCCACGTCGTGGCTATATTATACTGGATGATGATGCGCTGCTCATGGATTCTCACAAAACTATTTTCTTGCCTCGTCCTCTGCTTGCTTCTGGTCTGTGGGTATGACCGAAGTCATGCGTCCGCCGATCAATCCCCGTCGTCGAATCCCCTGCGCGAGGGCACGGGATTACAGCCGGACACGAAGGCGGTGGCGCCATCGGACCGACCGAAGCGGCCCGTCTCCGACGGACGCCCAAGCATTGTCGCCTTCGGCGACAGCTTGACGGCTGGCTTAGGTGTGCCACAGGATCAATCGTATCCCGCACACCTTCAACGGAAATTGGATGCAACGGGCTATGCCTATCGGGTTGTGAACGCGGGAGTCAGTGGTGATACGACGGCAGGTGGCGTTCGGAGAGTCTCTTGGGCCCTAAACAGTAAGCCGACGATCGTGATTCTGGAACTCGGCGCTAACGATGGGCTCCGCGGTCTTAGCCTGAATGAGACGAAGGCCAACCTCGAACGGATCATTCAACAATTCCAGCAGGCATCGGTGACGGTTGTGTTAGCAGGAATGAAACTCCCTCCAAATTATGGACAGGACTATACGAACGGGTTTGAGGCGCTCTACCAAGCCATAGCAAAGCAATATCATCTGACGCTGATTCCATTTTTTCTCGATGGGGTGGCCGTCTCCTCCACGCTCAACCAGGCCGACGGCATTCATCCGACAGGAGAGGGCTATCGGCTCATTGTCGAGAAGGTCTTCCCAACACTTAAGCCACTACTGGAGCGAAACCATTGAAGGACATCCAGAGAACGGATGGAGGCGGGAGGAACGTTTCTTCTCGTAGCCTCCGCGTCATGCGCTAAGGGGGCAGGGTATCCTGCCCCCTTGACTCACGCGCAATAGATACGTTGAGTGCTCTCCTACTTCGGCATGCCGTGATCGTCGAGTTGATCAGACGACACAGAGGACTTGGCTTTTGACGCTCCCGTGAGCGACGCCGTCGCTTGGTTGCCTGCCGAAGCCGCACCAGGTTCATAAACCAGGACGCCACCGGGCGTTGGCCCAACGGGTACCGTTTGTTTGATCAGGTTATCCGTGGCGTTGATGATAGAAACAGAATTGCTTATCTTATTCGACACAACGATGTACTTGGCTTCCCCGGCTCCTTGCGCCAAGACGTCCATGCTATGTGCCGCGCTAAATCCCGCGCTATCTCCACCCGCGATCAATTGGATCTCCTTGATGAGGGTGAGTGCGAGAGGCGTCGCTGTGAGTGTCGATGCGTCGAATGCGAACAGGCGATCTTTCTTCGTCGACGTAGCGGAATTTCCCGCCAGGATATAGAACCGCTTTCCATCCGGAGAGAACTTGAACGAGCCAGTCGAAGTACCGTCAAGCTCAGGAATGGTGAAATCCGTCCGCGGAGTTGCGGCGGTGCCGAGATCGATCACTCCCAGCTTCGTTCCCGTCGGAGGGGTGGTGTCGCCGCGCAACAAGAGGAATCGGCCGTCAGGGCTTATTCCGTAGCTCGTATACGGCGAGCCTGCGAGGTCGAAGGTCTTTGTAATCGCTAAGGTGGTCGGATCGATTTCGACGATATTGTGATATCCCTCTAGGATGCTGTAGACCTTCTTGGTGAGATTTGACCAGCGAATACCGTGGGGGAGGGAACTGTTGGGCGTAAATGCTGTGGTCAATGGAGTCGTCGATTCATTGTTGCACGGCGTCGTTTCCTTCGCCGAATTGCACAGATCGATGCGGTTGATCATTTTACGGTAATTGGCCGAAGCTTCGTCATCGTCGATCACTGCCATTTCTCCGGCATCTTCACTTGTGACGAAGACACGCTTGGGAACCCCTGCTCCGGATGAAAATGTGGCAACCTTATGGCCATCGGCCAACAGACAGGTTGTTCCCAGCACAAACGGTGGAGTACCGCCAGGACCCAGGTGGGAATTATGCACCGCGGTCACCGAGCCTCCCTTTTGCGTCGCGCAATTGACCAGGTCATCGCCTGGGGTGCTTGTCCCGCCGGCATTGTCGCCGTCGTTCATGATCCAAACAACTTCGCCATCGTTTCGATCGCGATAGAGATGAACGGGGCGGGTGCCGGTCGCCAGATTCACTTCGTGAATCGGAGTCGCTGCCGTCAACGGATCGATTGTTGCGACTTTATTGGCAGCCGCAAGATTCAGAAAGAGCCAATTTCCGTCTGAAAACTGCATGTCGCCCAATGCCACGTTTTCGAACTCAGCCGATGGAATCGTGCCCAGCACAGCGTTCCCCGAGTCGCCCTTGAGCGACAGGCTGGTCAGCGTCTTATCGCCTGTGTTGTTGACGAATACCATTGGCCCCTGCAACGCCGCGCTTCCGCCGCTCGTCACCTGAGGCGTTGTATCATCTGAGCCACTACAGTTCACAAGACTGATTACCGCGAGCCCTAACATTGCGGCTTTTGCGCCTGACATAACGGTTGTATGAGTCAAAATCGATTTCATATGTCTATCCTTCTTGAGTTGTTTTTACAGGCTTCCTCGTGGAAATCCTGCCCTTGTTATATGGCCTCTCAGACAACGAGCAGATTCTGCATGAAAATCGGCGGCCCCCGTGGGGACATCCATCCATGGACAATGGCAGTGCCGAACGAGGCGCTGAGAGACCCGCCTGTGAATCCAGCCTGAGTCAGGGCCGAGGCCCATGGGGGACAGGAGTCTGATTGGGTGTCGATGCCGGCGCAGTACCACGCACAGGCTCCATGAGTCGGCTGCGTGCTGTGCGAATGAGATTGTGGACAGTGGGGCGTCGTCCACTGCGGCGTGAGACTCCCGTAGAGCATGGACACGGATCCGGTCAGCCATAGCGCCACGCAGACGCCCGCTATCGTACGGGAGAATCTGGCTCGTCTACTCTCTGTCCACTTCTGCAAGAACACGTCGATCATCTAACCCTTGGCCTTACGATCCACCGAGTAACTGAAACGATTTGCTCAGCCCGAAGACATAACTGCGTTGCTGTTCGAGGTTGCCGTTGAAGTCGCGCATCACGGGTATCTGCGCGATGAAGTAGAACGACGCATAGTTCCAGAGGTTCAGCATGAGGCCGGGAGAATAGGCCAGGTAGGTAGACCCGGTCGTTGGGATCGAGCGATGCTTGATGGTTGGATCAAGGAGGATGTCGGCTCCTCCAGGGTTAAACTGGAACAGCGCCGCGTCCATCGAGTCTTTCTGCATCCAGCGATAGTTGACTTGTTGTGTCAGCACGAGCCACGGAGTCTGTTCAAGCGGGATAATGTTGAGCCCTGCGCTGAGGTTCACCTCGTCCCCAAATTGATACCCATCGCTATTTTTGAACGTGTGGCGGTAGCTGGCTAAGGCAAACTGATTGAGGCGGTGGGGAATGAGTTCATAACTCTGGTACAGAGTCGGCACGAAACCGACACTTCCGCGGCCGATTTGGAGCGTCGATTCCGCGAGCGATCCGCCTTGCACCCGTTGCCCATAGTCCCCAGTAGGCAGGTCGGCGCCTATTCCCAGCACCACCATGCTCCGCAACGTCGGGAGGACGTTGTACTTCACCGCGATACGAATATCGCCGAGGCCCTTATCGCTGTACGGCACCGGGGTGAGTCCTCCGATCTGGGCATCGGAGTTCACGTGTTTGTAGGGAAGTGCCACTTGAATTCCGAATCGTTCGGTCAACCCGTAGTTCATATCCAACGTTGCCGTCCTCGTGAGTGTGCGAATTTGACTGGCATTCAAGCTCGCCAGCGTCAACGTTCGATTGCCCTGATCGGCAAACGGGATGCTGCCGCCTTCGCCCGGAGGCGCTTCGCTCGGCGTGTAGCTGTAGATGGCATTCACGGTCAACAGACCCGCCATCGGCACCTGCTGCTGAGAACCGATGACCACGAAGCAGCTCACAGACCCGCAAGACGCTTCAACGGGCGGCGCGATGAAGGACAATAACCATCCCAGGGTCACGAGGCTGACAATGGATCGTCGGATATGAACAGTCATGAAAAACCCTTTCTTCTGCACAGGCTAATGTAACGATGTAGTCTGTTTTCGCGCGTTAATCGAAAGCTTCCGTCGAACCCCTTTACCGGAAGCGATAAAAGAACTCTATGTGAGCAAACCAACTAGCGATCCAGATCTGTTCGTGGAAAACTATGTGCACGCGGGGTGGGTGGAGGTCAGAAAGTCGAGGTTCTTGGAATTTCGAATCTTGAGTATCTGATCACGCCGTTCTCACATATCACGTGCTTCACGCACCACAGACTATGGCGCTGGCAAACTGTTTCCATGGCCTGCCAGAATGCTGTTCCGTCAACTCATGATCTTGCCCGTCCAATACCAGCTATCGTCTTTCACCTTGCTGACTGCCGTGGCGAGTTGCTCCAGCTCCACCTTGCTGGAATCGAGGGTGACCACCGCGTGGCCTTTTATGCTCTTCAAATCCATCACCTTCACGACGTCTACGTTCGTCAATGCTTCACGGACATCCTTCAAATAGGCGTTACCGAAATTGCCGCCGAGCATGAGTGTCACAGTCTCCTCGCCTGCAAAGGCGGATGTCGCTATCGTACAGACGAATCCGATCAGGCAGCCGAGCCTGATGAGGCGATTCATGGTCGCCCCTCTTGCTGCATGGGCATCGGCCTCTGCTCACCACGATCCACCGATGCCGAACAATTCCATCCTGCCGCAAGTGCCCGGTATATGGCGCCGGCAAACAGATCGGGTGTCTCGCCGCCGGGCTGATATCGCACCAGCACCGTGCCATGATCATTCAAAAATTCCACTTGTGTAACCGCATTGAATGCACGAAGTGCTCCCTCGACATCCTCACGATGGTATTCGCACAGACGAACGAAAATCTGGACGACGACTTCACTCGCCTCCCTGTTCGACTCCACGGAGTCGGTCTGCGGAATCACAGCCGAGAACGATGAGGTCACGACCATTGTCAGCCACCCAGTCATTGCGAGAAAAAAATACCCATTTCATGGCGACAATTCTTTCGACTTCAATTCACTAAAAGACCGGGGCGGAGGACAAGGAGGAAAACCTGCGCCCCGGATCTGTCCGAGCGAGGAGGCAGCTCAACCCGGACATCGATAGATCAACAACCGTTAAATATGTGGATACAAGACTGAGATCGAAGAAGGGAGCGCGAGAAGAATCAGCATGAAACGGCCACCCGGGGTCCCTTATCCGATGAGGACAAAGCGGACCGACGGAGGCGCGCGGGCGCGAAGCAGAGAGGAAGAGAGCGAAGGGGTTTTCTGATTAGGAGACGAGACCACCAGTTGGACGACCGGGCCCATTGATAACGCAGAAGGCTCCGTCACGAGCCCAGCATCAGACGTAGCCTGACAGGCCCAGGCGCAGAGCGCATTGTGTGGAGCAGCTTCGTTAGAACTATGGTGCGCATGACCGCTGGAGGCATCGACGTGACTGAACGCGCAGCTCGCCGCCATGACCGCCAGCGATGCATAGACCAGGGCTACGAGCCCGGCGACGAGCATGGTATTGCGTGATTTAACAGAACGCATCGTCACTCTCTCCACGATGTCACTGCTTATACGCGTCAACGGATCACCTGTCTACCGACGTCTGCTCACGGATGCTACAGTACGCAGCGCGCAAGCTGTATTTCTATGCAAATACATTCAGCTCACGATCCATGCTGTGCCTTGTATTGCGCGAGGAGTTCGCTGACGCGGCGACGAAGGACGTTGTTCATGACGACGCACGGTATGGCGACCAGCAGTCCCGCTGCTGTGGCCTTGAGCGCGAGGCTCAGGCCGATCATGATCGATGCCACTGCCAACGTTCCAGATGTGCCCATCGTGTGAAACGTCAGCATGATGCCGAGGACCGTCCCGAGCAGTCCGATATAAGGGGCATTGGCCGCAACCGTCCCGATTACGACCAGCCTCCTCGTCAACGTGACCTCGCAGAGATCCAGCGTAGGAAACTGTTTCACGTCTACCCGTCGATAGAATAAGTAGCGCTCCACCGCCACTCCAATCGCCCAGATACTCAGCCCCAACAAAAGCCCGATGACGCCATACTCGACAAGTTCCTTGAGTCCTTCCATCAGAACACGGGGTCCTTTCTATAACAGCAATCCTTGATAGTGTTTTCTGCAGCACGTCACCTGTTATGTACGCGTGGCTCCATCTTAGGAATCGGTCCGATGCTCGGAGATCAGTTTATCGACCGAGTTGCCCATCACGCGCAAGCTCTGTTTGCCGATTTTTGTGGCGCTCAATTTCCCCTCCTCCACCCACCGATAGACTGTCCAGCGGCTGACGTTTAAGACTGCCGCCGCTTCATTGACCCGAAGTAATTGCTTGCTCATCTCGCCCCTCACTTTCTGTCGTCGTCAGACTCATCACATTGTGATGAACATGTCCGGTGGATGAGGGCGTCTCGAGGACGCCCTCATCTCAACCCCGAAACCACGCTGCCCATCCTGACCCGCTAGAACAGTCCCAGCGTCACACCGCCATAGATGGCCCGGCCGTAGCCGGCAAAGAAGATCTGTTGGCCTGCGGCTTGGCCGGCTGTTTCACCTCCGATCACCTGCCCGGATGCGGCGTATTTTTTATCCGCGATGTTATCCACCTCAAAAAATATTTTGGCGAATCGGAACCAGGAGTTGTTCAGCTCGAAATTCTTGTGAATGTTCACATTGGCGACCACGTAGGAGGGGATACTGAACGTGTTGCTGTTGTTCAGGAAGTAGCTGTTGTAATAACTGCCTTCGACCCAAGCGCCCCATCCGGTCGGCCCATGATCGTAGGCGACTTTGGAGTTCAAGACGTCGGTTGGAACGTTTGGCACGTTCTTTCCATCCCGAACCAACAATCCGGCCGCGGTATTGATCTGGTCGGAAAAATTCGTGTATTTAGCTTCGATGTGCGTATAGGCCCCGGAGAGTCGAAGGCCCGTCATCGGCCGCCAATCGTAGAAGGCCTCAATCCCTCGATATTGAGAGGAATCGGCGTTCACCGTGGCCACGTTCGTGCCCGACACTGCTCGCGAAATCAATTCATCTTTAAAGAACGTCCAGAACCCGACGAGTTGAACCGTCAGGGTTTCGGTCAGCTTGGACTCCGTCCCGATTTCAAAATTGAGATTCTTCTGCGGCTTCAGATTGAAGTTCGTCCCTGGTTGACCGGTGATCGGATCTCTCAGAACATTGCCGAAACCGGGAATGCCATACCCCGTGGAAGCTCGGACCCAATTCCGATAGGCCTCCGTGGGCTTCCATGTCAACCCCATTTCCGGGGCCCAGTTGGTGAACGTGCGGCTTGCGCTAGTAGGAGATGGAGTGCCTCCACCCGTAGGCCCATAGTTAATGGCTTGCACGCTCAACATCGATTGCTCAAAGCCTAATCCGCCCGCAAGGATCACGTTCGGTAGAAATTCCAGTTCTTCCCGAAATCGGCCCCCGACGTTCCTAATCGTTCCACGCGAATTCTGGATGAGGTTGCCCCTGGTGCCTCTGCCATTTGCCAGATTCTGGAAGGTCTGGGCCTCCTGCTCCATATTATTGAGGAAGAAGCCGACATAACTCCGCAGCGGCATATCGAACAAGTGCCCATCGTGCCGCAGGTCGGCGTAGTGCTTGAAATTGGGATTGATGTTGTCGCTGATCTGGTTGAACGTCTGGTTGATGTCTTTCACATCATAGTCCGCTTCCAGTGTGAGGACCGTGTTCGCATCCAGTTGCCGTTCGTAGATGCCGCCGACAATGGTGCGCCGATCGAGTCGACGTTGCGCGAGTTGTGGGGCGTTGCCGGCTTGCCGATGATCGAAGGTGAACTGCGCCTGGCTCAAACGGGTGGGTACGAGGGTATCCAGCCAATTGGTGATGGCCTTAAAATAGAAATTCTGCTTGTCGTCGATCCTGAATCGAAGATTCAGGTTGATCGTTTGCGTACTGTAGTTGCTGTGCCGGATAAATCCGTCTTCCCCCACGTTACTGGCGAAGAGGGAGACATCGAGATTTTCATATTGCTTGCCGACGGCGAGGGCTTCCTTGTGGTACCCGAACGACCCGCCGCTTCCGAACACCTCGGCTCCATTGATATCGCTGCCGCGCCTGGTCCTGAAATGCACCATACCGCCTATCGCATAGTTGTCGTACAGGGACGACGATGCCCCGCGAATCACCTCGGTGCTTCTCATAAACCAAGGATCATGGATATCGAGCCGGGACAACCCGTCGGACTGTGTCTGGACGAATCCGTCCTCGTAGATCTTAATGTCACGCACGGCGAAGGTCGTCTTGGCGCCTTGGCCACGAATCATCATGCTGAAGTCACGCGGTCCGTTGGCCTGGCGCAAGACCACGCCGGGGAGCGATTCCATCGACTCCTTCATCGTTCTGGTCGGCTGAGAATCCGTTTCTGAAGGAAGAGTCGACGACAGCGAGAGGCCCTCCGGCCGCTTTTGGAAGCGCGTGCTCACGATACTCGTATCGCTCAACTCATATTCCGGCATGGCTCCGGTAACCTGCGCTTGCTCGGGCGACACCTTCTCAGTGACCGTCTTGGGCTGCTCGGCCGGAGGTGGAGTACTCGCACGACCCTGCTTGAGTTCCTCCAGCTCTTGCAAGATGCCTTTGAGCTGTTCACGCAGTTGTTGCTCTCTCGATCCTTGCAGCCCGGCCTCTGCCGCGGCCGGCTCTTGTGCCAGGGCGACGTGATCCAGAGCAACAGCGCCTCCGAGCGCTGTGATTGCCACAATGATATGCCTCACTCTCTTGAACGACACCATAGCCCGTACTCCTTTGTTGTGATGAATGAAACGGAACAACCGCCTCCGTGCAGACGCAAGCCGAGCGAGCTACAGCTCTATCAGTGCAGGGAGATGTCTATGAACGTTGAGTGGATGCGACCTTACGAATGAGGCGGTGCGCGGGACTGAGCTGACTGCTGGGAAAGAAGATGCGAGACGGAAGATTTGACTAACGGCAGCATCGACACAAGGTGAAGCGGCTGTGTCTGTGGCGTGGGTGCAGGAAGGTCAACGGTCGGATTGGCGTCGCAGGCCCAGGCGCATAGGGAGGATTGCGTCGTTCCGCCTGTGTGATGATGGGATGAGCGTGACTCGCTCTCATGCGCAAAGAGACAAGCTAAGGCGCCGACCGAAAGCGTCAGGTATAGTGTCGCAAGAAGCAGAGCAGTCGGGACGAAACACTTCCTCATTTCCCGCTCTCCATGACGTGTCGCATCACCGCTACCGCCTCAGGACTATCCCAGGCGCGAGGCCCGACCGCTCGCCCGACGAGCGTGCCATCCCGTGCGATCACGATGGTGGTCGGGAGGCCGCGCACCATGAAGGAGCGCGACACTTCTTGATCTTCATCGAAGAGGACCGGCAGGTTGACACCCAACTGAGAGAGAAAGTGGGCGATGCCTTGCCGCTGCAGATCCGCCGTCACGGTCAACATGACAAAGTCTTTGGGGTCTAATTGCTGCTGCAATCGTGCAAGAGAAGGCATTTCTTCTTTGCAGGGCCCGCACCAGGTGGCCCAAAAGTTGACGAGCACCACCTTCCCGGCCAACTCACTCGACTTCACGACCTTATCATCTAGCGTCGCGAGCTCAAAGGGTGCCGCCATGCTCCCCGTCGGCAACCGGCTCATCTTGATCGAGGTAAAGAGATCGCCGGCAAGCGCGAGATCAGGCAGAACGATGCTCATCAGGGAGAGCATTGTAACGATCCCTGCTCGAGTCAAAAGTGCGTACACGTCTACGGCTCCTGCCTCGCGAGAATTGTTTCCGCCGGTAGCTGAAGCGTTTGCACCACCATGCGATGAGCCGGCATTGCATGCTCCATCCACGCCAAGACGGCGAGCCCTTTTGCATTCATCGAGAGGGTCGGCGTCTGGCCTTTTTTCTCATTCAATTTCTGCGGCGCGCTGAACGTCTGTCCACGGTCAAGGGATACGCTCATCACGATTTCCCGCCGGACAGGGGATTGTTCTTCCCAGACGAGAACGAGCCGCCCCTCAGGATCGACCGCCATTTGAGGATGATCCGGGAAGGTTCCCTTAGAGATGTTCAGTTTCTGCTTGGGTGAAAAGGTATCTCCCCGGTCATCCGAATAGGCTAGAAACACCGCCGGGGTTTCATCCACGCCCTCGGTGTACCAGGCGACATACAGCCGGCCAAGCTGATCTGTGCCGATCGAAACGGGCCGATGCGGGCAGCCGGGGAACACCCACTTGTCATGACCGACGATCACCGGTGAAGAGTAGGTATTCCCGCCGTCCGTGGAACGCGAGACCACGGTTTCGCGGAGATCGCCGGGGAGCACTTTACGCCAGGCCAGATAGAGCGTTCCATCCGGGCCGGTCGTGAGTGACGTCCGGCAACAGACACAGGTATTGTCGTCCACTTTAAGATTCTTCGCGACAGTGCGTCCGCGATCGGTCGAGCGGGTGACGAAGGTGCCGGATTCTTTCTTGCCTTCCCGTCCATCGATCCAGGCGACATGTACGACGCCGTCAGGAGCGACGTGAATCGAGTCGAAACTGTGGCCGATGACCTGCTCGTCGTCGTTCACCAGAATCGACGGCGAAAATGTTTTCCCGCCGTTCGTGGACCGGCTCAGCCGCAGTTCGTTCGAGAACGGCTTGTCGGGTGTCAGTTTCGGATGGGTCAAGGCCCAAGTCAGGAACACGTCGTCTCCGACGACCGTCAGCGCCGGCGCTTCCTGCCGCATGTAGGGCGCCTCGGTTGGCTGGTTCACTGTCACTGGAGCTCCGATCGGCCCTCCCGACTTCTCCGTTCTAGAATAGACCACCGTGCGGATGTCTTTGTCTTCCTCTATCCAGGCGAGCGAGATGCGGCCCTCGTCGTCGATTTTGACGGAAGGACCGACCACCGCCCTGACCCGATGATCGGCCGTCAGTTTTGGACCAAACCTCAACGATTGATCCGGCTCGGCCAACGCCATCGGCACGAGCGAGACAGCACTGATCACAATCCCGACCATCATAACCAGGCTTTGAGTGCTGAACGTCCGTTCGATCATAGTGCGCCTCATTTCGAGCCTCGAATGGAGATTTGCGCGTCACGTCCGCTTGAACCTTGTTGCGCGGAAACTCCGGGCAACGATTCAAGAGACTCCTTTAAGTTTCTTGTCGGCTGATCAGAAAATTCAGACCGTGGAACAGTGGACCGCGCCGTCCCTTCAGGCTGCGATCGAAGCCGGCGCAACTCACTCTCGATGTTTGCCCGCTCTCGCTGCAGTGTTTGAATCCGTGCCGTCCGTTCTTGCTCGTTCACCACGCCCTGTTTTTCTTCAGCCCAAACCGGCTAGCCACTATGCCTAGAAAACCGAACAGCAGCGCGGCTCGCACCATCTTCAGCCCTTGATCCGACATCAGGGACATAGAATCCCTCCTCTCGTGACTAGCCTCCGAGGCTATACACTATCGGGATATACACCGCGACTTCGGACGTACCGAGCGGTTGATGCATATGTAGCGGGCACACCAAGCGGATGGATTCTAAGGCCGCGTTATCGAGCGCCTCATGACCGGAGCTTCGATGAACCTTCACCTCAGACAGGTGGCCATCGGCTCGAATGACCGCTCGAAGCACAACCTTTCCTTCATCGCCATTGAAGCGCGCACTGCTGGGATAGCGTTTGATTTCAGCCAGTCTCCGTCTCAGCAATTCGGCCAGCCAGCCATGATCGACTTTGACAACGGGAGCTGGACTGGATGCCACTGCCACCTGTGGCGCAGGCTCCTGCACGACAGATTTAGCCGGCTTGGCCAGTTCTGACTCGGCAACGACGCTAGACGGTGATTCAACGATGACGTGTTCGGTTTGTTGCCCAACGGTGGCAGCCTGCGTCACCTCCGTTGATGGTTCCTCTTGTACCTGTGGAACGATCTCGGTGCTCGGTTGCACCGCCACTGTCTCTTGAATCGGCTGGTTCGTCTCGACCACTTGGCGGATCTCGCGTTGCACAACCGGCGTCACCTCCCGGGTTTGTACGTCCTGCGTGACCATTCGAGGCTTACGGGGGGGAGGGACTACCGGACGTGGAGTTGGCGTGACAGGCTCCTGAGTTGGCTTGGCTTCAGCCTGAACTGTTTCTTGAATCCGTTGTGGCTCGACCAACGCGACGTCCCACGTGAACACTTCTTTCGGTACGACCGGTTTGACCTGCGCCATAAGTCCGAGGGCCACCGTCAGTGCCAGGCCGTGAAAAATCCCGGACACCACCCATCCTTGCAGGCGATATTGTCTATTTAGATTGACCATCATGTGCTCACCACCGGTATGAATGTGTGCCCGGTTTTAGGCCGGCCATTCCTTCTTCTGCAATTCACCAAAGGAGGAGAAGTCTCAGATGCAATATCTGTAATCATCGAACAGAAGACTGGCTTCATCTCTCCGATGTCTGATCGGGCAGCGACCGTGCTCTCTTTCAGGGGAAAGAAGGCGTGACCGCTGTCACCGGTAAGCTCGGAGGGTGAAAACAGAGGAGAAGTTATGCGAAGGGTGGCGCACGTGCTGGCGGCTGAACCGTGAGGATAGCACCGACTTGTGGTCCAACACACTGTTGCTCTAGGAAAACGACTTGTTCAACCGGAGCGAAGTAGACAGAGGTTCCCTCGACGGCATCGGCAGCGATACAGAGCCATGAACAGAGTGCGGAGGCATGTGTCGCCGCGCTGTGATGCTCGTGTTGCCCCATGTGGGCGGTGAGCTGGGGGTAGGCAATCCCGCTGAGCGCCACAAGCCAGAGCGCGAATCCTCCAACGACACATTGTCGAAGCTTATAAGTCATAGGCTGTTATCGGAGAGCCGCTGCCTTGATTGGCGCTTGTTTCTGAATCCGCGCGATAGTTTCATCGATCTTCTGCTCAGTTAACAGTCCGCCCTTGATATATTCCTGCACGCGGCCCTCTTGGTCGATGAAGACGCTCACAGGTAATCCGAACACCCCGAATTGATTGGCCACTTTGTTGTCGTGATCCATCAGGACCGGGAAGGTGTGGCCGTATTGCTTGATGTGCTCGCGCACCCTGACGTCATCTTCCAATTCATTAACAGCCAAGACCACGAAGCCCTTGTCGCGCAGTTTATCGTAGGCTGTTTGCATGGCCGGCATTTCGGTCGTGCAGGGCTTGCACCAGGTGGCCCAGAAGTTGAGGAGTACGATCTTCCCGCGATACTGGCTGAGGCTCTGTTCCTTGCCTGCCAGATCGGCCAAGCGAAAATCCTCAGCCTGCATGCCGACCGTCGGGACTCGCGAGCCCATGCTCCAGACATCGAACGGTAAGACCCAAAGAGTGGCGACCAGCATACCGATCATCAGGACTTGTAGACGTGTCATCTCGACCTCCTCATGGCAAAGCGCACTGATCTTACGACGGGTTCATGACTTGGAACATCTTCGTGATGCCAAATACATAGCTCACACCCTGAGCCAAGTTTCCATTGAAATCACGGGCAATGGGAATCTGTGAATAGAAATACACCGATGTGTTTTCCGTCAACGATGTCTTGATAGCTTCACCGAGATTGAGTTGGAACCCAGGTGTATAGGCAAAATATGTGGATCCGGTTGTGGGGACCGCTCGATTCGAGATGTTCGAATCAAGCACCAGTGCCTCGCCGGGAAAAAGTACGCCATCGCTGGGTGTTGCTGAGCGAGACAGCGACCCGCTATACGCATCATGAACCATGTAGCGGTAGTTGAACTGATTGGTTAGCACGAGCCAGGGAACCGTGACGAGATTCGCGCCGAGTCCAAAATCGAATTGATCCCCGAATTGATAGCCAAAGTTATTCCGGAACGTATGCCGGTAACTGGCAGAGGCGAATTGGTTCAACCGATGGGGGATAATTTCATAGGTTTGATAGATCGATCCTTGAAGTCCGAATTGACCTCGTCCAAGCTGGGCGGTCGGTTCCATCGTCTCAGCGCCCTCTATACCCGCAGTTTTCTGATTATGATCACCTGTGGGAATATACACGCCGAAGCCCGTCACCACCATGCTGCTCAGCGTGGGTAACAGGTTGTACTTCGCGTTAATAAAGATGTCGCCAATGCCGTTATCGGAAAAACGATTGAGCACACCGGTGCCACCATTCCCATCGATGTCTTCTCCCAATCCATCGAAGTGCTGATGTTTGACCCGCTTATAAGGGATCGCGACTTCGAGCCCGAACCGATCGGTGATGCCGTAATTCAAGTCCAGCGTGTACATTTGGCTAATGGTTCTGATCTCCCGGTGATGGTCGAGAATCAGCTGCCTATTGTCGAGGTCGACAGCGGGAATCACCCCATTCGTGCCACTCAGTAGTGTCCCTTGAGGCGTATAATTGTAAAAAGCGTTGACGGTGAGTAAGCCCTTTGGCGATACCTGTTGTTGCGATCCGATCACGACAAAGCAGGTGACGGACCCGCATGATGCCTGCGCAGGCTGAGCGCCGGGCCACGAAAAGAAAACCAGAGCAAGACCGAGAATAAATCCGAGTGTGAACCGTTTCCCTACCATGATGCGGCTGGTCCTTTCTCTCTATTGCGATTGTCTCCATCCACCTGCCCTGTAATCCGCTCAGCGGATCACGGGAGAGATTGAGTACGGCCCGCTGCGAGCCGAAGAGCAACGAAGACTATAGAGAGAAAGACGGAGGAGCACGGCTAGAAGAAATCTGACAGGATTCAATCGAGGGCTGCGCAACATGAGGGAGCGCGATGAGCGCAATCGGACTGAGCTCAGCTTGAAACGTGATCACCGCAGTATCGAGAACTGTCCCGGCGGCACACATCCAGGAACAGAGCAGGGTGCCATGCGTAGCAGCTTGATGCTGGGCATGGTGCCCGGCATGCTCGACCGACTGTGCCTGTGCCAATCCGCCGACGGAGAGGACACAGAGGACCAAAAAGACCGACAGGAATTTGAGGACGACGTGGTTCACTAGATATTGACCCAAGTGTTATGCGACCGAATGCTACTGGACAGCCACTAGGCCTGTCAAGACGGCGGCTCAGGGGTGGAAGCCTGAAGAAGGGTGAAGGTGTAGTGGAAAGATAAAGTTTGAAATTGTCGAAGGTATGAGGTGCCGCTTGTTATAGGATTCAAGGAAAAGGTATTGTATAGTGCGCTAAATATTTTCGGAGGGGTCGGCGTTCGTTTCGAACGACAGTATCATGGTTACGCAACTACTCAACCAAATCTTCGGCAGTAAAAACGATCGTGAAATCAAGGCAATCCGCCCGATTGTGGAGCAGGTTAATGGCCTGGAGTCCGGTCTGACTCCACTCTCCGACCAGGCCCTCGCGGACAAGACCCAGGAATTCAAGAAGCGTGTCGGAGCCGGGGAGACCCTGGACAATATCCTGGCCGAGGCCTTTGCGGTCTGCCGTGAGATGTCCCGCCGTAAGCTGAACATGCGTCATTTCGATGTGCAGTTGATTGGCGGCATGATCCTGCATAAGGGCCGCATCGCTGAAATGAAGACCGGCGAAGGGAAAACCCTGATGGCCACGCTACCGATGTATCTGAATGCCCTTGAAGGCAAAGGCGTACATCTCATCACGGTGAACGACTATCTCGCCAAGCGCGATGCGCAGTGGATGGGTGTGCTGTATCACGCGCTGGGGCTCTCGGTAGGCATTATTCAGCATGACGCTTCATTTTTCTTCGATCCGGCCTATGACGCCTCCGACAAGCGGCTCCAGTCTCTCCGTCCCTGCACGAGGCCTGAAGCCTATCGGGCCGATATTACGTATGGCACCAACAACGAGTATGGGTTCGATTATCTCCGGGACAACCTGGTCGCCACAGACTTAGCCCAGTGCGTGCAGCGCGAATTGAATTACGCCATCGTGGACGAAGTCGATAGTATCCTCATCGACGAGGCTCGTACGCCGTTGATTATCTCCGGTCCGACGGACGAGACAACCGATCTTTACTACCGCATCAACGCGATCATCCCGCAGCTGAAACCGGAGCAGGACTACACAGTCGAAGAGAAAACGAAGACCGCGTCGTTGACCGAAGACGGTAACGTCCGGGTCGAGAAATTGCTCGGCGTGGACAATCTCTACGATCCCGATCATATGAATCTTGTCCATCATGTCGTCAAGGGGCTCCAAGCCTATAGCCTCTACAAACGGGACGTGGACTATGTCGTGAAAGAGGGCGAAGTCATCATCGTAGATGAATTTACCGGACGGCTCATGCCGGGACGCCGCTGGAGCGATGGACTACACCAGGCCGTTGAGGCTAAAGAAGGCGTGAAGATCGCGAACGAGAATCAAACGCTGGCCTCGGTCACCTTCCAGAACTATTTCCGGATGTACAGGAAGCTTAGCGGTATGACCGGCACGGCGGACACAGAAGCGGCGGAGTTCGCCAAGATTTACAATCTCGACGTCAACGTGGTGCCGACCAATCGCAAGATGATCCGATTGGATTATGCGGATGTCGTCTATCGTACCGAGAAAGAAAAGTTCACCGCGATCGTCGAAGATATCAAGGAATGCCACGAACGTGGCCAGCCCGTCTTAGTCGGCACGATTTCCATCGAAAAATCAGAACGGCTCGCCGGCTACTTGAGCCGGACCGGCGTCAAGCACAACGTCCTCAACGCGAAGCAGCATGAGCGCGAAGCCGAGATCATCGCCCAAGCCGGACGCAAGGGCGCGGTGACCATCGCCACGAACATGGCGGGCCGCGGCACCGACATTCTCCTGGGCGGCAGTCCCGATTTCATGTTCAAGCAGATTCTGTACCGGGAGGAAGACCTGCCTGATGCGCGCAAGCTGGAGATCTTCGAACAGATTCGAGACGACTGCGAGAAGGACAAGCAAGCGGTTATCGCAGCAGGCGGACTCCACATTCTCGGGACTGAGCGCCACGAAAGCCGCCGGATCGACAACCAGCTCCGAGGCCGGGCGGGTCGCCAGGGCGATCCTGGTTCGTCACGCTTTTATTTATCGTTGGAAGACGACCTGATGCGTATCTTCGCGTCCGAGCGGGTTTCCCAACTGATGCTCAAGCTTGGCATGGAAGAAGGTGTCCCGATCGAGCATGGCATGGTCACCCGGGCCATCGCCAACGCTCAGAAGAAAGTTGAGGCCCACCACTTCGAAATCCGGAAACAGCTATTGGAATATGACGATGTCATGAACAAGCAGCGCGAGGTGATTTATCAGCACCGGCGTGCCGTCTTGGGCGGATCGAATCTGAAAGACGATCTTCGCGGCATGATCGACGGTCTGGTGGAGTCCGCGCTGAACATCTATTGCCCGGCTGAACAATATTCCGAAGAATGGGATATTAAAGGGATCACTGAACTCATGCATGGCCAGTTCAGTTTAGATATCGCCCAAGGCAAGAACGACGGCGGCGAAGCGCTTCGCACCATTGGGCGTGACGCGTTGCTCGAAGACCTGCGTACGCAGGTGCGCGAGGCCTATGACCGGAGGGAGCAGGATCTGAGCCCGGACTTGATGCGCTTCCTGGAGAAGACGTTCATGCTCCAGGTCATCGACCACCACTGGAAAGACCACTTATTGGGGATGGATCACCTGCGGGACGGGATCGGATTGCGCGGCTACGGTCAAAAAGATCCGCTCATTGAGTACAAGCGCGAAGGCTACGATCTCTTTGCCGGTATGATGGAACGAGTCAAATCCGATACGCTCGATCGGCTCTTTCATGTTCAGGCCGTGCGGCACGAAGAACAACCCAACGCCGCACCAGCGCCTCCCCCACCCC
>Ga0163153_10002486_pt1 | contig 26633 bp, 18 predicted proteins | sample OliLakLV19MP6IB1_FD_148629 | JGI IMG/M metagenome (GOLD analysis project Ga0163153, IMG submission 148629) | Freshwater microbial mat bacterial communities from Lake Vanda, McMurdo Dry Valleys, Antarctica - Oligotrophic Lake LV.19.MP6.IB-1 | ecosystem: Environmental > Aquatic > Freshwater >...
CTCCCCCGCCGCCTCCGCCGCCTCCGCCTGGAGAGGCGCCAATGGCGCCGAAGCCAACGAAGCCGGCTTCGTACGGCGGTGCGAAAATCATGGCGTGCATCGGCGACTCGGTGTATTTCGTCGACGGCACGCGCATCTCCGTCGGGGAAGAGTCCAACGGTCTTCGCGTGATCTCCGCGAATCCTCCGTGGGAAGTCACCGTCAGTCACGGCGGCTGGGACTGGGTCGTCTCGATGCTGCCCGATTCGACGGAGTCATTCTTCGGCGGCTCACTCGCGCAGTTCGGGACCTCCAACCCGGGCATGGAGTCAGCGCCACGAGCCACTCCCCCAGCCGAAACTGCATCTCCGTCCGCGCCCGCTGTTCCGAGCGCCGGCGCGTCTCCTCCGGTCGTGACGCATCCAGACGGACGAACGCTGCCTGCACCTGATCCTGCCGAGGGCGAAGCGCCCCCAGAGTCCGAAGGCGGCAGCACCGACAACGATCCAGCCAGCGCGCCGGAGGCGCAGGGTGCTCCGAATGCGCCGGAGACCGCGGGTGCGACAGGCGCAGCGGGCGCTCCGAGTGCACCTGACTTGCCACCGGTGCTGACGAAGGCGCAGGTCGAGCAGATGGATCGCGCGACCGCTCAGCTTGCGATTTCCGCCGTCACGCGAGCGCGTCTCAATCGAAGTCTCGACGAACAGACTCGCGCTCGACTCAACCAGGAATATGTCTGGTTGCAGCAGCAGATGAAAAAACTTCCTCGATAGTGGCGGCTCTGGCCCGTCAGGGCGCTCGATCAACACACGCTCAGCCGTGCAACGGCTCCGGGAATGCTCGGCAATCCGGGCGGCGGGGCCCCGTTTGCTTCGACCTCTCAGTACAGTGCCAACTCGCCAAGCGACCGTTGGCCCTGCGACACCCGGTGACGGTCCACGATGGAGACTCGAGCTTTGAAGACACGCTTGACGCGCATGCTGTGCATCCCCCGCCCCGCTTCGATCCGCAGCAGGATCATGCTGGTCGCATCCGCCCTGATCGCAGCGAGTGCCATGACCGTGGCCGTGAACTCTGCGTCGGCGCAGACTCGGCGCCCCCAGCCGGCACCGCAGCCTGACGCACCGATCGCCGCCGCCGCGGCACCGCAGGACGGCGCACCTGCGCCGCGCCGGGTGCAACCGCAAGCGCAACCACCCGCTGCTGCGCCGGGCGCTGACGGAGCCGGCGACGCAGGGGCGGAGAACGGCGGCGCTGGCGACACAGCGCCGGCGAACGGGAACGCGCCAGGCGCCGATCGCGCGAACGGCGCGAGTGGCGCGAATGGTGCGGGCAACGCGAATGGTGCAGCTCCGACCGTACCAGGCGATGCCCCGCCTGCTACGGAAGATGGCGCACCACCGAGCATCATCAGCGGCACGCGCCGCGCCGGCGGTGAAGAGCAGGTCAAGCTCGTCGCCAATCAGGCGAAGGCCAAGGAATTCGTGCGGCTGATTGCCGAGGTCACGGGCAAGACTGTGATCCCGCGCATGACGACCGCTGGCGAAGTGCCCATCACCATCGTGAACGACCGGTGGGTGACGCGGCGCGAGGCGCTCGATCTCATCTTCCAGGCGTTCCGCGTCAACGACATCGTCGTCGTCGAGACTGATCGATACATCTTCATCGACACGATGGCGAGCGTGCTGCGCCTCGGTCCTCATCCGGTGCTCGGACCAGAGGTGGACATCCTGAGCCTCTCCGAGGATGGCCAGTGGGTCTACAAGATCTTCAAGATCCAGAACACGAAGGTCGACGCGCTCGCCAGCCGCATCACGGACCTGCCCGAGTCCGCGTCGCTCAATCCAGATCCCAACAGCAATCAGTTGATCTTCTTCGGCGACCTGTCGACCGCCAAGCGCGTGCAGCGATTGGTGACCGTGCTCGATACGCCCGCGTATGTAGACGTGCAGACCAAGACGTTCCGGTTGCAATGGGCGGACGCGTCGCAGGTGTCGGGGTTCATCTCCGACCTCTTCTCAGCGAGAGGCGGCACCGGTGCGGCGGGCGGCCAAGCCGCACAGCGCGGACAGGCACAGCGCCCGGGACAGCCTGCGCAGCGCGGCGCTCCTGGTCAAAGTGGCGGCGAACTCGTCGGCACGAGTGAGCAGTTGCTCGTGAGCGTCGTGCCCGCGCTCAACTCGCTCACCGTTCGCGCGGAGCCGGCGGTGATGCACGAGATCGAGCGGCTCATCGCCACCGCGTGGGATGTGAATCCCTCCAGCGGCGGACAGATCTTCAAGTACTACGACCTGAAGTACACCGATCCGTTGAAGGTGAAGGAGGTGCTCGCGTCGCTGCTCGAAGCCGGCGGAAGCGGCAGCAGCGCGAGCCGCGCCGGCGGTCGAGGCGGTGCAGGTGGCGCCGCAGGCCGCATCCCATCAGGCGGCGGTGGCGAAGCTGGCGCCGATGTCGCGGTCGCCAACATCTTCCGGATCGAAGCGTATCCCGACTCCAACCGACTGCTCGTCATCTCGAAGACGCCGGACAACTTCGCGTGGCTCGATCAGATGATCGAAGATCTGGATCGTCCGCTGAAGGTCGGCTTGCCGTTGAATGTGCCGCTCAAGCACGCGAACGCCGTGGAGATGGCTGAGATCCTGAACGCACTGCTGGCTCCGGCTGGCGCGGATGCACGGATCACGGCACCCGAGACGGGACTCACCGGCATCGACTTTGCCAGCGCCGGTGGTGGCACGACGGGCGGCTCCGGGGGAGGAGCGACCGGCGGTGCCACGGGCGGCAATGGAGCGGGTGGAGGCACCGGGCAGGAGATCAGGTTCCCCTGGCAATCGTCACGCGGCGCCGGTGAGGCGGCGCAGACCGAAGTGAGCGCCATCGTCGGCAAGAGTCGCGTGGTGCCCAACTCCAACCAGAACTCGCTGCTGGTGTTGGCGACGCCGGAGATCCAGGAAGCGCTGTTGACGATCATCGAGGATCTCGATGTGCCGGGCCGCCAGGTCATGATCACGGCGATCCTTGCCGAAGTGCAGCTCGGCGATCAGCTTGCATACGGACTTCAGTTCGGTCCGGCTGGACTGCAGCCGTCGAACCCGAACAATGCGATCGTGATCACCGGCGGCACCGAGGGCCGGATGTTCTCCGGTTCGCGTGAGGGCGACTTCATCGGCGACCTCACGACGAGCGTGCTGAGCTTCGGCGTCGATGCCACCGTCATTCTGCAGGCGCTCGATGAGGTGACGAACGTCAGCATCCTCCAGTCGCCGCGCATCTACACGAGCGACAACAAGGAAGCCAAGTTCTTCGACGGCCAGGACATCCCCTTCCAGACGCAGGCGTCGGATCAGGGAACTGCCGGCGGCGTGACCGCGGCGTTCGATCAGATTCCCGTCGGCATCGCAGTCAACGTGCGCCCGCGCATCACAAAGGAGCGCAACGTCTACATGGACATCGAGGTGCTGCTCTCGAACCAGAACCTCACGAGTCCTTCCGGCGTCGGCGGAAATCCCGTCATCGATCGCCGTCAGACCAACACGAAGATCACGGTCAAGAACGGTCAGACGATCGTCATCTCGGGCATTCGCAAGGAGCAGCGCAACTTCAAGAAGTCGAAGGTGCCATTCCTCGGTGACATTCCGATCCTGGATCTCGTCTTCGCATTCACCGACGATACGACCACCACGAAGGAACTCGTCGTCTTCATCACGCCGATCGTGGTCGACAATCCGGACGAGAACGATCACAACTTCAATGTGCGGGAGCGCGAGCGACTCCGCGAGTTGGCGAAGCCGCTCAACGAGCAGAGCGAGAAGCTCATCAAGGGTGCCGGTTTCACGCCCAACAAGGACAGAACGGGCGAGCCAGAACTTCTCACACCGATCCTGCCCGACCCGGCGCCCGAGGTGCCGTCGAAGCCGGTCGGAACGCCCTGACCTGATGGTGCTGGTTGGCCTGTGCATCGGCTCGATGATTCAAGTGACCCATCACTGTCCTTCCGCGCTGCGCGGCGGGGCCGCGCGTCCGCGTTGGCGCGCTGCGATCGCGCTGGCGGCGACGACAGCGCTCGTGGCCTCGCTGACGGCGTGTGAGCAACAGCGAATCACCGAGTCGCGCCTGCTGGTGCCCCCGCCACAGAAGGCCGGCACTTCAGATGGGCGAACCGATGGCTTCCTTCGCGTGGCGCTGGAGCCGGTGGGCGAGATTGCGAACGATGGCTTCACGCTCCCGGTCTTCTCCCCCGACGGTCGATTCCTGGCGGTGCAGGCGTCGAGCAACGCCGACTGGCCGACGCTGACGGCCGGCCTCGATCAAGCGAAGGTGGTCGTCGGACGCATCCGGGTCTTCGAGATCGGCGATGCTGGACTCGCTCAACGATCCGTCATCGACGGACCGTACTTGCTTGGTCGCTCTGCGGACGCCGCGGGGTTCCTCATCGAGAGCCCGCAACCGGACGGCTCGCGCGCCATCGGCCGCGTGCAGTGGAGCGACGGCGACATCACATGGCTCGCGCGAGATGAATTCGTCAACGCATTCGCCGTCGTCGGTCCGCGCGGAGAAATGGCATGGGCGCGTCGCAAGGTGACGGAGCGGAACTTCGAGATCGTGATCGATCGTCCCGAAGGCCGACTCACATTCGCAACGCAGCCTGAGCACTCGTGGCTGCTGCCACGCTTCGATGTCAACGGCAACCTCTTCGTCTGGCGGATCTTCGACGGCACGCTCTCACTCGGCTTCCTACCGATGATCGCGGGACAGCCCGAGTCGACGGAGACGCTCCAACCGGCGCTGCGCCTTCGCTCGATCAGCCTTCGTGGATCGGCCGAGCGCGCCGTCGGAGCCATGACGCCATCGGACGGCATGGGTCCGCCGCCGCATGCCGAGTGGCTGCTCTTCTTCCACCCCGACCTTCGCCGCATGTGCATCTGGGACGCTCGCTCGGACGAGATCCAGTTGCTCGCCGACGGGGCTGTCGGAGCCGTGGTCGTGAAGGGCGGCGACGCGACGAGTGCGCTCGTGGCGCTCCCGGAGAGGCTCGTTGAGCAGACGCTGCCATCACGGGCCGGCGATGTGCCTCTCCGCGTGCTGGAGGGGCTCTGGGTGCCGCGAACTGCCGTCGATGCCGAGGGACGCTTCCTGGTCGTTTCGCCGGACCGCGCCAAACTCAATCTGGCGCGGCTGAGGATTCAGACCTCGTCGTCGTCCTCTTCTTCTTCCTCATCGTCGTCGTCCTCGTCCTCGTCGTCGTCGAGGTCGTAGTCCTCGTCGTCCTCGTCTTCATCTTCTTCGTCGTCGTCCTCTTCGTCCTCGTCTTCGTCCTCTTCCTCTTTCTCCTTCTCCTTCTCCTTCTCCTTCTCTTCGACCTCTTCCTCAGCCGCTTCCTCTTCCTCTTCTTCCTCCTCGATCGCGTCGTCGTCTTCCACTGCCTCGTCACCGTCGACTTCCTCTTCGTTCTCGACCGGCTCGTCGGACTCAGGCTCCGGCACGTCTTCGTCGTCGCTCCGCTTCTTTCCGCCCTTTTCCTTCGCGCACTCGATCAGGACGGCGACGCCCGCGCCGACGCTGCATGACGACAGAGACGACAAAGACGACTCCCACGACGGTGCCTTGGCATCGCGTTCGAGGACATCAGACAACAGTGTGAGCACGCGCATGGGTTTGAATCTCCGAACCTGCGTCCCGCAGGTCGGCGATTTATGAACGGGCGCGGAGCAAAAGTCAACGCGCGGGTCCGGAGGGCAGCAGGACGCAGACGCTGCGACTGGTCCCGGAGCCCACAACGGCGCCATCGACAAGGGCCCAGCGATCTGCTCGATCGCTCATCGGAACGACGATGGGATCGACGAGCAACTTGGCCCCTTCGCGACGCGAGAGTTGGTAGAGCACGGCGCCGCTCGATGATCCGACCGGGCGATCCGGATTCGTCTGATAGGCAATCGCGGACTCAGGGTCGATGACCATGAGCGTTGTCTGCGACGGCAGTACGGATCCGAAGTTGCGATCGATCGCGATCGCATCCTGACCGATGATGCGGCCGGTCGGATCGAAGAGCACCAGGCGATCGGAGGCGAGCGTCACGATCGCGTCGCCGATTCGTTGCAGCGACTCGGGTGTCGATCGCATGAGCGTGCGACGAGCGGGCGCGATGAAGCGATCGGTCTGGATGACGCCCTGGAGCAGGTCGAGCGCCACGATCTCGTCGCGACGCACTCCGCGATCAGGCACCAGCAGCTTCGTGTCACCCGCCTGCGGGCCCGGTTCCTTGTGACCAAGGCGGTGGTCGATGCGACTCCAGGCGCGCTCCGGCCTGCCCGGAACAAAGGCGGTCACTTCGTTTCGAGCGGACGCGAGCACGATCGGTCCCGGTGCGAGTGAGACCCATTCAAGTTCCCCCGCGAGGTCGATCGTGTCGAGCACGGTGCCTCGCGCGGGATCGAGCAGCACGAGTGTCGATTCGAGCGCACCGTCAGCGGTCCGCCGCGTGCCGCCGACGGCGACGACCCATGCATTGGCCGCGACCAGCGATGTTCGTGCGCCCTCGGCTCCGATGACCGTCTCGATGAGGCCATCAAGTCGCCACTTCACGGCGCCGTCGCGCATGTCGACGCACGCGACATCGCCGTTGCGCCGCACTAGGATCAGCCACGGGTCGGCGCGGAACGGGGTGACTTCGCCCATCGACAGCGCGTTCGAATCGCGCGGGCTGTGCTGCGTGATCGCCGCTGCCGCTGTCGGTCGACTGCGATCGAAGACCTCGGCCACCACCGGCAGCGTCCATGCGAGCGTTCCATCGGCGGCGTCGAGCGCAATGATCGACGGTTCGACGCCCTGCCCCGATTGCCAGAGCACGACATGTTTACCGAACGCCAGCACGACCGGATCGTCGACATCGATCGGATGCGACCAGACTCTCTCGAGGCTTTCTCCGCGACGAAGCGTGAGATCACTCTGTGTCTCGCTGCCGTCGCGACGCCCGACGAAGAGCGCGCGGTCGCTCGGTCGCTCGGCTTCGGCCGCCGGAACGAGTTGCGCCAAACGACCCGGAATGCTGGTGCCACCTTCGGCGATCAACCCGACCTCGGGCCAGCGCCGCACGGCCGGATGCGCTGGCGCCAGCGCGAGAATCGCGTCGCGGACGGCGGTGATGTCCTGCGCGGATCCCGCGCCCGCGCTCGTGCGGTCGAGCAGCGCCACAAGTTCGAGTGCAGCCGCCTCGTTCCAACCTTCGCTGCGAGCGAGCGAGGAGAGCGTGGCAACCAAGGATCGGGTTCCAGCCTCCATGCCGGCGAGACGGGATCGATTGCGCATCGACTGCGCGGTGAGGATGAAGGCATCGCGCGGGCGACCGGAACTGACGAGCGCGGCGACGGCGCGCTGCGCCGCGGCGACGCCTGCTGCACTGCCCGTCCACGCCTCAGCGACTTCGACCAGTGACTCGATGGTCGCGTCAGCGCCGACGGCGCGAAGCGCCTGTTCCGCCGCACGCTCGCGCGCGACGAGCGCACTGGGACCGACCATCTGGACGAGATCGACGAGCCGGGCCATGACGATGGCCGACGCTGGGATCTCCGATTCGGGATCGATGACCATCGTGCGGCGCAGTTCGTTCGACGCGAGTACGCGCTGCCACGCCGCCACTGCCTCGGTCGCTCGATTGCGGCGCAGCTCCCACGCACCTTCCGCCACGGCACACGCGATCTGGTGGCTCGGTGCGCGAGCCGACGCATGCGCCGCCGCGATGAGTTGGCGCATCGTGTCGTCCGGCAGATCGAGATCCATCGCGCCGTTCAACAGGCGCTGCAGCAACTCGGTGCGCACGCCGTCGTCGCCGGTGCGATCCACCGCCGCGACGGTCGTCGCCACACCTTCGAAGATCATCGACGGCACGGCGCACTGGATGCCGAGTTCGAGCAGCGCCAGCGAACGCGTCGGGTCGTCGGGATCGCGCGCCATCCAGTTTCGCACGGCGCGCTCGGCGCTCTCGAGCGGCATGAAGCAGTCGAGTCGATCACCGGCCGCGTGAAGTACTTGACCACCGGCGAGCAGCACATTGCCCGGCGAGCCGGTCTCGATCACGCGAACGATCACGGCCCGCTCGACATCGACGACGAGCACGCGGTCGGCGAGCGGGATGACGGCGGCGCGGCGACCATCGATGAGACCCTCGGCGAATGCGAGGCGCCCGCGCACCGCCGTTGGCGCGAGTTTGATCCCGGCGTCGGCGAGCAGCGTCGAGAGTCGCCATCGCGGGCGATCGAGCTCGTCCGCGCCGAAGAGCAGGATGTCGTCGCCGATCGAGAGCACGAAGCGACCGTCGGGCGAGGCGAGCAGCGAGCGCGGCGCGCCCCACGCTTCGCCTGCCCCAGTGGTGAAGCTGCGACGCACCTCGCCGTTCTCGAGATCGAGCAGCAGCACGGCGACACCGTCGGGTGCGATCGTGAGCAACCCGTTGTCGATGATCGCCGGCGCACTTGTCTCCCACGGCAGCGGCCAGCGCGAGATCTCCGTCACCGGAACCGGGAAGCGCGCCAGCCAGCGGATCGTTCCGCGATCGACATCGATTCGCGCCGTGGCGCCGAGCGACGAGCTCACGAACACCGAACCCTTGGACGCAACCGGATCGGAGAAGGCGCGCATGCTGCTCATCGGGCGATTGCCGCCACCGACGAGATAGGTCATCCATCGCGGCGCGCCCGTGGCGAGATCGAATCCCGCGAGCGTCGCGACGCTCTCGATGCGCGCGTTCATCTTGCGGGCCATGACGATCACGGTGTCGTCGATGATGAGCGGCGCGCTGTGCGGGAAGAGGCCTTCACCGCCGTCGATGTCCGGTGGCTCGAGTCGCGCCAGCAGTTGTTCCCAGCGGACGGCGCCGGTCTCCGCATCGAGCGCGAACAAGCGGCCGCCACCCGTGCGGCGCGTCGCGGAGCCGTGCCCGGTGAGCACAATGAGTGTGTCGCCCGCGAGCGCCATGCTCGAGAGATCGCTGATCGGCACGACTTCCGCATCCTCGTCCGCGAGCGTCTGCTGCCAGCGCACGCGTCGACTGAGGCGATCGATGGCGGTGATCACATGACCCTCGTTGATGAAGACCCGATCACCCACCGCGAGTGGCGACACGGTCATCAACGAGCCTTCGTCCGCCGCCTGCGCCGCCGTCGGCAGATTGAGCAGCGGGCCCGTCAGTGGGTTCAGGTAGCGCCGTGTGTACGGCGCGTTGGGCAGCGGCAATCGCCAGATGCGATGCCACGCGGACGCAGCATCGATCGGCGCGGCGGGAGAGGCGTCGGCGAGACGATGTGCGCGTTCGCGCTCGAGTGCCGCCGCGATCGGTTCGAGTGCGCGATCCTCGGTGACGAGCGCGGCGAGCGCCGCGACTTCGACATCGGCGAGCGCGAATTCACCCAGGCGCGCCAGCGCACGCGCGCGCATCGATCGCACGAAGGCTCGATCGCGCGATGTTCCGATGCGCGCCAGCTCCGTGTCGGCCACAGGCCGAAGGTGCGCGAGCGCGGCGGCAGGACGGCCCGCTTCGAGGTCGCGCTGCGCCAGGCGAAGCGCCGCAAGGAGCCCATCCGGCGACAGCGGTGCGATGCGCACGAGCGACGCGTCATCGCCCTCATCGCGGTAGCGCTCGACCGCGGGAGCGATGACCCTGTCCCATTCGGCTCGCACCTTCGGCGATCCGCTGACGAGCGAGAGCACGCGCGCGGACGCGGGCACGAAGCGATCGCCGCCTTCGTCCATCGGCACGAGTCGATCCGCGTACTCGCTCAGCACCCGCTGCACGAGGCGCGCGGACTCCTCGGGATTCGTGTCACGCAGATCCTCGGCGCGCCGGCAGAGCTGCAGTGCGGTCGGGCTGTCCCCCACCGTCGGGATCGTGACCTCCTGGGCCATCGCCTGCGCCAGCAGCACGCACGGCACTGCCGCCGCCGCGATGCGACGCATCAGCGAGGCTCGGCCGGAACGGCTCGTTGGCTCGATCAGGATCCGCACGCTCGTGGGCCTCCGATGGGGCGCCGGGCCGCCGGACGGCGGCGATGGACGCTCCTCGCTACATTCTTCGTGTCCATGGAGCAAAGGCCAGCACAGGAGCGCGCGGAAGTGCGCAACAGAGCATCGATCACGCCCTGTAAGCAGTCGATCGGTCCCGGTTGCACCAATCGATCGGTTGGCGCGGGCCACGCGTGGTGCGCGCTCCGCGCGATCGTGGCGCTCGGCGCTGCCGTGTTCTGCGTCGGGTGCGTCACGCCTCCCGACATCTCGATCACCGCAGTGAATGTCGTCGAAGTGGGCCAGGAGGCATCGGAAGTGTCGATCATGATGTCGCTCGAGAATGCATCGGAGGTTCCGATCAAGCTCGACATGTGGGATTACCGCTTCGCCATCGGCGGACATTCGTACAGCGGCCAATGGTCCGCCGGGTTGACCATCCCGCCGAAGCAGACTGTGACGACTTCGATTCCCGCCGTGCTGCCGACCGCGGCGGCCGTCAGTGCGACTTCGTCGTGGCGCGTCGGCGGCAGTGTGACCTTCCTGGCGCCGAGTCGTCTCGCCGAGGTGCTCTTCGAACTTGGGCTCAATCGGCCGAGCGCGTCGTTCAACGGCGCGGGCACCACGGTCGGCAGCGGCGGACCGGCGCCAAGCGCCGGTTGAGCCACGGGGTTCTTAGTCACGCGCTCACGCGGTTCCGGCCGCGCGATTCGCGTCGACCCGAGCGAGCGCACTCTGCATGAGTCGCGCGTGCACGCCCATCACGCAGGGGTCCGCAGGATCGCACCCATCCTTGCGCACGCGCTGATAGGTGCCATCGGGCTGCATCTGCCACGCACTGGCGCAATCGTCGAGACAGATCTGCAGGATCTCCCAGAGTTGGCCACGAAGCGCGCGCTCCTCGATCGGCGTCGCCGCCTCGACGCGCGTCTGGAGGTTGCGATACATCCAATCGGCGCTGCCGATGTAGAAGTCGCCCTCGAGCGGATCATCGCGACCGCCCTGGAACCAGAAGATGCGACTGTGCTCCAGGAAGCGACCGACCACGGAGCGCACGCGGATGTTGTCGGAGAGACCGGGCACGCCAGGTCGCAGGCAGCAGAAGCCGCGCACGATCAGATCCACCTGGACACCGGCCATGCTGGCGCGATAAAGCGCGTCCATGACGCCGCGATCCTCCAACTGATTCATCTTCGCGATGATGCGGCCGGGGCGAGCCTTCGTGTGCAGCAGCGTCTCGCGCTCGATGAACTCGAGAAAGCGGCGTTTCATTGCGACGGGTGCGACGAGCAGCTTCGCGTACTCCTTCTGTCGAGAGCGGCCGGTCATGTAGTTGAAGAGTCCGACGAGATCCTCGGTGATGCGCGGGTCGCTCGTGAAGAGGCCGAGGTCCTCGTAGAGGCGCGCGGTCTTCGAGTTGTAGTTGCCGGTGCCGATGTGTCCGTAGCAGCGCAGGCCCGTCGACTCCTGTCGAACAACGAGCGTCGTCTTCGTGTGCGTCTTGAGTCCGACGACGCCATAGGCGACATGCACGCCGGCGTCCTCGAGTTTGCGCGCCCAGAGGATGTTGCGCGCTTCGTCGAACCGCGCGCGGAGTTCGACCAGAACCGCCACCTGCTTGCCCGCTTCGGCCGCCTCGATGAGACTCGTCACGAAGGGGCTGTCACCGGAGGTTCGGTAGAGCGATTGCTTGATGGCCACGACACGCGGATCGCGCGCGGCCTGCTGCACGAACTGTTCCACCGTCGCTTCGAAGCACTCGTAGGGATGGTGAACCAGAATGTCGCCGGCGCTGATGAGCGAGAAGATGTCGCCCTCGTCGTCACCCATGCCGGTCGGTGTGAGCGGCGTCCATCGCGGCCAATGCAGCTCCGGGATGTCGAGGTCGGCGATCTGCGACAGCACGCCGTAGTCGAGCAGTCCTTCGGTCTCGAAGATCGCCTCCGGCTCAAGCTGGAGTTCGTCCATCAGGAATCGAAGGATGCGCGGGTTCGGTTGCCGCCCGAGTTCGAGGCGAACCACGCGCGCGAATCGACGCTCCTTCAGCGCCTGCTGAATCGCTTCGAGCAGATCTTCGACATCCTCGTTGTCGCGCTCGATCTCGGCGTTGCGCGTGACGCGGAACGAAAGCACCTTCAGCACTTCCATGCCCGGGAAGAGCTCATCGAGATTGTGCTCGATGATCTCCTGCAGCAGCACGAAGCGACGCGTGCCGGGAATCTGGTAGAGCCGACTCGGCATGTCGGGCACCTTCACGCGCGCGAAGAGCTGTTCGCTTTCGCCGGGTCGGCGCAGCATGACGCCGAGCGAGACGCTCATGTTCGAGATGAACGGAAAGCGATGCCCGGGATCGACCGCGAGCGGCGTGAGAATGGGGAAGACGTTCTGGTGGAACCAGACTTCGGCGTCGCGGCGCTCCTGCTCCGAGAGTTCCTGCCAGCGCATGAGCGCAATGCCGTGCTCGCGCAGTCGCGGCAGCAAGTCGCCGTGCAGCACCTCGGCCTGATCGTGGCTCATCTGCGTAACCAGCGCACGGATCTGGTTCATCACCTGCGCCGGCGTCAGCGCTTCGGGCACGGGCCAGCTCATGCCCATCGCCGCGCGGCGATGCAGCGCGCCGACGCGCTTCATGAAGAACTCGTCGAGGTTGCTGGTGAAGATCGCCAGGAAGCGCAGTCGCTCGAGCAGCGGCGTGCGCGGGTCCGCGGCGACATCGAGCACACGGCGATTGAAGTGCAGCCACTCGATGTCGCGGTTGAGGAAGCGCGAGAGGTCGGAAGTACCGGGACCCGATGCGGGAGCCGCGCCGTGAGCACTCGAAGTGGTCTCTGCGCCGGTCGACGCCGACGCACCGGAAGCGGCATGTGCGGCGGACGCTGGCGAAACCTCGGGGGAACGCTCCGCGCGCGGTCGACTCATCGACGGCGGCTCCTCGAGGCGCTTGACGCTGTGCTGGTCGCGGACGAACCACGCGCGCCTGTGGCCGCTGCGGGTGCCGGCGCGCTCGCGTCGGGAAGTGGCAGCGCCGTGGCACTTGGTTTGGCTTCGATCACACCCGCGTCGGTGATTGCCGGCGCGACATACACGGCGACACAACCGACCGCTTCTTCAACCGAGACGCGCTCGACCGTGATCTTGGCAGGAAGTCGCTGGCCGACTTCGAGTGCGATGTACTCGGCGAGGTTCTCCGCCGTCGGGTTCACGCGATCGAACGGCGGTACTTCGTTGAGCGAGCGATTCTGGAATGGGCTCACGGCTTCGTCGAGCGTCGCCTCGAGTGCGTGAAAGTCGCAGAGCAGACCGTCCGAGTCGAGCGCGTCCCCCGCGACCGTCACGATGACGACCCAGTTGTGGCCGTGGATTCGTTCGCTCACACCACGCATGACGATGGCATGCGCAGCGGCGAAAGTCCGGCGAACCGTGAGTTCAAACATCGGAGACGCAAAGTCTAGCCGCCGACACGCGAGACAGACCGAAAGAGTGTGCGAAGCAGGCTTTTCCCCGCAGATGGCAATCCGTGCCGCCACGAGCCCGTGCTACCGTGCGAAGCGACCTTCAACAAGAACGAGCATGACAAACACCACGATCACTCGTCGTTGCATGGCGACCAACACCCCACGCGCCTGCATGCTGATTGCCGCAACCATCGCTCGATTCAGTTGCATGCTCGGAGGAGTTGCGCTGCTGGGTGCAGCGCCCACCGCCACCGCACTTGCGTCGCAATCGTGTCAGCCGAGTTGGAGCGCGTTCGGATTGCCAGCCGGTGGCACGGTGCTCGCGCTCTCGCAGCTCGAAGTGAACGGCACCAACACGCTCTACGCGGGCGGCGGCATCTCCGGGTTCATGGTGCGCTGGAACGGTGCCGCGTGGCAGCCGATCGCGAACGGACCCAACGCCGAAGTGCGTGCGCTCGTGCCGTTCGACGATGGCACCGGGCCGGCGCTCTTCGCTGCGGGTGAGTTCGGCACGGCGGGCGGCGTCACACTCAACGGCGTCGGAAGATTCAACGGTTCGACCTGGTCGGCACTCAGCAGTGGCACCGGCGGATTCACACTCGCGCTCTTCTGCACGAATGAGCCATCCGGTCCAACGATCTACGCCGGCGGTGCGTTCATCGTGACGCCCGCAGGAACAGTCGTCAATCGCATTGCGCGCTGGAACGGTTCCGCATGGACCGCGATGAGTACGGGCATGAATGGACCTGTCTTTGCGATCACGCGCTTCGATGACGGCCAAGGCGGCGAACCGGCGATCTATGCCTCGGGTGCGTTCTCGACCGCGGGCGGAACACCTGCTGCGAACATCGCGCGATGGAACGGCGCGTCGTGGTCCGCCGTCGGCGCTGGTTCCGCCGGTGGTCTGCAGGCGCTGCAGGTGTTCGACGACGGCACAGGACCGGCGCTCTACGCCGCCGGCCTGACGCCCTCCGTTCCACCTGGTGCATTCGTCGTGCGCAAGTGGAACGGTGTCGCATGGACAACCGTCGGCGCGTCGTTCAACGGAAACATGAGCGCGTTCACGGTGTTCGACGATGGCACCGGCGGTGGTCCCGCGCTCTTCGTTGGTGGTGCGTTCACCATGATCAACTCGAATCCTCCGCAGACGACTTCGGGCATCGCCAAGCTGACGCCCGCGGGATGGATGCCGATCTCGACAAGCAACGGCGGAGGCGTGCTGGCGTTCCTTCCGTCACCGAACGGAGACGCAGCGATGCTCGTCGGCGGCGGGTTCATGAACATGGGTGGCATCGCGACGAAGGCGATCGCTCGCTGGAATACCTGCACCATTCCGACTCCGATCGCGGGTGATCTCAATGGCGATGGCATCGTGAATGGTGCCGATCTTGCGCTCGTGCTCGGATCATGGGGCGCGTGCCAGGCATGCGTGGCCGACATCGATGAGAGCGGTGTTGTCGATGGCGCCGATCTCGCCATCGTGCTCGGTGCGTGGACCGGCTGAGCAATACGCCGCATGGCGCCGCACGGCGCCGCATCGCGCCGCCTTGGGCAGCTTGCGTTACCTTTCCCCGCGCCGATGTCCAACAGCACCGATGCGCCCTTGATGCTCACCGTTTCCGGCATGCGCGGAATCGTGGGTGCCTCCTTCACGCCCGAGGTCGCCACGAACTACGCGAAGTGCTTCGCGGGCTGGCTCGCGGCGACACGAGCCGCGGCGATCGGCGAGACGAGCGACGCCTCCGCGCCCGCCACCGCCACCGCGCCTGCCCCCGCGCCTGCCCCCTCGCTCGATCGCTCGAAGTTACGGCGCTCGCTTGTCTGCATCGCGCGTGATGGTCGGCGCGGTGGCGAGGTCTTTCTGGAAGTGGTGCGCACAGCACTGCTCGACAGTGGCTGCGATGTGATCGATCTAGACATCGCGATGACGCCGACGGTGGGCGTCGCCATCGGACACCATCACGCCGACGGTGCGCTGGTGGTCACGGCGAGCCACAATCCGCAGCAGTGGAACGGAATCAAGGCGCTCGACGCCGACGGACTCGCGCCGGCACCCGAGCGCGCAGCGGAGTTGATTGCGCGCTTCCGTGCATTGACCGAGGCCACGACTGCGAAGCCAACCGACCGCGAGGCCACTGCGAGTGAGTCGGCCGCCGGTGCCGTCGCGAGCGATCCGGCGAGCGGCACCCACACCGCCACTCACAGCTCGACCGGAAAGAGCAGCACCGTCACGCGCGGGTCGCTGCGGCAGGACGCAGAGGCCGCGATGCGTCATGTCGAGCGCGTGCTGAAGCTGGTCGATGTCGATGCCATCCGCCGCGCCAATGTGAAGGTGGCGCTCGATTCGGTCAATGCGAGCGGATGCGTCGGCGGTCGTGCGCTGCTTGAGCGACTTGGTTGCGAAATCACGCACATCAATGGTGAACCGACGGGCGTCTTCACGCACGCGCCGGAGCCACTCGAAATCAACCTCGGTGAACTGATGAGCGCCACCTCGAAGGCTGGTGCCGCATGCGGCTTCGCGCAGGATCCGGATGCCGACCGGCTGGCGATTATTGATGAGCGCGGACAGTCGATCGGCGAGGAGTGCACGCTGGCGCTCGCTGCTTGGCGCATGCTCGAGCGCTGCGGTGCCGGCGTCATGGCGACGAATCTCTCCACCAGCCGACTCATCGACTCGATCGCGGCGCGTTTTCCGGGTTCGCGCGTCATTCGCACCGCGGTCGGCGAAGCGAATGTCTCCGGCGCACTCAAGCGCGAGCATGGCTTGATCGGCGGCGAAGGCAACGGCGGCGTCATCGTGCCCAGCATCTGCTGGATCCGCGACTCACTTTCGGCCATGGCGCTCGTGCTCGACCTGCTCGTCGCGCGCGGTCAGTCGATCTCCGGCATCGTCGCCGAGATGCCGCGCACCGTGATGTTGAAGGCGAAGCTCGATCTCGCGGGCATCGGCGGTGCCGCCGCCGTCGCGCCAGCACTCGAGCGCGTGCGAGCGGCGTGGTCGAAAGAGCGCGTGAACACGATTGATGGCGTGCGCGTCGATCTCGATGACGGATGGGTGCACCTTCGCGCCAGCAACACTGAGCCGATCATCCGGATCATCGCCGAAGCGGAGACGGTGGAGCGCGCCGAAGCGCTCATCACCGAGTGCTGCGCGCATGCCGGAATCGGATGACGGTGCGACCGCTCAGTTCGAGCGTGCGACGCGCGGGCGCGTGTAGCGCGCAGGCGCGCACTACGCGCGGGAGCGCACTACGCGCGGGCTCTTCGACTCTCAACCGTTCGGTGCGTGAACGGCGTCTGCGTGCAGTCGATCTCGACCATGAAGAAGCCGCCGCGATGCGCGCGTGCACCCGGCCACATCACACGGCGATCGGTCTCCGGAATGTTGCGCTTCTCCACCTCGTCGATCGGCACCCACTCAAGGCGTCCCTCGTCGAACTCCCCTTCCGGCACGGCGCCATCGGCGACCGGCGCCGTCGCCTCGTAGAGGAAGATGAGCCAATGTCCCTGGCCCTCGTACGCGCGCTCGTTCACGATGCCGAAGAGTCGCACACCGTCGTCGGGTAGTGAGAGCCCTGCCTCTTCGCGGATCTCGCGGAGTGCGCATTCGCGCGGACTCTCGCCCATTGCGACCTCGAGCTTGCCGCCGATCGGCGAGTACATGTCGATGTTCGGCAACTTGCGCCGATGAAGCATGAGCAGTCGATCGCGCGCGTCCCAGAGATAGCAGAGCACCGCGATGCGATAGGGCATCGACTCGACCGCGCCGGCCACCCCGCCGAACGATGTCACGATCGCGACTCCGTGCGCGTGCTCGCCGAGGGGCCGCCGCCCGATGTACTGCGCGAAGCGGCTTCGCCATGTGCAGCGCGGGCCGCGCCTGAGGTTGATGCATCAGTTCCGCCGGATCCACTTCGCATCTGCGCCGTGAGCCCCGCACCTGCGAGCAATTCACGCACGCGCGCGTGCAACGGTTCGGCGAGTCGGCACATCGGCAATCGCAGCACGCCTGCGTCGCGACCGAGCGCCTCCATTGCATACTTGAGCGGAGTTGGATTCGTGTCGAGCGAGAGAAGGCCACGAGCGAGTGGGAACAGCTCGGCGTGGATGCGTCGCGCATCGGCGAAGCGATCGGAGAGGAACGCATCGCACAGTGCCTGCACGCGCGCGGGTACGAGATTCGAGAGCACACTCACCACGCCGCTCGAGCCGATCGCAGCGAAGCTGAGTGTGAGCGAATCATCGCCCGAGAGAATCGTGATGCCGCAGCGCTGACGGATCTCGCTCGCGGAGTCCATGCTGCCGGTCGCCTCCTTGACGGCGACGATGTTCGGATGCGTCGAGAGTCGCTCGATCGTTTCGGGTGTGATCGCCACGCCGCAGCGCCCCGGAATGTTGTAGAGCATGATCGGCAGTGGCACCGCGTCGGCGAGCGTCATGAAGTGGCGATAGAGCCCTTCCTGCGAGGGCTTGTTGTAGTAGGGACTCACCTGCAGCGCGGCGTTCGCGCCGAGTGAGTGCACCAGTCGGTGCAGGTGCAGCGCGTGACTCGTCGAGTTGCTGCCCGCGCCTGCGATGACGGTGAGACCGCGCGCGCGTGCCTCGGCCACCGCCGTCTCGACGACGCGCGTGTGCTCCGCTTCGCTCAGTGTCGGACTCTCGCCGGTGGTGCCGCATGGCACAATGCCGGAGACGCCGCCGTCAGCCTGCGCCGCGATCTGGATCTTCAGGCGATCGATGTCGACTGAACGACCATCGGCGGTGAACGGCGTGACGATCGCGGTGTAGCAGCCCTGCAGTGGTTTCACGGGGTAGGCCTTCGGTTCGGGAAGTGGAGCGTTGCTTCGGTTCATGTTGATTCAGTGGTCGTCATCGCGTGTGGCGGCCTTCAGTCGCTGTCAAAGTGCGGGAGCCCCCGCGCGGTCGAGGATTTCCTTCATTTCGCGCACGGCCGCGCGCATGCCGATGAGCACGGCGCGCGACACGATGGAGTGGCCGATATGCAATTCGCACAGGTCAGGTAGCCGTGCGATCGGCTCGACATTGAGTGTCGTCAAGCCGTGTCCCGCGTTGAGACGCAGCCCCGCGGCGCGAACGGCGTCCGCACCGCGCTCGATCGCCGCGAGTGCTTCGCGCGCCTCAGGCGACCGCGCAGAATCACCCTGAGCGTGGAACGCGAGCGCCCATGTTCCAGTGTGCAGTTCGCAGATCGCAGCACCGGCGGCCTTCGCCGCTTCGACCTGTCGCAGATCGGGATCGATGAAGACACTCACCGGAATGCCGTGATCGGTGAGTCGACGGATCACTTCGGTCACCCGACTGCGCGCGCCCGCCACATCGAGCCCACCTTCGGTCGTGACTTCCTCGCGCCGCTCGGGCACGAGCATCGCCGTGTCGGGCCGCACTTCGCATGCGATGCGGACCATCTCATCCGTCGCCGCCATCTCCAGATTGAAGCGACCGCGAACGCTGTCGCGCAGTCGGCGAACATCGTCATCCTGGATGTGTCGTCGGTCTTCGCGCAGATGCACGGTGATGCCCGCCGCGCCCCCGAGTTCGGCCTCGACCGCGGCCGCCATGGGGTCGGGTTCCCATGTGCGCCGCGCCTGTCGGACGGTCGCGACATGGTCCACATTGACGCAGAGATCGGGCACTCTGCAAGGGTAGCGGCTACCATCGGCAGCGTGCCCGAGTTCGATGACAAACTGGCGTTGCTCGAGCGCGATCTCGTGACGCAAGGCGAGCGGGTGCTCGAACTCTGTACGCGCTCCGTGGAGTGCTATTTCGATCTCGATGTGGAGCGCGCGAAGGCCGTCGTCGCCTCCGATGACGAGATCGATCGCGCCGATGTCGAGATTGAGAGGCGGTCAGTTCCGCTGCTCGGCCTCGGCGTCAAGGACGAGCATCGCATTCGCGAAGTGCTCACCATCGTCAAGGTCAACAATGAGCTGGAGCGGATCGCCGATGCCGGCGTCGTCGTCGCCGAGCATGTGATCGAACAGGGCCCGATGAAGGAGCGCGTGCCGGCGACCTTCCGCGTCATGGCCAACAGCGTGCTCGGCGTGCTGCGCGACGCGGTGCGAAGTCTGGCGAAGAAGGACGCAAGATTGGCTCGGCAGGTGCTGCTCTTCGACGACACGATCGAGCGCTTCAAGAAGGAGATCATGCTGCATGCCCAGGAGCAGGTGGCACTCGGTCACTTCAGCGTGCAATTCGCATTCAGGCTCATGGCGGTGGTGAAGGCGCTTGAGCGCATCGCCGACAACTGCACCAACATCTGTGAACAGGTGATTTACCTGAGGTCCGGATTGATCGTGCGTCACCGGCCCGAGGGCTGGTCCGAGCCGGAAGCGCCGAATGCCTGATCCGAAGACGGTTTCTCCACCGATCGAACGGGTGCGCGCGCGACTGCGAACCTACGGGCAGGAGCATCTGCTTTCTTTCTGGGACTCACTCGATGAGCCCGCGCGCCGCGCGCTGCTCGCGCAGATTGCCGCGCTGCCGCTTGAGCGCGTACCCGCGATGCTGCGCGAAACGGAACATGAGGCGCGCCCCGATCTGGCGCACCTCGCGCCCGTGCCGACGCATCGCCGCGATCAAAGCGACGCGCCGCGATTCAAGGCCGAAGGTGAACGACTGCTGCGCGCAGGCAAAGTCGCTGCGTTCACCGTGGCCGGTGGACAAGGCACGCGCCTGGGATGGCGCGGACCCAAGGGCACCTATCCCGCCACCGTCATCACCGGCAAGCCGCTCTTTCGACTCTTCGCCGAACAGATCGTGGCGTGCGAACGACGCGCCGGCGTCGCGATCCCCTGGTATGTGATGACGAGTCCGCTCAACGACGAAGAGACGCGCGCCTTCTTCTGCGACAACAACTACTTTGGGCGCCGCCCCACCGATCACTTCTTCTTCCCGCAGGGCGTGGTGCCGACGCTCGATCTCAAGGGCAAGGTGCTGCTCGCCGCACCCGATGAACCCGCGACGAATCCCGACGGTCACGGCGGATCTCTGCGAGCGCTGCGCGAGAGCGGCGCCATCGACGACATGGGCGCGCGCGGCATCGAGATCGTCAGCTACTTCCAGGTGGACAACCCGCTCGTGCGTGTGCTCGATCCGCTCTTCATCGGCGCCCATGCGATCGCGTCGGACTCGAGCGGCGAGATGTCCAGCAAGTGCGTGCCGAAGCGCGATGCCGCCGAGAAAGTCGGCGTGCTCTGCCACGGCCCCGGACCTGGTCCCAACGGTCACACGCGCACACAGGTCGTCGAATACAGCGATCTACCGCGCCAGCTCGCGGAGAAGTGCGCGGCCGACGGTCGCCTGCTCTTCGAAGCGGGCTCGATCGCCGTGCATGTCATCGGCGTCGCCTTCATCGACCGGCTCACCAGCGATCTCGATCGCGTCGGATTGCCATGGCACCGTGCGCTCAAGAAGACGCCGTTCATCGAACTCACCACGGGCGAGCTCGTTGAACCGAAGGACGCGAACTCGGTCAAGTTCGAGACCTTCGTCTTTGACGCGCTGCAACTCGCGGAGAAGTCGATTGTGCTTGAGACCGCTCGCATGGAAGAGTTCGCGCCGATCAAGAACGCCACCGGCGAAGACTCGCCCGAGAGTTGCCACCAGATGCAATCGGAACGCGCGGCGGCGTGGCTTGCCGACCATGGCGTGAAGATCCCGCGTCGCACCGATGGCTCGGTGGACGCGCGGATCGAGATCTCTCCGTTGACAGCACTCGAAGCGAGCGATCTCGGCCACGCGTCCTTGCCACGCGAAGTGAAGCCCGGCCAAGACCTTGTGCTCTGACTCGGGGGCCGCGCCGCGCGACTTCGCATCCGCGAGCCGCGTCGGCCGCGCCGCGCGGGACACATCCGCGAGCCGCGCGGGGCCTCGCTTGCTGCGCCCTGCCCGCTCGGGTTGCGAAGCGCAACCTCTCGCTCGTGCTCGCGGCGCGAGGCCCCGTCGTCGGCTCGCCGTCGCACACACTCGACGCGTGCATCGCTGGCCCGCGGTCCATGCCGCCAAGACTCACTACTTCGATGCAGCGGTCCACTCGCCGAGCATCAGCCCGAGGTCGCGACCATCGACGACACCGTCGTCATCAAGGTCCGCGACCGACCATTCGCGCGGTCCCCACTCACCGAGCAACTTCGCGATATCCGCACCGTCAACCGCGCAGTCGCCGTTCACATCCGCAAATGACTGACCGAGCGGCGTCAGTAGCCTGGCCGATCCGCCGGTCAGCATCAGGTTTGAGTCGCTGAGCCCAGCTGGGCTGCTTACGGTGGGACTTCCGGGGACCGTAAGACTGTTGAGCTTGAAGCACACGCCGTCGATCCAGGCTACAGCCGTCGTCGGGAGTCCGACTCCGCCGATCTCACCCGTAATGATCCCTTGCATGTTGATTCGAACGGCAGCGCCGAGATTGAAACCCGCGAGCATTGCCAACTCGACCGGTGTTCCATCATTCGACCACATGGTGGGAGTCTGGATCGGTGGCCCTGGGACGAGATGGATTTTGGAGTAGCCCACTACGACTCCGGAGCTGTTGACATCGCGAGCAACGGAGATGGGGTGGTTCGGGAGCGGCTCAAGCAGCGACAGATCTCCGTCCTTCCACCGATACGCGCGCGCGTTCGAGTTCTGATTGCCGAAGGTGCCTACGACATGCCCGCTATCCGACACTCGACTAGCGCCACCACCGCCAAGCCCTGGTGAAGGAATGATCGTCATCTCGCCGTCCATCACCACGAACGGGAGAAACCCTGTGCTGCCGACGATCACATTGCTGTTGTTGATGTCCGCGACATAGCTGTTCGATCCGCCGGGAGGAATGGGAATCTCCGTGATCGAGCCATCGGGCCACCAGATGCAGCCAACATAAATGCTGCCATTGAGACCTTGATACGAGTAGCCGACCACGACACCTGCATCGTTGATGCCATTTGCTTCTGCACCCTTCGGCCCTGCGTTCGGCGGCATCGGCAGTACTTGGGGTGTTCCGTTGGGTGGACAGTAGATCGGGAGATAGCCGCTGGCCGGCGCACACATCGGGCGGCGGCCGCACCATGCCCCGATGTTGTTCAACCCCCTTCCCTCATTGAACCACGACCAGCCCGGCGAGCACTGCCAGGGCGGCCAACTCTGCACGCTGTACTGGCATTGCGCTGCGGCGCTTGGCGTAATCGACGCGATCGCCACGACTGTTGCCGCCACGATCTGTGAACTCACCGCAAACGCGCGCACCGATCGCGCGCTGCGCGCCGTTCGCATCGGGCGCTCGACTCCCATTGACTGCATCGACCTCGTTCGTTGCATCATCGTCGCTCCGTTCGAGCACGCGAAGGCGGCGCCGGTGTCGCTTCGATTCGCTTAACGCCGTCGTACCGATCGTGAATTGGCCCCGGACGCGATCGGCACTCAGACGAGGGTAACCGCGCGGTCGGTTGGGTCAAGCGCGAAATCAGGCGGGGCCCAGAGAGACCGCAGGCGGAGGACGCGAGTGGACTCAGCGTTCGCGTGTCCGTGCGAGTTACGACGGTCCGTCGCGCACGCGATAGACGAGTGCGACGGCGAGCCGGCGACGGGGCCGTGCGCACACGCGCCGCATGAGTGCGCCGGCGAGCCGACGACGGGGCCTCGCGCCGCGAGCACGAGCGAGAGGTTGCGCTTCGCAACCCGAGCGGGCAGGGCGCAGCAAGCGAGGCCCCGCGCGGCTCGCGGCACTGTCCCGCGCGGCGCGGCCTACGCGGCTCGCGGATGTGACTCGCGCGGTGAGTGAAACGAGCCCGCGCGGCTCGCGGATGTGGCCTGCGCGGCGAGGAACGTTGGCGCGCCCGCGATACCTCGTCGGACTAGACTGCTCCTCCAAAGTCCCGACCCCGGTCGCGCTTCGTGGAGCGGCCCTACACCTAAGGAGATCAGCGATGATGCATTCCGTACTCACAACGGTTGCGGTGGCCTCGCTTGCGGCTGGCGCTCTCGGCCTGTTCGGGTGTGCGGCCGACAAAAACACGTCAGCAAGTGCGGCGGCCAGCGCCGCTGCTGTCAATGCCACATGCGCCTGCGGCGCGCCGGTCGATGGCACGACTGTCACCAGCTACAACGGCAAGACGATCGGCTTCTGCGGCCAAGAGTGCCTTGCCGAATTCAACACGGGGACCGACGCTCAGAAGAAGGACGCGGTCGCGAAGATGACGAAGGCCGACCATCCCAAGGCGGATCACCCGAAGACAGATCATCCCAAAGCTGACCACCCGAAGGCCGATCATCCCAAGTAGCCGCCCTCACGGCACTGTTGCGGTACACGAGTCACACTTCAAACTGCCTACGGAGGGCGGAGGGGTCATGGAACTAGTCATGCACAGTCGCTGTTCGATCCGGGCACTCGTCGCGCTCGGTGCGCTTGCCCATGCTGCGTCGATCGGCGGTTGCCAAACGGGTGGCGGCCAACCAGGAGAGAGCGCTGCGTCGGCATCCAACGCCGCGCCGAGTTCGTCCACCACCAGCACGGCGCCACGCTTGTCGGTGACCGCGCCGTCGGCGAGTCGCGCGACCGCTCCCGCCGCTCATGTGCTGACAGCCGACATCCAGGCTGGCATCGAGAAGCACATCGCCGACACCGCGCTGCGCAATGGCGGGTACTTCCCGCTGATGTACGAGGGAAAGGAGATGCGGCTCAAGCTCGTTCGCGTGCACACGGAGTATCTGGCAAACCTTGGTCCGGGTCGGCACTTCGCGTGCGTTGACTTGGCCAACATCGATGGCAATGTCTATGACGTTGACTTCTTCCTTGCCGGCGACCCCGGGTCGATGACCGTGACCGAAACCACGGTCCACAAGCTCAATGGCATTCCTTATTACCTTTGGGAGCAGAGGGACGACGATACTTGGGTGCGCGAGCCAGTCGTGGGTGCGCCCGAAGCGTTGATGGGCGTGGTCCGGGAGCAGGATGCATTCGAGTTCCTCTACGAAGCCACGCTCCCAACGCTCACAGGGTCCGCTCGCGCCTGGCTTCCCATCGCAAGCAGCGACCGGTTCCAGACTGTTGAGGTCAAGGAGATCTCCGCGCCTGGCAGGCGCGGTCCGCGCACACTCACCGACAACCACGGCAACCGCGTGCTCATGCTGGAGCTTGGTCCCGAACACAGCGGCAAGCCGATCTCGATGCGATTCCAAGTGCAGCGGCGCGAAGCGAGCGCGTACTCGGAGCCCGAGTCCCAGCCTGAGACCAACCTGAATCCTGAGAGACTCGTGCCGGATGCGCCGGCCTTCCGCAGACTCGCAATCGAGGTCACCGAGGGCAAGAGTGGCGATCTCGTTCGCGCGCGAGCGATCTTCGACCACACCGTTGAGACCTTCAAGTACCAGCGTTACGGCACGGGGTGGGGCAAGGGCGATGCAGTGCGAGCGTGCGACGCCAAGAGCGGCAACTGCACTGACTTCCACGCCTACTTCATTGCACTGGCACGGGCCGCCGGCATTCCGGCGCGGTTCGCGATCGGCGCATCGATCCCCTCGGAGCGGGACGAGGGCGGCATCGATGGGTACCACTGCTGGGCTGAGTTCCATGCCGAGGACAAGTGGTGGCCGGTGGATCTCTCCGAAGCCAACAAGTACTCGCCGCTGTCCACCTACTACTTTGGGCACCAACCCGCCAATCGACTGGAACTGAGTCGCGGTCGGGACCTGGTGTTTGGAAGCGGAGCGGACCCGGCATCGGGACCGATCAACTTCCTGGCGTACCCCGTGCTGGAAGTCGAGGGCGAGCCGGTCGCGATGCTCACGCGGTTCTCATTCCACCGCACAGCAAGAACCACATCCGGCGCCGGCAACCCGGCCACCTCGGGCGCGAGCGAGTAGCTCCGCACCCGGCGCGCACCGGGCGCTCGTGACGCATTCACGCACGCGCCGCGCGAGTCACATCCGCGAGCCGCGCGGGGCCTCGCTTGCTGCGCCATGCCCGCTCGGGTTGCGAAGCGCAACCTCTCGCTCGTGCTCGCGGCGCGAGGCCCCGTCGTCGGCTCGCCGTCACACTCATTCGACGCGTGCGCCAAGCTCCGGCGCAGGTCGCCATCGCACATTGCAATGCGGTCAGCGAGATCGCGGTGAAGAGATCGCACTCACTGCTTCGATGCATCGCTCCACTCGCCGAGCATGATCCCGAGATCGCGGCCGTCGACGACGCCATCGCCATCGAGGTCGGCGACGGACCACTCGCGCGGTCCCCACTCTCCGAGCAGCTTCGCAATGTCCGCACCGTCAACCGCGCAATCGCCGTTCACATCCGCGAACGACTGACCGAGCGGCGTGAGCACCTTCGCGCTGCCGCTGTTCAAGATCTGCCCGTGCGAGTTGATCGCCTGAAGCGAGCCAACTGCGCTCGAGCCAGAAGTAGTCAGCTCGTTGATCTTGTAGACGACTCCATCGATCCAGATCACTGCGACTGAGGGAAATCCTGTGCCCTCGGACAGGAAGTGGCCGAGTACCACACCTCTATCGTCGACCGCAACGGCGTACCCGCGCGAGTAGCCGGGTGGTGCTGGAAGCGCGAAGCTCGTCGTCGGAGTCCAGAGCGTTGGTGTCGATGCATATCCCTGGCCTTTCGCCAACTGAGTGCGTGACAAACCTACAACCCAGCCCGCGTTGTTGACTCCATAGGCCACTGAGACGGGATGCCCAGCGACTGGATCCAGCAGCGACAGACCTCCGTCCCTCCACCGGTAGGCGCGCGCGTTCTGATTTTGGTTGCCGAAGGTGCCTACGACATAGCCGCTGTCGGAGGCGCGCCTTGCGCCTCCAAAACCCAGCCCCGGCGGTACCGGGATTGATGTCAGGACCCCGTCCTGCCACACATACGGCTGCGTACCGCTGTTACCGACTACCATATTGCTGTTGTTGATCGCATAGGCGGGGCTGTTCGTTGCCCCCGGAGCTGGCGGGATCACGGTGATCGTTCCATCCGGCCACCAGATGCAGCCCTTCTCAGGCCCGCCGTTTGGCCCCTCGAAAGACACACCTGCGACGACACCGGCGTCGTTCACGCCCCATGCCCGCGCGCCATATGGCCCGGCACCCGGCGGCATCGGCAGCACTTGCGGTGTTCCGTTGGGTGGGCAGTAGATGGCGAAGGAGCCCTCGCCCTCTTCCGGATAGCACATGCTTCTGTGGCCACACCACGCGCCGAGATTGTTGAGTCCTGCG
>Ga0163153_10002488_pt1 | contig 26591 bp, 25 predicted proteins | sample OliLakLV19MP6IB1_FD_148629 | JGI IMG/M metagenome (GOLD analysis project Ga0163153, IMG submission 148629) | Freshwater microbial mat bacterial communities from Lake Vanda, McMurdo Dry Valleys, Antarctica - Oligotrophic Lake LV.19.MP6.IB-1 | ecosystem: Environmental > Aquatic > Freshwater >...
TCTTGAAGGCCGCCCCATGATTGCGTCTCGTTCGCTTCATTGCCTCGCTCCTTGGTTCGCCCCTTCGGGCGTCGGGTTAAGCAAGGCTACCACTTACCACACTGTCCGAATTTCTGGGTCCCCCTCTCAGACCACTCCATTTTTCTCCAACACCCGATGCGTTTCCAGCACAGCTTTATCCAGCCCATGCTCAAGATTGTGATAGAGGCCAAAAGCCAGGACATACTTGAAGGACAGTTCTGGGAATCTGAGATTGGTTACATCACCCACCTCAGCCTGTAGCGTTGGATCTATTTCCTTTAACTTTCTGATCGCGACTTCAACAAAGTCGATGCCGACGATGTCGCAACCCTGATTGTGGTAGTAGCGCAAGATACGACCGACGCCACAGCCAGCCTCAAGTATCTTTCCTGATTTATCCGATACAGTCATCTGTGCATACTTCAGTGGATATGCACTCGCATTCTCCATGGGCACATCCGCGGGAATATCGCTCCATCGCTTCGTCCAATAATCTTTGTTGTTTGAGCTTCGAAATGTAACTCGCATCAGGTCTAGTGCCTCATCTATATTTATAGTACCCCTGACTTGTGCTTGACCTTTAGCCAATTCGAAATTTCGTTTGCAACCAAGCGGTTCCCATCCACCGACAGATGGCCTCCATATTGATCGTTGATGTAAAGCTTTCGAAATCCGGCATTGATAAACGGCTCTGTCAAGTCGAGTACGGGCAGCTGCCTGGCTAATTCATTAAAGTAGCCCTGATAAGCCGGGACCGCATTCCTATTCAATGTAAGATCAAACAGTTGCGGTATCACAACGATTAAAGGGATATGCTCTCGGCGCTTCGCTTCCTCCCTGAACCGCAGCAATATTGCGTCTAAGAGGGCAGTCGCGTGTATGTCGTGGTATTGCCGAAACGCTTCTCTCAGGTTACGCTTCATCACTAGGGTGAAAGGGAGGTCTTCTATAACTTGGCAGGGAACACCTACAGCTCGAAGTACTGCTCGAGCCCCTACTGCAGAAATCAGCATACTGTGGTTCAGCGGATGCCGCATCATACTCAGCGTATACGGAAACCGAAACTGATATGACCGAAATTTCTTCACGTAGAAACCATCGGCATCACGAATCCTGGGAAGATTTTCTCTGAGACCGGTGAAATCCTCTGCGCGCCGGATGTTATTCTCCAGAAAGATTAATCGGCCTTCTGAATCGAGTTTGAAGCGGGGTTTAAATGCAAACGTATTTCCAAATTCCAGATAATGCTTCCAGCAAGACTGAATCCTACAGATTGTTTCCGGCACAAAAGCCATAACAACAACCTGAACCGTATCTGGCAAAGATGTACACTCGTAACGCAACAGCGCCTGGTCTACTCCATAGTTACCGACACCGAAATTCAGAACTCCAATACCTTCTTGTTGCGATAAGTGAGCCTCCCACGTTTCTTGATCCTCCACTTGCCTGCAAAACGCATAGGAATCTCCAAAGGCCGCTACAACCTGAGGCCATTGTTCACACATGTTGGCGCGGGATCCCGATGAATCGATATGAAATGTAATCGGCCCGTTTAGGCCATGTTCTGTTCCTCTGGAATTAGGCTTTCTTACCCAACCAAGATGTGGATCGAAGCTGTATTCTATGAATTTTTTCAGCGCCTGAGCATCAAATGGTGGAGAGTCATCCCTCTTCGTAATCAACCACGGGAAGCTTCGTCGTTGCAGGTTCACTATTAAGAACAGCCCGATTTCGACACCTAGTAATACACCAGCTAACCACAATAGACTCATGCGTTCCGCAACGCCTCTCGCACGGAATCGATACTCATAATTCTGTCGGTTAGCTCATCGAAATCAAGACAATCAAGATCATTTTCGATCACCAGGTCCGAATTCTCAGGTTCGGAAAACGGTATGTCCACACCCACCACATTTACAATTTCCCCTTTCGCGGCGCGGGCGTACAAATTCTTGTTGTCACGCCTACGCAACGTGTGCATTGAAGCCTTGAGATATACCTCCGAGTATTCAGGAATATTTTCCCTATTCCACCGCCGCCACTCCGGGAAAATTGAGAGAACAGCACCCACCACGTGTATTCCTTGATCGGCAAGAAACTTCGAGAGAACCGAAAGCCGTTCTGCATTTCTCCGGCGTCCTTCAATTGTATGATCGACATCATTCCTGAAAATCGTTCGGACCACATCACCGTCTAAGAGAACCACCTTGCCATTTAATTGACGAACACGCTTGACCACCTGACTGGCCAATGTGGTTTTCCCAGCACCAGACAAACCAATTATCCAGATAACCATAGTTATGTCCTATTCAGACGGCGTAGCATATCTGGGCGAGCCAATAGTGGCGCGGAAAACCCGGTACCACACGTCAACCCGCTACGTGGGAACGGATTGCCAGGAGAAGGCTCGGATCGACGGGGCGGCGCGATCAGCCGGAGGGCCAAGCACGAAAGGAGATCCGACGATGAATGCCGCCACTGAAGCAAGGAGAATGTGACGATCAGTCTCTAGTCGGCCGATCGCATCAATCGCCTTCGTGCATCCTACCAAAGAAGGCTCCCATGAAATCCCTCAAGCCAGAAAAGAAGGTCGCACTTATCTCCATCTCTGTCCCTAAAGGTGGCCTTTCATCTTCTCGCTTTAAACCTCACAACAATCAAATGACCTACTAAGCCGACCATGAAACACTACAGCGCTCGCCCTCAGAATCGCCTATTATTCCAGCAGAAAGGTCACTTAGGGAAACCGGTAATGGCGCACAATTTGACAATTTAATCAGTACGTAATTCGTACCACCATACTTGGCGGAAAAGCGGCAATCTCGACTATAAGCTGTTACATATCTCCGAAACCCTCTTCGCCCCTCCGCCTCTAGGTGAATCGAAATATTCCTTAAAGAGCGCTTCGATACACTCACTATTTTCCTGATAAAACGCCACGGAATCCAGCATCGTTACAAGCCGTTCAATTTCATGATTACTTACGACGGGTAAATGCTTCTTCAGCTCCATGACCGAAGATCCTGAAAATATAGAAGATCCGGCAGACGAGGCATCAAGATCATCGGGCACATCCAAAAATATGACATTTCTTCCTAGGAATATTGCCGAAAATGGAGTGCCTCCATTGTCAGCCAGAATAACATCAGCGAGACCAAACAGTTCATTCATGTCGCGCAATGCGGATCTGTCAATAATGAAATTGAACTTCTCAAGCAGACCGATGAAGTCTTTTTCCTGTACGAAGGATAATGGATGGGGCCTTACAATGATGTTATATTTCTTGCTTATTGCAGACAATGGCTTGGCAAACAATGGAATTGACGAATACTCGCCTCCGAGAGTTGGCATCCACAACAGGGTTTTTTTCGATTCAGTAATGTTAAATTCGTGCCGTAGATTATCCAGATCAATGCTTTTCGAGAAAAATCGGTCATATCTTGGGTAGCCCATAATAAACGTTTTGCCCTTGAATCGCCTCCGAATCTCACGTTCATCATTTACACCGTGACAGAGAAATATATCGTAGATCTTGTTCCAACTCTTGAGACTCCAACCATCGCTGATATCTGCGCCATACATATATCGAATGTGTTTCTTTCCCACTTGCAAAGGAAGGTATGTGTCTATAGCGACTCCAAATTTCCATGCAGGATCTTTACCCACCGCTAGCAAGCACCGATTAAGCACCTTCTTAAGACGTTCGCCTGTGGTCTCAGACTTGGACTCATCTGTTGAGCCTGAGATCACATGGTTGGTCACTACATATTTGAATTTGATCCCGCAGCTTATGACTTCGCCTATCTTTCTCACCTCATAGCCCTCCATGCGGACGCGATCAAAAAAATCAGACAGGCCCTGCCTTTCATTGCCATTCGCATCGCAAGAGAAGTATTCGGTAAGTATAATGAGGAACCTAGAGCGCCCCATTGCCTTCCAAACATCTGCATAATGAACCATCATTATGGGATCATGTATCAAGAAGGCGAATTTCTTTGAGAACACAATATATCAATTCTCCCCTTATCCAGATTTCGCGGGTCACCACATCTCACATCTGGCGCAAATCGCAATAGACTTTTTCACGATCAAAATGATAACGGACGATGGAAACCAAGTACGTGTTTTCTGACGTTCTCAATTTCCCGTGCTTCTAGACAAGAAGGCATCGGCAAACACAACACTTCTTTCGCCAACATTACTGCAACCGACAAGTTGTGCCATTCAAAATCTCGACAACAAACCTGCCGATGGGAGGGATAGGATAGTGAACGACCGTAGTTACTCCTTCCTGATCCAGATGCGCCATTAATGTATTCCGATGCTTACTGCGAGTGACGTAACGGCACCACACGGATTCTGTGTATTCAGCGATAAGAGGCAAGTCGATGTCTACACCCGCTAAAAGCGTTGAATACTGAGTGGCGATTTCTCTACAACGTGCGTTCCATTCGTCCAGTACAGCCAGCTTCGCGCGGAGACAAGCCGCCTGCATTTCACCCAGAAGGCTGTTGTAGCCGGCCAGGTCTTGTCGACATTCTATTTTGAAACTACCGCTACGCAGCTGTTTGAGTCTTCCGCAATCCCTTCATCGTTGGTGAGCACGGCTCGACCGCCTCTATGGCACTTTCTAACGCGCGTAGTTCTGGAACGGTCCACTGAGTCATCTGATGGTACTGGCAACCCTCACATGCATCATTAGCAAGAGTGCCGTCTAACAGACCCGATCGGATGTTCCAGTAGAACTCAGAGTTAAAGATTTCATTGATAGACTTGCCCACGAACTCCTTCCGTTTCTTAATGCTGTTGCTGCGAAATTCGTTCGGCATATGGCAACAGACGTTTGTCGGATAAGTACCATCGATACTCTGCGAGATGCGCGGCGAGTGCATCCAAGGAACTTTACAGGTCTTAATCGCAACCGCAAGGCTAGCGGGAGATTCCGTGTTCTGTTCTACAGCTGGCTGTAGATGAGTCGGCTGACTTGGCTCTAATGCTTCCTGAAAGCGGGATGTGAGGGACAAACTTATTCCTAGCCGTTCTGCCTCAGCTTTTGCTTCAATAACGAACGGTGCGAGCTTTGCTTTGGACAAGCTCAACGACACGTTTTGCTCTTCATCATTGAAAGGCGTTTTCTCTCGCACCTCGGATTCTTGAGCAAATAGACCTGGCACTCCAAGAGAATGTGCCAGCCTCACCATTTCCGGCAGTTCATGGATATTCTGGTCCATCGCGACGAACATGAGTTGAAGGTTTTCGCAGTTGACGTCCAATTTCTTCATCTCCGCGATGTCTCGGACGTTGCGCACCACATTTTTATAGATGGAGCCCTTACGAATTCGCTCGTATGTTTCTGCGGTCGCCCCATCCATTGACAGGCCGATGCGATCAGCATGCTCGAAAGCTTCGCGAATTCGACCTCTGATCGGGATGGTCGCATTGCTGATCATCGAGATCTTCGCGTCTGGGAAAAGCTCTTTGAACCGGCTATAGATTGGGCCAAGGTTCGGATTGAGAGTCGGTTCACCGGCGGTCATGTCAAGAAGTTTGGGGTGCCCGAAATTGCTGTCCTTATCCACCAATGAGCTAAACAGCATTTCCGCTTCATCAACGGAGAGTATTGGCCCTGACATGCTGGTGTGGCCAGGGCACATGACACATTTAAGGTTGCAATTTGCCGTCGCTGAAACCGAAATGAATTCAGGAACTACCTTGAATCGTCCTTCCTTACCGAGTGCAATAGCGCGCAGGAGGATGGATTCAGCGCGGGCCAACACGGCTTCGTCGAGATCAAACGCTCTCATCGGAATCAAGGCGTGCAAGCCTCGGAAAGCAGGATCAATTACCCAATACTTGGCAGCGAAGTAAATTCGGCGGATGACATTGGAGTTGGCGCAAAACGCATATAGAGATTTCACAATCAACCCCCCATCATTTGTCAGAAGCGAAGCGTTGAACTTGCAACGTGCTCAACTTCCGCCGCCTCCAGAGAAGAGGACATCGGCAAACTCAACACCTCCTCTGCTAACATTACTGCAATCGGCAAGTTGTGTCCCTTATATTCCTGATAACAAGCCTGCCGGTGTGGAGGGATAGGATAGTGAATGACCGTGGATACCCCGTGTTGGTCCAGATGCGCCTTTAATGTATTCCGCTGTTTGCTGCGAATGACATACAGGTGCCACACAGGTTCTGCGAATTCAGGGATAACAGGCAAGTCCATGTCTGCACCCACCAAACGCGTTGAGTACTGAGTCGCGATTTCTCTACGGCGTGCATTCCATTCATCAAGCACGGTCAGTTTTGCTCGGAGAAAAGCCGCCTGCATTTCATCCAGTCGGCTGTTGTAGCCGACAAGGTCATGTTGATACTTTATTTTCGAGCCATAGTTACGTAGCTGCTTAACCCTTTCGGCAATCGCATCGTCGTTTGTGAGCACGGCGCCACCGTCACCGAGGGCGCCAAGATTTTTCCCAGGGTAGAAGCTCGTGGCGGCCGCATGCCCTAATGAACCTGCGCGCCGACCTTTATAGCGTGCGCCTTGGGCTTGGGCGGCATCTTCAATCACGATCAATCCGTGCTTAGCGGCAAGCACACAAATTGGATCCATGTCTGCCGGCTGGCCATAGAGATGCACAGGAATGATTGCCCGTGTGCGGCTGGTGATGGCATTACCAATCAGCGCCGGATCGATGTTATGTGTGTCAATGTTCGGGTCAACTGGAACCGGGGTTGCCCCGCATTCAGTAACGGCCAGCCAGGTCGCAATAAAGGTATTGGAAGGAACGATGACCTCATCGCCCGGACCGATGCCATAGGCTCGTAACAAAAGGTGAAGGGCTTCGAGCCCGTTGCCGACACCGACACAATGCTTTGCTTCACAATACTGCGCAAATTCGGACTCAAAGGCTTCCAACTCAGGGCCCATGATGAACCAACCCGAATCAACGACACGGTGATAGGCCGCATCCAACGGTTCACGGATGGATTGGTGCAGTCGGCCTAGATCAAGAAATGGAACCGACCTCACTTGGCCACCCTTTGAACGTCACTCAAAAACTGGTTATAGTCTCGGTAATAATCGAGTGCGTCGTAGTGCTCCGAACCCAACGCCATGCACACGGCCCCGGATGAGAAGTTGTCAATTTCCCGCCAGATCATCGGGCATACATACAGGCCGTAGTAACTGCGGTTCATATGGACGGTCTTTTTCGAGTATCCATCGTCAAGATGGATATCAAACGAGCCCGACATCGCAATAATCAGTTGGTGCAGCGCTTTATGCGCATGTCCGCCGCGCTCGGAACCGCCTGGGACGTCGTATAAATAATAAACGCGCTGAATCGAAAATGGAATGTGTCGGTTAGACTCAACAAAGGTCAGATTGCCCCGTGGATCGTTGATTATAGGCAGCTCAATTATTTTGCACTTATCTATCATTGATCTTCTCCGTCATTATTTGCCCATTCTGCCGTTACCGAGGCGGGGTAGCCACGTGTGAAGTGGCGCGTCCATGGATATGCCGACCTGTTAGATCCATCGCGCAACTTGACTGATTTAGCATCGCCGACCACACGTGCAGGCACACCTACAACGACCATGTTCGGAGGGACATTTTTCGTGACACACGCGTGCGCGGCAACAAGTGAATGATGACCAACGGTCACACCTGGTAGCACTACTGAGGCTGCCGCGACGCTCGCATAGTCTTCGATCGTGCAGCCACTCAGCACATTACTCGGCGGGGTGGGATCGTTGGTAAGCACCACATACGGCGATATCCGGACAAAGTTGCCAATAGCGGTTTTTTTTCCAACGAATACATTTGATTGGAAGCGAACGTAATCTCCGACTGAACAATCACCCTGAATTTCACTCAGAGTACCTATCTGAAAACCAGCACCTGCTATTGTTTTTTCTCTTACGGTCACATGATGACCTGTTGTCAGGCCTGGTCCAAATGAAGACGATTCATAGAATACCGAGTGGGATCGAATTAATGAGTCATCGCCAATAATTAACGGTGTGCCGTCACCATGTGGAGTAGATAATCCCAGCTCGCAGTACGACCCGACCTTAACCCGATTACCCAATATCACATTCGCATGGATAATGGAGAATGGGCCAACCTCTATGCTGTCGCCAAGTTTCGCTTCCGGTGAAACATATGAAGAAGGATGAATCAATGTCATTTTTGTCCGAAACCCTCTAACAAATCATTCATGCACCCGGGATCTATCGAGAAATCTCCATGAATTCCGAGATCATGATTATCAACGATGCTGCCGAGTGCATAACTAACCCTAATTCCGAATGGACTGAGCAAGTTACTCCAATATCGATATATCATATCTTTATGTTTGCTCATCAAAACAGCCACCTGTACGCCAGGCTTACAGACTATAGCATTGGATAACGCTGCTCCTGTCGGTGATACGATCTCTTTAGCATGACTAAACAATTGAATCTGCCGCAGGAATGTCAGATTCTCCGGTTCAACAATCACATAACCTCGGACCATCAGCAGCTTCTCAAGCTCGGCCGTATTAGCAACCTTTCTGGTACCCGAATTGCGACGTAGGAAAATTTTCTCCGGCCAAACTGCCTCTTCTGTATTCTGCCCTAACGCATTTAGATGCTTGCGGAGCATCTCGAAGGCCCGAGGACTGAACATGCCATGAGAATGGCCAGAAAGTTTGTTGGTTCGCCGTTCAAACGGGACATATCCCGCAACCGATGTGAGATACAGCTCATTGACGGCCAACGCTCTACCGATTGGAAGAGTGATGATTTCACGATGAGCACCTGCCACCAGAAACAATGATTCCATGATGTTTTGATGTAAGCCTTCGTTAACCACAATAGGCACATCTTTAAACCGTTCTTCGGCACAAAATAGTGCTACGCGAGGCAATACCTCAGTCATCCAGTGGGCATAGTTAGGCGCGCAGGCATCGACAAATGTGGCGGCCACAGGGATTGGTTCGGGTATTTTGTCGTGGGATGAGAACCGGATACACTTGGACTTCGGGTCAATGAGTGTACGGCCATGAAGTTCTTCTGAAGTGGAATCACGCTCAAAGTCATACAAGTCATGGCAGACAACTTTGCCGTCAGCCAGAATGAGATTCGTTCCTCCGTATGCGATCGCATTGTTTATAGTCGCGATAAATATCTCCGGGAATGTGTATCGGTCGTGTGACGCCACCAAATAACTTTGATCGCTAACCGGAAAAACTTTCGGCTGCGACGTTTCAACAAGCGCCGCTTCCGCCAGCTTGTAAGTCTGTATTCCATTTTTCTTTGCAAACTCACTCAGCTTAGTAAGTGGAAACCTTTTTGCCATTAAGAGATAGATACTAGTATACATTGGAAATAGATTGCGCCACATCCACCGAGCTACCCAACGCACAACCACGTATTGCTTGAGATGGCTTCTGTAGAGCCGGCCTAGCCATGCATTCCGCATCCGGGTAACGATGTCCATGCCTTGAGGGGGAGCGGAAATTTTTCTGATTTTTGGGGATGATTGGATGGGCTCGTTCACGCTACCCCTCCCTTGAAAGGGCATCCGTACTGGCGCAAACTCTGGGGCCTCAGATCGCATGTTCTTCATGTTGTGAATGATCCGACTGCTCCTACTGGAGGATTGCCATGACTAATTGCTCGTGACGCGCCACTTCCGCTCATTGCTCGCGAATGATGTCGAGTGCTTCCTCCCGGGTAAGGGCAGGATGGGGGCATTATTATCCATTGAGATTGCGAACCAGGTCACGTTCCGCGATATGCCCCGGTAAGCCATCTGCCACCAGCTTGCTATGATCCATCCATACGACACGGTTACAGAATGAATCCGCCAATTGGTGATCGTGTGAAACCATGATCATGATGTTGCCCTGTCGATCATGTGGTGCATTCCTACCCTTGCTTACGCCATGAAGGTTGCATCGCCACCTGCAAAGATTTTATCCAAGACAAGTATGCCGGGGTGCATGGCCGTGGTGAGAGGAAAAGCCACATGTCGGTGATTGCCGTTCCAGTAAAGATCCCCCACTCCACAGCCTCGTTCGAACCTTTGGGAACTCCTCCCGAAACTCTTTGGCGCTGACCAGGTCAGCACCCTACCACCGCAGCCAGCATACACAAGACAATCAAACAATCTTTGCTTAGCCTGAGTAGAACACCACCGCCAATTTGGGGCATTATTTCTTGGATACAGTTCTTCAATAACGCATGGTGAACATCCATTGCGACACGATTCAACAAAACATGATAGTTTGTTTCCTCGCCTTTGGTTACACGCTTCGAACACGTTGGGACTTCTCATACTGCGGAATAACCTCATTAGGGGCCCCTTGGCCGATCAGTTTCCCATGATCCAGCCATAGCACACGATCACACAATTCTCGAATGTCACTCGTGGAGTGAGACACGAGCACAATCGTGGTGTTGCGGCCTTTAAACCAATTGATCTTTTCCCGGCATTTGGCTTGGAAATGAAGATCACCCACTGCCAAAATCTCATCGATCAAAAGGATGTCAGGATCTAGATGAACGGCAATCGAAAAACCCAATCTGGCAACCATGCCACTCGAATACGTCCGGACTGGTTGGTCGAGAAACTCCTCCAGTTCGCTGAATTCGAGGATATCGTGAAGCCTCGCCATCACTTCTCGTCGCGTCAGACCGAGCAAGATGCCGTTGAGCACAATGTTCTCGCGCCCCGTCAAGTCATAATGAAACCCGGCGCCCAGTTCCAACAGAGGACATACATGCCCGTGCACCTTCACATATCCCGTCTCTGCCACAAGCACGCCGGCCATCAAAGCAAGAGCAGTGCTTTTCCCTGAACCATTCGGCCCCATAAAACCGACCGTTTCACCCTCTGCAATCTCAAACGAAACATCATGCAGCGCCAGAAATCTTTTCTGTTTGAGTTCCTGAACGGTTCGGGACAAGTCGAGCAACGAAGCCTTGAGCCCCCTCCTGACATGGAGATAGCGCGGGTACGACTTGGAGACATTATCGAAACGAATAGAGATCATATGACCTCGGCAAACTTGGGCGCTAATTTTGAGTAGATAAGGTATCCGACGATCGCCATCAGGGCCGCCATCATGCCAGCCGCAAGCACTCCGCCTGCGCTCAGCGTTCCGGTGAGAAAGAGTTGTTGCCAATTGAGAATCAGCGGCGTGAAGGGGTTGAGATACATGTAGACCTGGTACCTCTCGGGAATCATGGAACTCGTGTAGGCGATCGGCGTGAGAAAAAAGAGAAACGCCATGAACAGGATTGTGAGCCGGTCGAGATCCCGCAGGAACAGATTCAGCGACGCGATGAGAAGGCTCATGCCATAGACCATGATAAGCTGGATTCCTGTGAGGGCCGGCACCCCGATGAGCCAAAACCACGTCGGCGCGACATGGTATATGGCCAGAAATACTAGGATGACGGGAATTGACATCAAAAAATGAAGCCCGTCGCTCAGTACCGCCGACACCACCAGAATGTGACGCGCGAATCGGACCTTCTTAAGCAGCGTAGCATTGGCAAGGAAAATGTTAGGAGCCGCGCTCATCGAATGGCTGACCCACTGCCACGGGAACAATCCGGCGACAAGAAATAGTGGGTAGTCCGTAATCTGCACACGCATGAACACGCCGAAGGCCAAATAATATACCGTGGCAAAAGCCAACGGATTGAGAACCGACCATGCGTAACCGAGCCAGCTATTCTTATACCGGCCTTTTATCTCCTTCTCAGTCAATACGATAATGAGGTCGCGAAGATACTCCCCTCTCCAGGACTCGTTTGCGCGAACTCCCTCTACCGCGCTCACCTTTACCGGACTCACTTTAAGATTACTCGCCATGATCGTGATGACTCCGCGTGGGGGCGACGTGCAGTTTCAAAAGTCGCGTCGCTGAAAAATGAGGCAGGCCCCGGTTAACAAGAGACCCGCATAGAGCAACCCATATGCGGTTGCTGTCACCTGATACCCCATCTCCACGAGCACCCCGTTGGCCGCTTGCCCCTTGATGTTCAACAGCTCAAAGTTTGGGCAGACGTAATACAAAGCGGTCAGCACGGCTTCGGTTAGCTGGTTTTGACTCTTCTCCGCGATGCCCTTGAGATCGCTCGTCAGATGTCCAATAACATAGAGGCCAAGCGTCATGGTCGCGCTGAGAGTCGAAGAACTAAACGTCGAGAACAACATGGCGATTGCCATCACAAGCAGCGTTTCCACAAGGATCAGCTCAACCGCCTGAAACAGGGAGCCGTAGATGACATTGCCACTGAGCCAGATAGTCGCTAGGAACATGGCAAACATGATCGCGATATTGACGGCGACAATGAATCCTAATCCAAGGTACTTTCCCAAGATGAACTGTACTCTGGTAATGGGCCTCGCCAGAATCGTATAGATCGTACGCCGTTCAATCTCTTTAGTAACCAGCCCAATGCCCACAAAAATTGCGATGATCACCGCAACCAGATTGATGGCTGCTAACCCAAGATCGTTCACGATGCGCGACTGTTCACCAATCGTGAGGGTACCCAGGAGAACCGACGCTCCGATGAGCAGGAAGGCGAAAAAGACAAGGTTGTAAAGAATCTTGTCCCGCATCGTTTCCCTGAACGTATTGCCAGCCACGACCACAAGTCTCTGCATCTCACACCTTCCGGTTCGTCTGTTCGAGAAAGATCTCTTCGAGTGAACCCTTGTGAGGGATCACCGACACAAGCTTGCCTCCTGCCTGACGGAGCACGGCGAGTACCTTCTCCACGTGGTCCTGGCCAGGGAGAATAATCAGACATCGATCTCCTCGCTGCAGGATTCGAGTTGCCAGTTGTTTGACATCAGGGAGATCATCGCCAACCACTCCATCGCAGACAACCTCGACAGATCGCGCCACATGTTCGTTAACCAGATCTTCAATGCGCCCTAGGGCAAGCATCTTGCCTCTCGCCAAAATGCCTACTCTGTCACAGATCATCTCGACATCAGAAATAATGTGCGTACTGAAGAACACCGTCTTTCCTTGATCCCGAAGGCCAAGAATGAGGTCTCGAACCTCTTTACGACCGATGGGATCAAGTCCGGACATGGGCTCATCAAGGATGAGAAGTTCGGGGTCATGGATGAGAGCTTGGGCAAGGCCGATTCGCTGGAGCATCCCCTTGGAAAACTTTCGCAGCTGCCTGTGCCGAGCTTCAGTGAGGCTCACACGTTCCAGCAACTGAGGGATACGCTTCTGAATAGCCTCTCGATCTAACCCTGCAAGTTTTCCATAGAAACAGAGAAATTCCTCTGCGGTCAGATAATCATAAAAATAGGGGGATTCCGGTAAATATCCAATTTGGGCGCGCACCGCTACCTTGTCAGCGGGAGAACCGAGGAGTTCAACCCGGCCACTCGTAGCTCGAAGTAACCCTAGCAAAATCTTCATTGTGGTCGTTTTACCCGCGCCATTGTGCCCCAAGAACCCAAAAATCTCTCCCTGACCTACCGACAGGGAAACGTCCGAGAGCACCATTGTCGCCTTCTGCCAAGGCCACACTGGCTTATAGGTTTTGGTCAGTCTATCAATGATTATTGCGTCCATTGGTCACCCGCACGGCACGAATAGTCACCCTTAGAAAATGCTGCCTGGCAGGAAATACTCCTGGCCTGCAAGTTGATCTTCCCCATGACAACCTCTCATCAGTTCAATCATAGCAACCTCACGGGAGTGTTCAAGCTTTCCTGAATTCAGAACAAGACGGGAATTCTCACCCTTTACATCACTCATCACTTATCCGGACCGGTTTCATCCGTCTCTTTTGCAGCTACACAAGGTTTCTCTCCCCTCGCAGCACCTTCCAACCGCCATCACTGTTACCGATTTCGCCTATGGCCCGTGAGTCGTATGCGCTCAGTCACTTCGCTGCTTCGGACAATCCCCGTCGCAGGCTCATAGAGATAGCGCCCTCCGAACGGTTCCATCGGCAATTCTCGAAGCATCCCCGGCTCCACTAAATTCTCCAGTCGCTCAGGCCGGCGCGAATGATTAGCCTGAAACCGGCTGATCGCTTGCTCCAAGATCTGGAGATCCCGTTCGACGATGGATTCCTTCAGACGAATCTCCAGCATCTTTCGAACATTCTCATCTGAGGTCTCCTCATACACCTTTGCTAATAGCTCGACAGCCTGTTGCGGCGATTTGGCCGATACAAACAGCTTAGCAGCCAGACGCACAAGACTCTCCGGAGCTCCGGGGAGACGAGAGGCCAGAGCCATTACCTCGGCTGCCTTCTCATCGTCTGCCAGCTCAAAGTAATAATTCATCCCCAACAAGAACGGAAGCTTCCACTCTTGTGGATTGTGCCGCATGCCCTTTTCTAAGAGGCGATTGCTCTGTTCAGGCAGCACAACAAGTATGCAGAGCGCGTGACTTCCAGCCTCATAGGCCCGCACGAACTTGGGATCAAGCGTCGTAATTCTATCCACCGCCTGGTACAGCCAATGCCCAGCTTCCTCTGAGAGTTTCCTCTCTCCCATTACCTGAATCGCTTGAAGCCAGAGGATGTCGGCCGCCAACTCGCGATACCCCAGCGAGGCCATCCGCAGATAATCCCCGCTTGGCAGGTACGTCAACTTCTGGAGTTTCGGCTTAGAATTGCTCCAGTGGGTCAATGGTATTTGAAGCGCACCTAAGGAAACCGCCAGCACTGTACCAGTAGCCCAGAGCGCCATCGTTCGAGGTATGGCACTCATCGCTTAGACTCCAGAGCCAAGGCTATCCCAAGCGGATAAAGATTGACGTCTACAAATTGATGCTCAATTTCGTTCAAGGCCCACTGCTCGTATTTCCGTTTGATGGCAACGATCGCATCAAATTCCGATTGCGCGGCTTCGTGCTCTCCAGATTTGAAGGTGAGTTCCGCAAGGAGTGCGCGAGCCGGCAAGAAGTTTGGTTCAGTGGCCACGGCTCGTTGCAACCACGATTTCGCTTCCTCCACCCGCCCTTGTGGCAACCGAATGTTTGCCAATGCCAGATAGCTCAGAGGAGAGTACGGATCGGCTTGAAGGGCTTGTTCGTAGGCCTGCGCGGCCTGGTTCAGCAAAAGATCGCGCTGAACCTTTACCAACTTTTGCTCTGCCAATACACCATAGATAGTTCCCAGCCGATAGGGGAACCGTCCATCCATTGGATTCAGCTCGATGGCCTGCCCTTCCTCCTCAACAGCCTTCACCAGCCACTGAGGATCGCCCGACTGATGGAAGAGCTGGACTGATGTCCGTGCTACGGCGTCATGATACCCGGTCGTGCCTGGGTCGATCAGCGATGCCCGGCGAAACCAGTCCAGTGCCAGACCCTGCCGCCCAGCCTGGGCCTCGGCCTGCCCGCGCTCATGAGCGTACCATCCGGCTGCCGGCTGGATGATGAGGGCCGCAAGCACGACTCCGCAGACTAAAACAAGAGAGAGCCGTACTGGATGGTAAGAAAATGGCACGCACCGCCGTGATAGGTCTGATTTTTTGATTGATTGAAGCGCAAGGACGAGGCCTCCGCATACAATCAGTAGAATGACCAGCGCTGGTTCATGGAATACAGAATCCACCGCGCCATGCGCTAAGATGCCCAGCACGGCGCCAGTCAGCCCCGTTACGAGCCCTCGCTGCCATGGCTCCAACTCGCTGTGCAAAGCAACTTGTACTTCCCTCCCCCATACCCCGATGCCAAGCAAGAAGATCGCCAGCCCTCCCACTCCCAATTCGACCGCCATCTGTAGATACTCGTTATGAGCAGATTCAGCTCTTTTCCCATAACGAACAATGTTTGACTCAATAGGAAATCGATACTGGAACGAGGTGTACTTATACATTCCCAGCCCGATGCCCACAGGCCTATCGACCACGCGCTCTAGCGAGTTTTTCCAAATATCTATTCGGCTGAAGGCATAGGGGTCCAGCGTTGCGACGTCGATCATCCTCTGCTTGAGAGGATTGGGAATCACACTCCCTGCGACGAGACTCACGATGAGGATTATCAGAGCAATCTTCCCGAATCGATAACAGCCGATGAACGTCACGGCAATGACTAATGCCAGCAAGGCTCCTCGTGATTGGGCAACCATAAATGCTGAAAAAGTGATCGCGGCTATGCCCCATAGAAATATGCGCTGCCATCTTTGCATCTCACTCCGCGGGACACCGCTCAATAGTCCGAGCACAATAGACAGAACCACGACCTCATACGTCGCCAAGAAGTTCGGATTAAAGAACGTACCCTTCGCCCTAGCATCGCCAAGCCAGACATACTGAACGATGCCCAGCACCCCTTCACAGAGCCCCATTCCCACCAACACCATGACGATTTGCCGTACCTGCCGGCTCGACTTGATACCTTGGAGGACAACCCCGAACAATACGGCATACATCAGGAGACTGATGAACCATTGGACACTTGGATTCTTGTAGGGCGCCCACCACATAGAAAGGCCGGCCCATCCCAAGAACAAGGCGACGAGGGGCAAGAAGTGATTCAGGGTAACAACGATTGTTCCCACCCTCATCCGATGAATCGTCCAGACAAGGACCGAGCCGAGTAGGAGCAGCCGAATAATGAGATTCGGTGCGTGCGTGGTTCCGCCCTCGATCAAGGGAGAGAAGATGATGAGGCTTCCGAGAAGAAGAACTGCCGCTGAAAGAGGCCAGGATAATCGGTGCCACTTCAGGGTCGCGACGAGACTTCTATCGAAACCCACCAAGGGACTGGAGGTGGTTTCCCCCGCTTTGGTATTGACGAACTGTTCTCTCTCGCAATGTTCGATCATTGAGACCGTCGCGCAAATGAATGCTGTATGGTTGCCACCGGACAGACTGGTCTTGCTTTTGCTCCGATAATTAGGACAAAACCAACGTAGAATTTGCCTGAGATCCTGTCAAGATATTCCGTCCTTCTCTCTCCAAAAGACAGGAGGAGAGAGACCATCACGGCCTCTCTCCCCCTTTCCTGCAACGGTGACCTCACCGCCTCAGAGCAACGTGTGAGCGTTACAGCGACACGTCGTTATTATCGTTTGTCAAGCTCCGTCGGTCGTTCATATGCCACTCATCACAGGCCACATCACCGTCGACATTTCCCTTGGCCCCAGCGGTAAATCCTGTCGTAGATGCGCCAACAGGCCCACCGCCGGCCGTAGTCATTGCAGGGGTGGTGTTCGTTTGACAAACGCCAGGCAACAGAGCTGGCGCACCGGGAAATGTTGCTGGCCCTGTTGCGTCGGCAGCCCAGAACGAGTACCGCGGCGCACCAGACGGCTGGTACCCAATCTGACCGATGACCGTGGGCAAATACGTCTGGGGATTCGATTCAGCCTGGTAGGCCACAATCGAGGTAAAAATCGCACCAAGACTCACCTTGGCCTCTGCCTGCTTCGACTTCGCCTGATAGGCGATGAAGTTCGGGATGGCGATGGCCGCCAAGATTCCGATGATCGCCACGACGATCATCAACTCGATCAGGGTAAAACCTTTTTGCCCTTTCAACTGCTTCAACATCGTACTGCCTCCTTGTTGATGGTTCACTAACGCCCCTCCACACCCATGCTTGCTTCTTTCTCTCATCGGAACTCGCGTCCGATTGTTGTTACCTAGTCCTATAGCAGGTTCGATGCCTGGTGCATGACTAGGCCAAGAAAAACTCAGTCACATGAAATATCAAACAGTTAGGATTCTTGGCTTACTAGGCAACAGATCCTGGGCGGAGGATGTCTCTCCAGCTTTTGCTCTGATCTGCCAATATTTGTCATCCACCGCACGGGACCTGATCTCGTCCACTTGCTCTTCACGGAGAAGGTTGATTCATGGATTTCGCCATCTGCACAAGTAAAACAACGAGTAAAGACAGCTATTTAGCGTGAGAAGACAGAGCTGCAAATCAGCCCGTTAGATGACGGGAAGAGCATTCTGGGAGATGGCCTGAATTGAATTCAATGATGGAGTAGCTGTTAGAGAGAGGTATCGAGATGTGCTAGCGAGCGTGCGTCTTCTCAGATACACGCCGTTTGGCCTGTTGGATACGTTCTTCCTGTGCGGGGTCGCCCATCCCTTGCTCACGGAATCGATCCATCAACTTACTATTGGATGGGTCAAGCTCCAGAGCACGGAGCCAGGATTCACGGGCGTCTGACAGGTTTCGTTGCGTGGCATAGATATCTCCGAGATGCTCATAGAGCACCGGGTCATCCTCGGCAAGCGCCACAGCACGCTTTATTTCAGTTAAGGCCTCAGTGAGCATTCCTGATTTAAACAAGGCCCAGGCGAGGCTATCGATATAGTATCCATTGCTCGGTTTGAGCGCGACAGCCCGCGTGGTCAGGGAAAGGGCTCGGTCGATCTTGACACCCCGCTCTGCGTAGCTATACCCCAGATAATTGAGTGCATCGGCATGATGAGGGTCCAGCTTGATGGCCGACTCCATGGCGCGCACAACGTCATCGAATCGATTGAGCTTGTCGTAGACGGTGCCAAGATTGAAGTGCAAATCGGCATTCTTTGGGTTGTGGCCGATACCGTCTTCCAACACTTTTGCCGCATCGTCGAACTGGTCCTTCTGCAAATAAATCAATCCCAGCACGATGTGAGCCTCAGGCTGTTTCGGATTAATCGTGACGGCCTTATTCAAATGCGTGATGGCCTCAGGAAATTCCTTCAGTCTGTAGAGCAAGAGGCCGAGATGCAGATGCCCTTCAAAATAAGATGGCTCAAGTTGCACGTTAAATGTATACGTCTCGATGGCCTTCTTCGTATCTTTGGACTCCTCGTAGAGGTACCCGAGGTAATCTCTGATTTTGAGTTCCGTCGGGCGTGCCTTCAGAATTTGAATCAGTTGGTCGATCGCCTTGGGATATTCCTTTTCCTCTCCATACAGAAGCGCCAGTCGAAGCTGAGCATCGGTGTCCGAAGGGTCCTCCGCCAGCAAATCAGTCAACTCTTTCCTGGCTCCCTGATAATCTTTGGTCGCGACATAGAGCCGAACCAACTGATGCCGGATATCCCGGCTCCGAGAGTTCACCGTCTGGAGATATTTTCGCAGCACGGCCACCGCTCGATCTGGAGCCTTCTGCGATTCATACACCGAAGCCAGGGCAAGGTAGGCTGGTTCAAACGAGGCATTCACCGCAATCGCCCGTTCCAAACTCGCTGCGGCCTCCGCCCCTTTCTCCGCATCGAGCAGTATGCGCCCCAAGTGATAATAACCAACGGCGGACTCGGGCGCCCGCGCCAACCCGGCTCGAATGGCCTGCTCCGCTTCGGGCTGCCGTTTCAGGCTCAGCAGCAACAATCCCTTCGTAAAATAGGGATCGCCGGATGTCTGATCAATCTCGATCGCGCGATCCAATAATTTCACTGCACGTTCCCCTTGCCCCGCGCTGGCAAGAATCCCAGCCATCTGTGTGAGCAACTGACCATCTTGGCTCAAACCCTCTGCCGCTTGATCCGCATAGTTGACGGCATTCGGCATATCGCCAAGGGAAAAATAGAGACTGGCCAGCCTGGCCTTCACAGACTGAGACGCCGGATCCGCCTTCAGTGCGGTTTGATATTCCTGAATCGCACGATCCATATCCTGTGCAAGCTCGGCTTGGTACCCCAGCATAAAATGAAATGCCGCAGTCGCATTGGGGGAATGAGCCGAGGATGCCGGCTTCGGCGTATCGGCAGAGGCGGATATCTTAGCAGGTGTCTGAGGCACACTCGCGCAGGCCACCACCATCAGGGAAAGTAACCAGCACATGACGCTCGAAATCAATGCGGAAACTCGACTGTTCGCCGTTCGGCTCAGAATGACTCGTGCCGTGAACAATTATACGTTCCTCTTGACAGACTCAGATCCGGTCGTGGTGGTGAGAAAGATTATACGAGTGGGGTCGCACTGGGTCAAACGACTTCTCGATTGTCGAGGCTCTCGAACTTCGCGAAACGGTCATGGAAGAAGAGCTCTCTTTTCCCCGTCGGGCCGTTGCGATGTTTAAGCACGAGAATATCGGCAATGCCCTTCCGTTCGGAATTCTGATCGTATGCATCCTCACGGTAAATGAACATGACGACGTCTGCATCCTGCTCAATCGCGCCACTCTCGCGGAGATCCGCCAGCATGGGAATCGGTGGCTTTCGAGCTTCCACCGCACGGCTAAGCTGCGACAATGCCACGACCGGTACGTTGAGTTCTTTGGCCAAAGCCTTTAACGAGCGAGAAATGTCGGAAATCTCCTGCTGGCGAGATTCCGAGTCGCTCCGCCCCTGCATCAGCTGGAGGTAGTCGACGATCAAAAGATCCAGCCCCCGTTCTGCTTTCAACCGACGCGCCTTGCCCCGCATCTGCTGCACGGTGATGCCGCCGGTATCGTCTATATAGATTGGCGCTTGCTCAAGCCGGCCTGCCGCCTCCGCAAGACGCCACCAATCCTCTTTCTGAAGCTTGCCGATCCGGAGGGCATGCGCATCGACCCGCGCCTCTGAACTCAACATGCGCAGGACGATCTGCGGCTTTGACATTTCCAGACTGAAAATTCCGACCACGGTACCCGCATTGATGGCGGCATGGGCTGCCATCCCCAGCGCCAGGCTGGTCTTTCCCATGCTGGGCCGCCCTGCGATCACCACGAGATCGGAAGGTTGGAGTCCCGCCGTGATGTCGTCGAGATCGTAAAAGCCTGTGGGAACGCCTGTGATATGTTCTTTCCGTTTCGATAGTTTGTCGACAAGGTCGAGACTTTCTTTAATGATGGAATTAATGGGAGTGAACGACCGATCCAGTTTCCCCTGGGCGATGCTGAACACCGACCGTTCCGCAAAATCGAGCAGGTCATCGACTGAAGAAGTGCCTTCGTACCCGCGCGTGAGCACTTCTGTGGAAGTATGGATCAGCTCTCGCAGCAACGCCTTGTCGCGCACGATCTTGCAGTGGTAGCGGATATTGGCGGAGCTGGCGACGCTCTGCACGAGTTCCGCTAAATACGCTGCACCACCAACGGCTTCTATTTCCCCCTGCGCCTTCAACCGTTCCGTCAACGTAATCTGATCGATGACTTCTCCCAGGTCCGACAATTCCAGCATCGCACGATAGATCTTTCGATTTGACGTGCGATAGAAGTTCTCTTCGACCAGCAATTCCATTGCCTTGGCCATCGCGCTATTATCGAGGAGAACTGCGCCGAGAACCGACTGCTCGGCCTCCAGATTCTGAGGAGGCAGCTTCGGCTGGGACAGATCGGCCGCTGACAACGATTTCATGACCGCTCCTTGACCTGCCGGCGAGCGAATGACACGAGTTCGGCAAGCTCCATCTTTTTCGAGAGACGACCCAAATTGCCGGTTCGTCGGCCCTGCCGCTGAGTCGCGAAGGACTCAACCACCAACACCTCATCAGGACCCACACCCGGCGCACCGACCACCACCACTGATGCTGCCTGTTGAGTCAACCCAGCCTTCACGGCAGCAGATACAAGCGCCGCCTCGCTCCCCTTCATCGTCTGCTGCACAACTCGGACCCGAGTTCGACGCAGCTGGGCCGCAACCGCCGTCAATCGACGAGTAGCCCGGCTTGGCGCGGCGACAAGATAGTCCACCCGAGCTGAGGCCGATCCCTCATCGGGAAACTCGATCGTACGAAAAAGCCGATCGACGTCCAACGCAAAACCGGTTGAGGGCAACGGTCTACCGAATCGACCGATCAAGTGATCATACCGTCCGCCGCCGCCTAACTCCGCCCCCAATCCTTTGGCAAACACGTCAAACACGACACCATCATAATAGTCGAACCCGCGAAATTCCCCCAGGTCCAGAATCAGCGATTCTCGATGACCGGCTGCACACAGCACGTGATAGACCTGGGCGAGCCGATCGAGAGGAGCCGCCAATGCCGGATTGCCGGCCGCGAGCACTCGCCCGCGTGCCAGCACTTCCTCTTGACCGTACAACTCAGGTGCTTCCCGTATGGCACGGGCCGCTGTCTTTGAAATAGGCTCACTCGCGAGGATCTCCTCAAGTCTCGGCAGATCCTTCCGCGCAGCCGCTTGCTCAGCTAACTTCTGCCCTTGCACTGAGAGGCCTGATCGCAACAGCAGTCCTTTGATGAACCCCACATGTCCGAGAGCCACCTTGAAGGACTGGAGCCCGATCGTATGGAGACACTCGATCATCAAATCGATGACCTCGCTGTCGCTCGTGACATCATTGAGGCCGATCAGCTCGGCTCCGACTTGAAATATTTCCCGGCCACGCCCGGCGTGTTCCTGTTCATAGCGAAATACGGACGTTCGATAGGAAAGGCGCAGCGGTAATGTCGCACCCGTAAGCCCCATGGCAACCGTCCTGGCAATCTGCGCCGTGGCATCCGGACGAAGGAGGAGCGTCCGCCCCGTCGTACGATCGACGAATTGATAGCAATGCTCGATCAGCTCCGGCTCAAGCCCTGGCGCCAAGACGTCGAGATACTCGAACGTGGGAAGAATGATCTCGTCGTAGCCCCACTGGTTGATGTGACCAAGCAACTGTTCTTCAAAGCGACGGACCTGCTTCGCCGCGTGAGGAAGAATCGTTGCCATGCCCACGGGAACCAGTGAACGCTCACGGGACGACGGGACCTGACCCGAAGAATGGGGCTTCAGAGGAGCGGAAACCATGGCAACCTGATGGGTAGGGCGCGGGATTAAGACAGAGCCGCGACTTTGACAGAAAGAATGTCTTTGCTGGACTTGATCGTCTCAAGGGCTATATTCGGGAACACTGCATCGGATCCAATAATGAGCAGCGCGTTCCCGCCACGCTTTTCGAGCGCACATTGCATCCGAACAATATTGATCTGGTTATCGCCGAGCACCTTCCCCACCATCCCGATCACCCCGGGGCGATCGATGTTGTGGATCAGAAGCATATGCCCCTCCGGCACCACCTCAACATTGAACTGATCGATCTCCACCACGCGGGGATCCTTCTTGTGAAAAAGCGTACCGGCCACCTGGTACGACTTCTTCCCAGCCTCCACTCGCACGCGAATCAGGCTTGTGAAATCGCCTGCATCGGAACTCTTTATTTCCTTCACTTCGATTCCACGTTCCTTCGCGACAATCGGCGCGTTCACGTAGTTCACCGGTGCTTCCATCACTGGGCTCAACAGTCCCTTCAACACCGCAATCGTGAGTGGCGCAATTGACAGACTGGCCACCTCTCCACTGTATTCAACGGTCACGCGCTCAAGCCCGCCTTCGCATAGCTGCGTTTGCAGCTTCCCAAGCTGTTCGGCTAACGACAGGTAGGGTTGGAGACGTGGGAGTAACTCCGGAGAGACCGATGGAATATTGACTGCCCCTCGGGCAATGCCTTTGGTGAAATAATCGACGATCTGTTCCGCGATCCCAACCGCTACATTCTCTTGAGCCTCAGTCGTCTGAGCTCCGATGTGTGGCGTACAGATAAAGTTATCCAGCGTCAACAACGGATGATCCGCCTTCACCGGCTCTTCTTCAAATACATCGAATGCGGCTGCCGCCACGCGCTTGACCTTCAACGCGTCAAACAAATCTCCCTCATGAATAATTCCGCCGCGAGCACAATTCACAATCATGACTCCCGGCTTCATCGTCGCAATCACTCCGGCATTGATGAGGCCCTTGGTCTCAGGCGTCAACGGCGTGTGAACAGAGATGATATCGGCATGCTTAAAAAGTTCATCCAATGGCATCATGGTGATACCCATCTTCTGAGCCCGCTCTTCAGCCAAATAAGGATCGTAGGCCACCACACTCATGCCGATCCCCTGCGCAAGTTTCGTGAGATGGCTGCCGATTTGTCCCGCGCCGACGATGCCAAGTACCTTATTGTAGAGCTCGACTCCCATGAACTTGTCTTTTTCCCACTTACCTGCCTTCACGGACGCGGTGGCTTGGGGAATACGCCGGCTCATGGCGCAGATCATTGACATCGTATGCTCGGCAGTCGTCACGGTATTGCCGCCCGGCGTGTTCATCACCACGATCCCGCGACGGGTCGCTGCCGGCGTATCGACATTGTCCAGGCCTGACCCGGCCCGCCCGATGACTTTCAGCTTCTCGGCTGCTGCAATCAGTTCTTCCGTTACCTTGGTCCCTGACCGCACGATCAGCCCATCGGCGTCCTTAATCTCCTTGAATAATTCCTCTTTCGGCATCTTGGATTTCACAACCACCGTGAATCCAGCCCGTTCCAACAACTCCACACCCTGCGTTGACAAACTATCGCTGATGAGAATTTTCATGCCCATTGTGTTCGCCCTATCGTAACGCGATTGAAACGGAACCCCTACGCCATGAGAATTTCTTGTGCCTTCGCTACGCCGCTCCCAAGCTTCACGGGATGGCCCAGCCCTTTGAGCACCATCTCAACAGCTGCCACGGCCATGATGATATCGAAGCGATCCATGTAGCCCATGTGTGAGAGCCTGAAGATCTTCCCCTTCAAATGGTCTTGTCCACCAGCCGCTGTCATGCCGTATTGGACGCGCAGATTCTTATAGATGGCTTGCCCGTCCACGCCTTCCGGCGCCAACACAGCAGTGAGCGCATCGCTCGGTGATTCTTTTGGAAACAGCTCGAGCCCTGCGCCCTGCATTCCTTCACGCATGGCCTTTGCCAGCTTGGCTTGGCGAGCGAACACTCCCTCAAGCCCCTCCGCCCTCATCATCTTCAGCACTTCCTGCAAGCCGACAATGAGCGACACAGCCGGTGTATAGGCCGTCTGATTCTTCTGCTGATTCTCGTGCTCTTTCTTGAAATTGAAATAGAACGCCGTGTTCTTCGCTTTCTCCGCCAACTGCCAGGCTTTATCGCTCACACTCACAAAGGCAAGGCCCGGTGGGAGCATCAGCGCCTTTTGCGACCCGGTAATCACGACATCAATCCCCCACTCATCGGTCTTGATGTCGAACACGCCAAGCGCGGTAATGGCATCCACCACAAGAATGGTCTCGCTATACGGCTTCACGATCTCCGCAAGCGCCTTGACGTCGTGCGCAACACCCGTAGATGTTTCGCTCGCTTGCACATACACCGCTTTGATTCCCGGATCTTTTTTTAGCGCATCGGCCACCGCTTGAGGATCGACGGCATACCCCCATTCCACCTTAATTTCTGTGACATCAGCTCCGAACGTCTTGCAGAGCTTGGTCCATCGTTCCCCAAACTTCCCCCCGTTAATAGTGAGGGCCTTGTCGCCGGGCGAGAGGAAGTTAGATACTGAACCTTCCATGCCTCCGGTTCCGGAAGCCGCCAACATGAGCACATTGTTTTTTGTTTGGTAAAGCCACTTGAGTCCATCACGGACCTCCGCGAACACTTTGTCGAACTCGGGGGCGCGGTGATGGAACATCGGCCGTGCCATGGCCAACAGCACTTCAGGGGGCACAGGCGTCGGACCCGGAGCCAGCAAATACCGTTTCAGCATCGACTGATCCTCCTAGCGGATAAAACGTGAACGATCGTACGCGGGAAGGGGGGACGATACCATTGCCTCTTAAAAGCTGTCAAGGCAAGGAACCGTGCGGACACACGTGTTTTTAGACTGTTGAGGCATTTCGATCCCAGATGAATTCTGTTTACAACTGTACGCACAGACTGAAGCCGCTGCCTCTGTGTCGCCAGCGGAGGAACGTCATTCCTTTGGCAATTCCTTGACACAAATACAGTCCATCGATAGTCTAGCCTCACAGAACATGACCTACTGCTCACACCATACTGGTAGCCGCCGGACTTCGAAGAGGCCTCTGAGGCCAGGACGCACCGTCCTCCCGATAGCCCTCCTCCTCGGCTTGTGTTTCAGCCTCATCGCCCCTCACATTATCGTTGCGCAGACTGCCACACCAGCAGAGCCCGGCACGACTAATCCGCCTACACTGATAGACGAAAACGACGCGTCGGAAGACGACCCAGACCCAAATCTTGTCCCGCTTGATACTGACAGTCCGCCACCGGAGGCCGCCGGCCAGACCGCACCCACTACGAGCGCGGTTCCAAGGGCTGAAGACCTCTTACAGCCAACCCCAACTGGAAGCTCTCCGGCAACGGCACGGTTTTCGGACGCCCTCAATCCTCCGGCTGAACTGATGCAGACACACGATCCGTCAGGAAATCCCGCAGATCAGATGGAGTATGCGAGCTACAATGTTCCAATTGTCATGGACCCTTCAGTCCAGGCCCACATCCGCTACTTTAATACGGCCATCCACGATCGCTTCGGACAATGGCTGCTGAGACTCAGTCGCTACCAGCCCCTTGTCGAGACGATTTTCTCGGAATTTCATCTTCCCAGTGATCTGGTCTACCTCTCCTTGGTGGAAAGCGGATTCAACCCCTACGCGTATTCACGAGCCAAAGCCACCGGCCCCTGGCAGTTCATGAAAGGCACGGCCAAGGCCTATGGGCTCCGTGTCGACACCTATGTCGACGAACGCCGTGACCCCATTAAGTCAACGGTGGCTGCGGCACGCTACCTCCGCGATCTCTACGACCTCTTCGGCGCCTGGCCGCTCGCAATGGCCGCCTAC
>Ga0163153_10002489_pt1 | contig 26591 bp, 24 predicted proteins | sample OliLakLV19MP6IB1_FD_148629 | JGI IMG/M metagenome (GOLD analysis project Ga0163153, IMG submission 148629) | Freshwater microbial mat bacterial communities from Lake Vanda, McMurdo Dry Valleys, Antarctica - Oligotrophic Lake LV.19.MP6.IB-1 | ecosystem: Environmental > Aquatic > Freshwater >...
AAGGCCGACTGGCTGCTGGAAGGCCTGGACAAGGGCTTCTGGGGCACTGCGGCCTCCGGGCCGGGCTTCGGCATTGGGCACGGCGGGCCGGGCGGGTTTGGCCCGCATGGCCCGCATGGCCCGGGCGGCCCCGGTGGGCATGGCCCCGACAACAACGATCACCCGGCGGCGACGGCCATCCCGAACGCCTGACGCCAACCGTCCGCGTGGTCCGACTTAAGGGTGGGGAGCGTCGCCGACGGGCGGCGCTCCCCACTGTCTTTATCCAGCGCTGCATGCGGGCCGGGCCGCCGCGCCGATTTTCGGTTATCATTTCGCTACCGCTGTTCTACCGGCTGCACCCACTCTGCCACTCAGGAAGGCCCGCCATGCACCTGCACCGCCACGCTTTGCGCGCCGATAACCCCGCCATCTACCTGGATAGCTATGTGCTGCATAACTCGCAGGAGTTTCAGGTGGACCAGCGCCGCCCGGCCCTGATCGTCTGTCCCGGCGGCGGCTACATGGGCCTATCGGACCGCGAGGCCGAGCCAATCGCGCTGCGCTTCATGGCCTACGGCTATCACGCCTGTGTGCTGCGCTACTCGGTGCAGACCGCCTTCCCCGCGCCGATCCTCGACCTGGCCCAGGCCGTGCTCACCATCCGCCAGCACGCGGACGAGTGGCGCGTGGACCCGGACCAGATTGCGGTGTGCGGCTTCTCGGCTGGGGGACATTTGGCGGCGGCTTTGGGCGTGTTCTGGGACCAGCCTTTCATCTACGCGGCGCTGCAGGTCGCGCCCGAGCAAATTCGGCCCAATGCGCTGTTGCTGTGCTACGCGCTGATTGATCTGCTGCTGATTGACAGCCAACCAGATGGGGTGAACGCCGCCGGCCAGCCGGTGACCAACCGCCAGCGGATGCTCAACGCGCTGCTGGGTACTTACACGCCCAGCCAGGCGCAGCTAGACGCCTACAGCGCCGACTTGCACGTCTCGGCCGCCACGCCGCCCACGTTCTTGTGGCACACGGCCGACGACCCGGTGGTGCCGGCGCTTAACGCGCTGCGCTTTGCCACCGCCTGCGCCCAGCAGCAGGTGCCATATGAAATGCACCTGTACGGCCACGGCCCGCACGGCCTGGCGCTGGCCGACGCCGTGACCGAGATAGACGGCCGCCTGCTCGACCCGCACGCCGCCACTTGGATTCCGCTGGCGCTCGACTGGCTGGCGGGGCTGCGCGCCGCCAAGTAGCGCGCCGGTCAGGGGCCTCCCCGGTCCTCAGCGGCCCCGTTGCGCTGTCGCGTTTTCGTTCGGTCGGTTCGGTGAATATCACCCCCGCGTCAAGCGGGCGGCATGCGCGGCGCAACCGGCTCCAGTATTTTCCGCCGTTCCGGGCTTAAGCGGGCCAGCAGCTCGGCCGAGTAGCGGTAGCCATAGCGGGTACTGCCCCAGACCGGCCCATAGCGATAGATGACCACGCGCCGCTCGCCGGGGGTGGTGCGCGTCGAAGCGCCATGTGACATGGCGTCTACGAACAGCAGGGCATCCCCGCGCTTGAGGTGGACTTCAATCGCGCCTTCGACGCCGTCTATTCTCTGGGTCTCATCCCAACCGGGTTTTACGCCGGGGTGTTCGAGGTGGGCCTTGTGACTGCCGGGGATGACCATCGTGCCGCCATCCCCCGGACCGATATCGGTGAGCGCCAGGAGCATGTTCACTTGGCCGCAGCGGAAGTGACCGTTATAGAACCGGTACTGGCCGCGCAGCCCGCCCTCCGCGCCGCCGCTGTGGATCGGGAAGTACCCGCCGGCCCGCCGGATGGACGCGAAGCACTCGTCAATAAACACCCCCTCCACGTACGTGTCTTTTTCACCGCAATAGCGCACCAAGCGGTCATGCCAGGCGGGATGATCAATCAGCTCTTCAAAGGGCTGGCCGCCCTCCACGATATTCTGCAGCTCGATGCCGGCGTTGCCGTTGTTGTCGAAGCGCTGGACATTCCTGCGCCAGTCCATGTATTTTAGGTCCGTATAGTTATCAATCGCCTGGCTGAGCCGATCAGCCAGGTCGGCTGAGACCGCGTTCTTGAGAATCGTGAACCCCCGCAGGTCGAACAGGTAATCGTGGAGATCGTATTGGTTGTCCATCTGCTTCCTGCCTCTGGCGAAAGACGCGGATCGTGGTTGCCCCTGTAAGATCAGAATGATATAGGACTTACGCAGTTGCCACCTCCAAGCGCATCGTGGTGCCACATCTGGCGGGTAAACGAGCGATGTACCCGCCACAGGTACGGTTGGCAGATCTCAACTGCGTAACTCCTATGATATATCAAATCCAGCTAGTATCCCAACCGGCCTCGTTCACCCCTGCCTCCCCTTGCGCGCACTCGACGAACAAAATATCTCCTCCCACCGCTTCTGCGTTGACCCATCCCTCAATCAGCAATCAAAAATCACAAATGCGCTCCGCGTATGGTCAATTTCGCCAATTTCCGCTAAACTTTGGCGTGATGTTGGAACAAACTTTCTACACCCCAACCAGTCCGCGCCATGCCTGACGCCTCCGCCGCCTTGCGCGCCTTCTCGCCCGCCGTGCGCGGCTGGTTCACAGCCACGTTCGCCGCGCCCACGCCGCCGCAGGCCGAGGGCTGGCCCGCCATCCAGCGCGGCGAGCACACCCTCATCCTCGCGCCCACCGGCTCGGGCAAGACGCTGACGGCTTTCTTGTGGGGGCTGGATGATCTCTACCGCGAGTTGAGCGCGGCCGAAGCTGACTCGGCTCCGGGTGTGCGCCTGCTGTACATCTCGCCGCTCAAGGCCCTCAACAATGACATCGAGCGCAACCTGCACGCGCCCTTGGAGGGCATTCGCGCCACCGCCGCCCGGCTGGGCCAGCGCCTGCCGGAACTGCGCGTGGCCGTGCGCACCGGCGACACGCCCGCCCAGGCCCGCGCCCAGATGCTCAAGCACCCGCCGCACATCCTCATCACCACGCCCGAGTCGCTCTACCTGATCCTCACCAGCGCCCGCGCGCGCGAGATGTTCCGCACCGTGCGCAGCGTCATCGTGGACGAGATTCACACGCTGGTCGGCAACAAGCGCGGCGCGCACCTGGCCCTCAGCCTGGAACGGCTGGAGCATTTGACCGAGCGCCACGTGCAGCGGCTGGGCCTCTCGGCCACCGTGCGCCCGCTGGAAGAGGCGGCCCGCTACCTGGGCGGGCACGAGCCGCCGACGCCCGACGGGCAGGCCGGTGCGCCGCGCCCGGTCACCATCGTCAACGCCCACTACCGCAAGGCGCTCGACCTGCAAGTCGTCACCGTGGTCGAAGACTTCCGCGACCTGCCGGCCAACACCATCTGGCCCATCGTCGTCCCGCGCGTGTTGGAAGACATCCGCCGCCATCACACCACGCTGATCTTCACCAACAACCGCCGCCTGGCCGAGCGCACCGCCGACCGCCTGAACGCGCAGTTGGCCGGCGAGCAGGCCGAGGACCACCCGCCCGGCAGCAGCGAAATTCTGGCCCCCGGCGGCCTGGCGCGCGACACCGGCCTGTTCGCCATTGGGGCGGAGGGGCCGTTCCGCGCCCACCACGGCAGCATGTCGAAAGAGGCGCGCCGCAGCATGGAAGAGGACCTCAAGGCCGGCAAGCTGCCCGCGCTGGTGGGCACCAGTTCGCTAGAGCTCGGCATTGACATCGGCGCGGTGGATTTGGTGGTGCAGTTGCAGTCGCCCAAGAGCGTGGCCCAGGGCTTGCAGCGCGTGGGCCGCTCGGGACACCTGGTGGGCCAGACCAGCAAAGGCCGCATCTACGCCACCTTCCGCGAAGATTTGATCGAGGCCGCCGCCATCGCGCGCGGCATGTTGGACGGCGACGTGGAGCCGATCGCCGCGCCCGAGAACCCGCTGGACGTGCTGGCCCAGCAGATCGTAGCGATGGTGGCGGTGGAAGATTGGCGCGCCGCCGACCTGTATGCCCGCGTCCGCCAGGCCTACTCGTACCGCGCGCTGCCGCTGGCGGCCTTTCACGCGGTGCTGGGGATGCTGACCGGCGAGTTGTATTACGACCTGCCGGCCGCCATCAAAGCGCCCGCCTCGGCCCTGCGCCCCAAGATCGCCTGGGACCGGGGCGCAGACCGGCTGACGGCGCTGCCCGGCTCGCGGCTGCTGGCGATCAGCAACGCCGGCACCATCCCCGACACCGGCGCGTATGGCGTCTACCTGGCCGACGGCCAGACGCGCGTGGGCGAGTTGGACGAGGAGTTCGTATTCGAGACGCGCACCGGCGACAGCTTCCTGCTGGGCAGCAACGTCTGGCGCGTGTCTGAGATTCTGGATGACCGCGTGATCGTCGCCGACGCGCCGGGCGCGATGCCGCGTATGCCGTTCTGGAACGGCGACTATCCCTACCGGCCCTACACCCTAGGCGAACGCCTGGGCCGCTTCCGGCGCACGCTGGTAGACCGGCTGCACACCACGCCCCCGGCCGAGGTCGAGGCCTGGCTGCGCCGCGACTACGCGCTGGATGAGAACTCGGCCCGCAACCTGGTGGTCTATGTGCAGCGCCAGCTCGACGCGGTGGGCGTCATCGCCACCGACCAGACCGTGGTGGTCGAGTCGTTTCAGAACATCGTCGGCGATTACTACGTCGTTATCCACTCGTCGTACGGCGGGCGCGTCAACGGCGCGTGGGCGCTGGCGCTGTTGAGCGCCTTCCGTGAGCAGCTAGGCGTCAAGCCCGAGGCCCAGACCAACGACGACGGCATCATTTTTCGCTTCCCGCAGACCAAACACCTGCCGCCGGCCCAGGTGGTGCGCCAGATGACGGCCGAGCAAGCGCATGCCCGTCTGCTGGTGGAGCTGCCCAAGAGCGCGGTGTTCGGGGCGCGCTTTCGCCAGAACGCCGGGCGGGCGCTGCTGCTCCCCCGCGCGCGCGGCGGCAAGCGCACGCCCTTCTGGCTCCAGCGGCTGCGCGCCCGCGACCTGCTGGCCCTGGTCGGCGGCCTGCCCGACTTCCCCCTCGTGGCCGAGACCTACCGCGACTGCTTGCAGGATGTGTTCGACCTGCCGCACCTGGAAGAACTGCTGAATCACATCCAGTCTGGCGCGGTGCAGGTGGCGGCGATTGAGACGGCCGTGCCCTCGCCGGTGGCCGCCGCGCTGATGTACCAGTTCGCCAGCGTCTTCTTATATGAGTGGGATCAGCCTAAGGCCGAGCAACAGATTCAGGCGCTCTCGCTGACCGACGCGCTAGTGGGGCCGAGCGGCGAAGCGAACACGCTCGACCTGAGCGGGCTGTTGCGGCCCGAGGCGATTGCGGCCGTGTGCGCCCGCGCCCAGCACCGCGCCACTGGCTACCAGGCCCGCACCGCTGAGGAGCTGCTGTTCACGCTGCGCGAGATGGGCGACCTAAGCGCCGCCGAGGTCGCGGCTGTGTGCGTGGACGAGGGCGCGGCCTGGGCCGAGTCGCTGGCCGAGCAGGGCCGCGCCGCGCTGTTCACGATTGTGGGCCAGGCGCGTTGGGTGCCGGCCGAACTGCGCCCCGCCTATCAAGCCGCGTTCGCATCCGGTGCGCCGCCGAGCGAGCAGTCATCAGAAATCCTGCGGCGTTACTTGCGCTGGGCCGGCCCGGTCACGCACGCCGCGATCCAGGCGCGCTACCCCTTCCCGGCCGATTGGCTGGCCGGGGCGCTGGCGCAATTCGTCACCGTGCGCGCGCTGGTGGCGGGCCACTTCACGCACCCGGCCTGGGACGAGGTGTGCGACGCGCACCTGCTCGACCAGATCCGCCGGCAGACGCTGACGGTGCTGCGCGATGAAGTGCAGCCGGTGTCGCTCTACGCCTACGCCGCTTTCCTGGCGCGCTGGCAGCACCTGACCCCGGCCACGCGCCTAAGTGGCGAGGACGGCCTGCGGCAGATCATCGAGCAGTTGCGCGGCGTGGCGCTGCCGCTGGCCGCCTGGGAGCGCGAGGTGCTGCCCGCCCGCCTGGACGACTATGACCCGGCCGGCCTCGACGCGCTCGGGCAGGGGGGCGCGCTGATTTGGACCGGCGTGCCCGGCAGCGGCGGCGCGGCGGCCGGCCCCCGGCGCGGGCGGGTGCGGGTGCGGCTGTTTTTGCGCGGCGAGGGCGGCTTGTTCCTGGCGGGCTTTGGGGAGGCCGAGGCCGCCCTCAGCCCAGAGGCCCGCAGCGTCTACGACTTCCTCAAGGGCGAGGGCGCGTCGTTCACGGCCGACCTGGCGGCGGGGCTGGGTATAAGGCCCGTGGCGCTGACCGCGCCGCTGGCCGAGTTGGCGCTGGCCGGCCTGGTGACCAACGACGGGCTGGACGCGCTGCGCCTGCTGGCCGCAGGTGACGGCACGTCCGAGCCGGAGCGCCCGCGCCCCCAAAGCGCGCTGGAGCAAGACCTGGCCGCCCGGCTGGGCGAACGCGAGCGCCCCAAGACGCTTTCGACCAGCCGCTACCGGGCCGCCAAGCAGCGCGTGTCGCAGCGCCTCCAGGCCCAACTGGAGGCCAAGGCCAAGCAGGCCACGCCGCCGGCCGCGCCCGGTGGCCGCTGGTCGCTCACGCAGCGCGCCGGGGTGCTCGGCCCGCCGCTGTCGGTCGAGGCGCGCACCGAACGCCAGGCCCGCGTGCTGCTGGCCCGCTACGGTGTGCTGGCGCGCGAGGCCCTCGAGCGCGAGACCGGCCCGTGGGAGTGGGCCCAGCTCTATTCGGCGTTACAACGCCTAGAGCTGCGCGGCGAGGTGCGGCGCGGCTACTTTGTGGCCGGCCTGTCGGGCGCGCAGTTCGCGCTGCCCGGCGCGGTGGAGGCGCTCCGCGCTGCGCCTTCCGACGAAGTGCTGGTGCTCAACGCCGCCGACCCGGCCAACCTCTTCGGCGGCGAGGTGCGCGAAGCATTGGCCCCGCGCTTCGCCCGCGTGCCCTCAACGCATGTGGCCCTGTGGCACGGCGAGCCGGTGGCGGTGTTCGAGGACAACGGCGAGCGCGTGACCACGCTGCCCGGCACGCCGCCCGCCGTTGTCAGCCGCGCGGTGGAGGCCTACCGCGACCACCTGGCCCGGCCCCTCGTCATCACCCGCTGGAACGGTGGCCCGGTGGCAGCGGGCGAGGGTGGCGCGCTGCTCAAGGCCCTCGGCTTCCAGAACCTGCCCGGCGGCATGGCCTGGCGGCCCGCGCCGGAGGGGTAGGGCGCCGGCTTGGCACAACGCCTCGCAGCGTCGGACTTGCGCCTGCTCTCTTAGCTGTCATTCCGAACCCCGCCTCAGGTCCGTGTCCACGGCGCTGCTTTCAAGCGGGTGAGGAATCCCACCCGTGGACTAGCCCGAACGCTGTTATGCAGGGTGAGATTTCTCACGCCCGCCGATCATGTTGTATGGCCATCGGCGGGTGTGACAGAGAGATTCAAGGGCGGGTTTCTCGACGCGTCGTTGCTGATCAGTGGGTCGCTGCGAAGGCCTCATTGTTTTCAATGCCATTCCGAACCCGCCTCAGGCCGCCGGCCAAGCCGCTGCCCTGGCGTGGGTGAGGCGCGAAGCGTCACCTTGAATCAGCTTTGACCATCCACCACTTGCCCGGCTGCGGTATCATTACCTCAACTCATCGTTACCTTTCAGGAGCCGCGCTCATGCCGCCTTCCGTTCATGGGATTCACCACGTCACCGCCATCGCGGGCGACCCGCAGGTCAACCTCGACTTCTACGTCGGCGTGCTCGGCATGCGGCTGGTCAAGCAGTCGGTCAATCAAGACGTGCCCGACACCTACCACCTGTTCTACGCCGACGACGCCGGCACGCCCGGCACCGACCTGACCTTCTTCCCCTGGCCGACCATGGCCCCCGCCACGCTCGGCGTCGGCTTCGCGGTCGAGGTGCCCTTCACCATCCCGGTGGGCAGCCTGAGCTACTGGCGCGAGCGCCTGGCCCGCCACCAGGTCGTCACCGGCGCGGTCGAGACGCGCTTCGGCGAAACCGTGCTGCCGTTGGCCGACCCGCACGGCCTGGCGCTGGCGCTGGTCGAGTCCAATAGCGCGCCCGCCACCGTGGCGTGGGCCGACAGCAACGTGCCGGCCGAGCACCAGGCGCGCGGCATGCACTCGGTGCGGCTGTGGGAGCGCAGCGTGACGGCCACCGCCGGGCTGCTGACGCGGGTGCTGGGGTTTGAGAAAGTGGGCGTGGAAGACGGCTGGCACCGCTACGCCGTCGAGGGCGGCGGGCCGGGGCGCTGGATTGACCTCAAGGAGAACGCCACCGCGCCGCAGGGCGAGTGGGGCACCGGCGGCGTGCATCACGTCGCCTGGCGCGTGACCGACCCGGTGGAAGAGCTGGCGCTGCGCAAGGTCATCATCCAGGCCGGCTTGCAGCCCAGCGCGCCGATTGACCGCTTCTGGTTCCAGTCGGTCTACTTCCGCGAGCCGGGCGGCTGCCTGTTCGAGCTCGCCACCGACGGCCCCGGCTTCGCCCGCGACGAGGATCAGGCCCACCTGGGCGAAAAGCTCGTCCTCGCCCCCTGGCTTGAACCGCAGCGCGCCGCCATCGAAGCCGGCCTCCAGCCGCTGGTGATGCCGGCCAAAGAGTCGGCGGCCTGATGAGTCGCTTGGCGTAGAGGCAATGATGGACCTGACAGCCGTGGCTATAGGCGTGGTCTTGTTTGTCCTGCTGCCGCCTAACGCCTATTCGGCATGGTTTACAACTGACAAGTATCGGAAGGGGATGCGGAAGGCTCGCGCACGGCTTCAAGGCCGCCCTGAGTCAATCTTCTACGGCGACCTTGAACGACACCCCAAGTTGGATATCAACCTGGCCCGCGCCGGCTACTTGTTCGGTCTGTTGTTCATTGGCGTGTTTATCGTCGTCGCCATTCGTGGGCCGTTCTAACGGCACGCACTACTTACTCTAACCACCTCGCCCGTTTCCGCTGGCGCTCGCTACAACGCAGCGCATCCGCTACATCCGTTACAACATCCGTTGCCACTACTCGGGCTGCACGTCGGCGGCCCGCACCCACCACAGCTTCCCATTGATGGCCGTCTGCGTGACGCGCAGCAGGTCACCGTCGCGCTCAAACACATCCATGGTGTTCTGGCGGAACACGGCCGGCGCTAGCGGTTGCCCGTTACTCTTGAAAATCTGGATGGGGGCCGGCGGGCTGGCTAGGCGGTGCGACGGCGCGATCAGGCCCTGCGGCCAGGCGTTCCACCAGCGCTTGGCGGGGGCCGAGCGCGCCCCGACGATGGCGGGGATGGCCGACAACTGCCCGGCCTCATCGCGCCACGATTGGGTGCTGAAATCCTGATTGCTGGCCGAAGCCACGAACGAGAAGGCGGCCACCACCCGCAGCGGCGACAAGCGCGCATAGAACTTTAGATACTGGTTGGCCCGGGTGGCCGGAGGCACCGGGGGCACGCTCTTGTCCACATTGGCGAACTCGGTCACGTACAACTGCTGACCGGGGAACGCCGCGGCCATCTGCCGCACGCTGTTGACAGCGGCGTCTAGCTCAAGGTCGTTGAGCCAGTAGGCGTGCAGGCCGATCCAATCAGCGGAACGCGGCACCGCGCCGGCCTGGGCCAGAAACTGGGCCGAGTCCGCGCGCACACCGCCGATGTCGGGGCCGGGCGAGAGGCCTGGCCAGCCCCACACCGCGTCGGGGAAGGTCTGGCTCATCAGGGCCAGCGCGGCGGTGAACCACGTGCCAAACTGCGCGCCGTCGGCCCACGAGCCGATCCGGCCCGGCACAATCAGGCCCTCGTCGGCCAGGTTGGGCTCGTTGTGGACCTCGAACAAGCGGATACCTTTGGCATAGAAGGGAGCCAGGTCGCCGGCCATCATTTGCGCGAACTGCGGGGGCGTGATCAGGCGATTCTTGAAGTCCACGAAACAGCGCACCAGGATGAGCATGGCCGGGTCAATCGCGCGCAGCCGGTCCACGTCGGCCGGGTCGGCGGTTGACATCAGCTTGACGGCCTCGAGGCGCGCATTCTGCACGACCTGGAAGTCGGCCGGCTGCATGCGGCCATCGGCCCGGCCATGCAGCCCCACGCGGGTGCTGACCGTGGCGGCGGCCGGGGCGGCCACCACCGGCGGCGGGGCGACCGCCACCGGCGCCAGCAAGTGGTTCAGGTTTAGATTGGGGTGCAGCCGGTTCATGTCAACCGGGCGCGGCACGCCCGCCAGCAGGGTGCTGTCGCTGAACTGGTGCAGATCGTACTCGCGCGGCTGCCCTACCCAGCCGGCCGGGATAATCAATCCCGGATAACCCGCGAACCACGCGGTGCGCCCGCGCCAGGTGGCTTGCTCGGCCAGGCTGAAGCGCGGCCCCAAATACCAGTTGGCGCTGTACAGGCCGGCGCTCCGCCCGAAATTGGCGTCGAGGGCTTGCAGGTAGGTATTGGCCCCCGCGTAGGTGGCGTTGCCCATCTCAATGTCGCCAAACACCCCTAGCGGCGGCGCGGTTGGGCACCAGGCGCGCACCAGATCGGCCTGCGCCACGGGTGAGCGCCCGGGATCGTAGGCGTGATAGATGCCCCATGGCAGGTTGACGCTTTGCAGACCGGCCACGTAGCGGTCAAAACACGGGTCTTTCTGTTGGCTGATGCCCACCCGCACAATCACGCCGGCCACCACGCCCGCGGCGGCCACGGCGTTGAAGTTGATATCCACCACATACTTATTCGGATTGTACCGATCGGCAAAAACAGTCGGGTTTCCAGTGAACGCACTTTGGTACATGGACCAATCGGAAATCAAGGTATCCATGCTGGCATCTCCCCTAACTCGGCAAGCACGCGAATCATCCGTCGCGGGCCGGCCCGCCCGGCCGCCCGCTCGCGGATACGTCTCGAACACCGGGCGTGGTCAGCGGCAGTTGCCCAATGACCCACCCCAGGCGCTCAGGCAGTCCCCCTTTCAGTTGTGGAGCCGACTTAACGGATGTTAGAATCGGAATTGTACTCGAATCTACGGCCAGTGCCAGCGGGTGCCGGCTCTTAATGGAGCCTAATCACATCTAAGCCATTTCTTAACCACCTGCCCCTAACCTAGATATACCAGGCCGCTGAGGGCCGGGTGCCAGGAAATCTGCAGGGTTTTACACAAGGAGAATGGGACCATGAAAAGACAAACGTTGATCGCCGGGGCCGTGGTCGTGGCCCTGCTGGTCGTCATCGCCGGGGCCGCCGCCTATTACTACGTGCTCGGCCCCAGCCTGGCCGCCTCCGGCCCGATCACGGCCATCCCGATGGCCGACGCGACCGCCGTCGTCGCCAGCGATGGCACGCTGCTGTTTGACATTGACCAGGACCAGTCGGAGGTGACCTTCACCCTGTCGGAGGTCTTGAGCGGCAATCCCACCACCGTGGTCGGCTCGTCGAACCAGGTGGCTGGGCAGATTGCCGTCAACCCCAGCGACCTGAGCAGCGTGCAGGTCGGCGTCATCCAAGTCAACGCCCGCACGCTGGCGACCGACAAGTCGCAGCGCAACAGCGCCATCCGCAACCGCATCTTGAACACCGACACCTATGAGTACATCACCTTCACCCCGACTGAGGTGCGCGGGCTGACCGGCAGCGCCGCCTCCGGCGACACCTTCACTTTCCAACTGGTGGGCGACCTGACCATCCGCGATGTCACCCAGCAGGTGGTGTTCGACGTGACCGCCACGGCCGACTCGGCCACCCAGTTGTCGGGCAGCGCCACCACTACCGTGCAGCGCGGCGACTTCAACCTGATCATCCCCAACGTGCCGCAGGTGGCCGACGTGAGCGAGGCTGTGCAGTTGCAAATCAACTTCGTCGCCACGCCCGCGTCCTAAGGCCGGCGAGAGAGAGCGAGTGCGCGCCATGCTTATTCCCGGCAGCCTTTCGGGTGAGGTTGGTTACAATATGGACATGCCCAAGACGATCTTAGTGGTGGATGATAAGGCCACCATGCGCCAACTGCTGCACGATCACTTCGTGGAGCAGGGCTTCACCGTGCTCACCAGCGCCAACGGGCGCGAGGCGCTGCAGGTCGTCACCCGCACCCGCCCAGATGTGATCCTGCTCGACCTGATGATGCCGGAGATGGACGGCTACGAGTTCCTACAGCACTACCGCCAGGAGGCCAACGCGCCGGTCATCATCATCACCGCCCGCGACGACGAGTCGGAGGCGGTGTTGGGCCTGGAGCTGGGCGCGGACGACTACGTGATCAAGCCCTTCCGCATGCGGGAGTTGGCGGCGCGGGTGAAGGCGGTGCTGCGCCGCAGCGAGGCCTCCAAGGCCGACCTGGCCCCGGTGCGCGTGGGCGGCATCACGCTCGACGAGGCCAGCCATACCGTCACCGTCAACGGCGCGCTGGTGAACGTGACCCCCACCGAGTTCAACCTGCTGGGGCTGTTGCTGCGCGCGCCGGGCCAGGTGTTTACGCGCCAGCAGTTGGCCGACCGGCTGGCCGAGGACGGCTACTCCGGGCTGGAACGCACCCTCAACGTCCACATCCGCAACCTGCGGGCCAAGATCGAGCCTGACCCCGACCAGCCGCAGTACATCGAAACCGTGTTCGGCGTGGGCTATCGCTTCTCGCGGCCCGAGGGCTAGGGCATGGCCCTGACACTCACCCGCTCGCTGGGCCTGAAGCTCACGCTGGCCTTCCTGTCGGTGGCGCTGACCGTGGCGCTGCTGGTGGCGGTGTTTCTGCGCCTGGCCAACGCCAACCAGCTCGACCGCCTGATCGTCGAGCAGCAGCGCAGCACCCTGCACGCCGCCCTGGTGGACTATTACACCACCTACGGCGCGTGGGACGGCGTGCAGGCCGCGCTGTTTCAACCGACCGGCTTCCCCAACAACGACAACGGCAGCGGCGGGCCGCCGCATGGCGGCTACGACCACGACCGGCGCGGCCTGTTCGGCCTAGCCGACGCCGATGGCGTGGTCATCAGCCCGCTCTACCCCACCTACCAGCCCGGCGACCATCTGAGCCAGCGGGACCTGGAGCAGGGTGAGGCAGTGGAAGTGGACGGCCAGGTGGTCGGCACCATCCTCACCGCCGGCCTGCCCCCCGGCCTGACGCCCGAAGAAAGCGCCTACTTAGAGCGCACCAACACCGCCCTGCTGCTGGCCGGCCTCGGCGCAGTGGCGGTGGCGCTGGTGGTCGGCATCCTGCTGGCGCGCACGCTCACCCGGCCGCTGCTGGCGCTGACCCAGGCGACAGACCGCATGGCCGGCGGTGAGTTGGAGCAGGAAGTGACCGTGCGCTCGAACGACGAGATCGGCGCGCTGGCGGTGGCCTTCAACCAGATGAGCCGCGAGGTGGCCCGCGCCAACAAGGTGCGCCGGCAGATGACGGCCGATGTGGCCCACGAGCTGCGCACCCCGCTGACCGTGATCGGCGGCTACATCGAATCTATGCGCGACGGGGTGGTGGCCCCCACGCCCGAACGGCTGAGCGTGATCTACGGCGAGATCGAGCATTTGCAGCACCTGGTGGGCGATCTGCGCACCCTCAGCCAGGCTGACGCGGGCGAGCTCAAGCTCAACCGCCAGCCGGTGGCGCCGGAAGAATTGCTGCAACAGACCTACACCGCCTTTGAGCACCAGGCCGCCCAGCAGGGCGTGCGCCTGGCAATAGAGGGCGCGGCGGCTGCCCCGCGCGTGAACGTGGATGAGGTGCGGCTGACGCAGGTATTGAGCAACCTGGTGAGCAACGCGCTGCGCTACACGCCCACCGGCGGCCAGGTGGTGCTGGGAGCCCAGGTGGAACTGGGGGCCACGCCCCGCGCCGGCCAGGTGACGCTGACGGTGAGCGACACCGGCCCCGGCATCGCCCCGGCCGACCTGCCCTTCATCTTCAACCGCTTCTACCGGGCCGACCCCTCGCGCTCGACCGAGACCGGCGAATCCGGGCTGGGGCTGGCGATTGTCAAGGCGCTGGTCGAGGCCCACGGCGGCACCATCGAGGCGCGCTCCGACCTCGGCCGCGGCACGACCTTTGCGATAAGCCTCCCGGCCAGCTAGCCCACCCCTGCGGCCTCCCCAGCGCTCCGCATTTTTAGAATTTGTTTACACCAGTCACCTTAAGAGATGACCGGCCGCATCGCCTGCGGCACACGCCTGCTAATCCGGAGTTAACCCCTGGGCTTGACCCACTGCGTAGTGTCAGATATAACCATGCAAATCATTTGCCTTCGCAACCCCTCGCGGCCGGCCCGCTGCCGGCCCGCTTTGTAAGGAGCCGTGCCCGTGCGTCAGTCTCAGCGTTTTGTCTCGTTAGTCTTATTGGCCGCCGTGGGGCTGGCGGCTTGCAGCCCGGCCACCGAGCGCCCGCCGACCGTCACCCCAGACCTCGCGCCCACCATCACCCCCGTGCCGGAGCTCGCCCCGGTAGACTTGAGCGGCATCAAAACTTACCTGACCGGCAAGACCGGCGAGTTGAAGGCCGCCACCGCCGCGCTGAAGGCGGCCGGCGAGCAGTATTACCAACTGGCCGCGCAGTCCAACTTCGACTACGCCGTGCTGTGGCAGAACCACGCCAACGAGGCGATAAACGTCATCCAGACCGCCCGCGCCGCCTGGACCAAGGCCAGCCCACTATATGAGCAGGCCGAGGGCATCGTGGCCGGCACGCTCAGTTTGGCCCAGTATGATGTGATCCTCGACGCGGGCGCGGCCGGTAATGGCGACGGTTCCGCGCCTTACGACCTGACCCTGGCCGACGGCCGCGTGCTGGTGCGCCCTGGCAACCTGTTCGGCGTCAACGAGAGCACGCTGTGGGGCACCTGGCCCGACTTCACCGCGCCGGTGCAGGCCGACTTCAACCGCAACGGCACAATTGATTTGGCGAGGCCCTGCCCGACGCCTTCGTGCTGCAAGCCGCCAGCGCCACCTTGGACCAGTACGCTGGTGAACTGGCGACCGCCGCCGGCGCGTGGACGCCCACGCCCTCCGACGCCTTCACGGCGCTGGTCATCATGATCCCAACCATGAGCGAGTATTTCGAATCGTGGAAGAACTCGCGCTTCGTGGCCGGCGCCGCCTCCACCCAGCGCGACTTTGTCGTCATCTCGCGCCTGGCCGACATTCAAGACATCCTGGGCAGCCTGCAAGTCGTGCATGACAACGTCAGCCCGCTGATCCAGCGCGTCAACCCCGACCAAGACACCGACATTGGGCAGGGCCTGGCGGATCTCAAGGCCTTCGTGGCCGATGTGTATCAGCAGGAGCAGGGCGGCAAGGTCTTCACTGCCGAAGAGGCCGCCTTGTTGGGGGCCGAGGCGCAGAACCGCGCCAGCGCCATCACCGGCCTGGTGACGCAGGCCGCCGCCCAACTCGACATCCCCCTCTCGCAATAGCGCGGGCCTGGTCACGCCGAAGGTCGTGTCTGAAGTTTGTTCGGCGCGCGCGTCACTGGCTGGTAGGGGTCGTGGCGCTCGGTCTCAGGGCCAGTTTTCCGCTCCGGGCGGCGGCCATCACCCCCACGCCGTGGCCGCCAACGCCGGGCTGATCGTCTTCCGCGAGGGGCTGGAGGCGGTGCTGATCCTGGCCTCGCTGTTGAGCAGCCTCCAGCGGCCCGAAGAGCAGCGCTACCGCCGGCCGATGTGGCTGGGGACCCTGGCGGCGCTGGTGGCGACCGGCCTCACCTGGATGCTGGCGCGCGGCGTGCTGCAAGCGCTGGCCCACTACGGCGAGAAGCTGGAAATCATCGTCTCGCTGGTCGCCATCGGCGTGCTGCTGCTGATCACCAACTGGTTCTTCCATAAGCTGTACTGGACCAACTGGATCGCCAGCTTCCACGCCCAGAAGCGGCGCTTGCTGACGGGCGAGGCCGGGCTGTGGCTGGGGCTGGCGCTGCTGGGCTTCGCCAGCGTGTACCGCGAGGGCTTTGAGACGGTGCTGTTCCTGCAGGCGCTGGTGCTCGAAAGCGGCGCGCAGGTGGTGCTCATCGGCGTGGCGGCGGCGCTGCTGGCGGTGGTGGTGGTGGGCGTGATCACCTTCCGCCTGCAAGTGAACCTGCCCTACAAGCGGATACTGGTCGTCACCGGCCTCCTCATCGGCGCGGTGCTGCTGCAAATGGTGGGCAACACCGTGCACGGCTTGCAGGTGGTCGGCTGGCTGCCCATCCACCTGATTGACGGCCTGCCGCTGCCCTATTGGGTGGGCACCTGGCTGGGCGTGTACGCCACCTGGGAGGGCGTGGGGCTGCAATTCCTGGCCGCCGCGTTTGTCAGCGGCAGCTATTTCCTGGCCGAGCACAGCCAGAAGAAGGCCCTGCGCAGCCGCCCGGTGACGGCCGACGCGGCCGGGTAGACTTATTTGCGCAGGCTTGACTGTCACCGTCGGTACGCGCTCTGATCGCAAGAGGCGGTGGTGAGATTTCGTGTCTGACCGAAACCAAATTTTTAAACCGGGCGGTGGGCAAGCCCACCGTCCGGTTTAAAAATTTGGCAGAAGGCCCAAGGCGGCTGCGGCCAATACGCCTGGGCGCACACCTAGCTCGCGTAGGGTAGCCCACTTTGCAATTCCACAACAAAACCAAATCCGCGTAAGATACAGCCATCCCCTTTTGCGGAGGCCGGCATGACTGACCAACACCCGCTAGACTTGCACTTTATGCACGCCGCCCTGGCGGAGGCGCGGCAGGGCTTTGACGAGGGCGGCATCCCCATCGGCTCGGTGCTGGTGGTAGACGGCCAGATCATCGGCCGGGGCCACAACCGCCGGGTGCAGCAGGGCAACCCCATCCTGCACGGCGAGATGGATGCCTTTCAGAACGCCGGGCGGCAGCGGGCCAGCACCTACGCCCGCGCCACGCTCTACTCCACCCTCTCGCCCTGCCCCATGTGCAGCGGCACTTCGATCCTGTACAAGATTCCGCGCATCGTCATCGGCGAGAACCGCACCGTGGCCGACACCACCCTGTGCGAGGACTGGCTGCTGCGCGCCCAGGGCATCGCGGTGGTGGTACTCGACCTGCCGGAGTGCTACCAGTTGATGCAGACCTTCATCGCCCGCTCGCCAGAGGTGTGGAATGAAGACATCGGCTACTGACCGGGAAGCCGCCTAGCATGATCGTGGTCCTGGGCGCGGCGGGCAAGACCGGGCGGGCCATCATCCGGGCGCTGGCGGCGCGCGGCCAGGCCGTGCGGGCGCTGGTGCGGCGGCCGGCCCAGCAGGCCGAGGTGCTGGCCGAGGGCGCGGGCGAGGCGGTGGTGGGCGACCTGCACGACGCCAACGCCGTGGCCGCCGCGCTGCACGGCGCACAGGCGGTCTACCACCTTAGCCCGAACGTCAACCCGCACGAAGTGCCCCTGGGCCAGATCGTCATCGCGGCGGCGCGCGCGGCCGGGGTGGCGCACGTGGTCTATCACTCGGTGCTGCACCCGCAGACCGAAGACATGCCCCATCACTGGCGCAAGCTGCGCGTGGAGGCGGCGCTGTTCAAGTCGGGCCTGAGCTTCACCATCCTCCAGCCCACGGCCTACATGCAGAACCTGCTGGCGGGCTGGGCGGCCATCAGCACCGAGGGCGTGTACCGCGTGCCATACGCTGTCGCCAGCGCCATCAGCCTGGTAGACTTGCGCGACGTGGCCGAAGCCGCCGCCCGCGTGCTGACCGAGCCGGGCCACGCCCACGCCACCTATGAATTGGTCGGCACGCCCGGCCTGAGCCAGACCGCCGTGGCCGAGGCGCTGGCGGAGGCGCTGGGCCGCCCGGTGCGCACCGAGGCCGTGGACCGGGCCGAGTGGGCGCGCACCGCGCAGGCGAACGGGATGGCCGACGACGCCCGCCTGACGCTGCTGAGGATGTTTGAATACTACGAACAATACGGCTTGTCCGGCTCGCCGCACACGCTGACCGCGCTGCTGGGCCGTAAACCGCGCACGCTGGCCGCCTTCGCCGCGCCGCGGCGGCGGGCCCAGCTCTAACGCCGCCCCGGCAGCCTCTGTTATGATTCCAGGCGGAAAGGTATCCTGTCTATGACCTCCCCTGCATCCATCACGCCACGCGAGCGCGTAGCGACTGCGCTGCGCCACGAGCAGCCCGACCGCGCCCCGGTGGATTTTCTCGCCACCACCGAGGTCTGGGCGCGGCTGATTGACCACCTGCACTTGGGGCCTGTCCCCAGCCAACTGACCGACTTCATGGACCCCACGCGCGAGGCGCTGCTGCGCCACCTGGAGGTGGACTGCCGCCTGCTGTCGTATGACATGTTCTGCCGCCCGCCGGAAAGCGCGCTGCACCCCGGCGCAGTGACCGATTGGTGGGGGTCGCTCAACCGCTCCACGCCCAACCGCATGTGGCGGCAGCGCAACCCCGACCGCAGTTGGAACGACATCTGGGGCACGCACAGCGAGCGGGTGGAGACGACCTTTGGCGCGTACGAGGGCTTTGTGGATTGGCCCCTGAGCCAGGCCGAGAGCGTGGCCGACCTGGCGCGCCACCCCTGGCCCGAGCCGGACTGGTGGGATTTTACCCCCTTACCGGGGCTGCTGCGCGCGATGGACGCCCATGAGCAATACTCGATCCGCTTCCGCATCGGCTCGGTGTTCGAGATCGGCTGGCAGTTGCGCGGGATGCAGGAATTTTTGATGGACCTCGCCAGCCAGCCGGAGCTGCCACTGTACATCATGGACCGGCTGACCGACCTGTACGTGGAGAACACCCGCCGCGTGCTGGAGGTGGCCGGCGACCGGATTGACCTGCTGTACTTCTACGACGACGTGGCGACCCAGGCCTCGCTGATGATCTCGAAGAACATGTGGCGCGACTATGTGCGGCCACGCCACGCCCGCCTGGTGGAGCTGGCGCACTCGTACGGCAAGAAGGTGATGTACCACTGCGACGGCTCGGTCTGGCCGCTGATCCCGGAGTTTATTGACTTGGGAATTGACGTGCTGAACCCGGTGCAGCCGGACGCCAAGGGCATGGACCTGGCGCAGATCAAGGCCGCCTATGGCGACCGGCTGTGCTTTCACGGCGGGGTGGACATCAACCAGACGCTGCCGCGCGGCACCCCGGAGGAGGTGGCGGCCGAGGTGCGCGAGCGCGTCCGGGTGCTGGGCGACCACGGCGGCTACATCCTGTGCAGCTCACACCACTTGCAGCCCGACACGCCGGTGGAAAATGTGCTGGCTATGTACCAGCCGGAGTGGCGCTACCCGGCGCCGCCGCTGTCTTAAAGATCAGGCTCAGGCAGGTCAGCCCGGCCTCGGCCTTGGCGAACTCGTCCAGCGGCAGGGGCAGCACGCGGTAGCCGGCCCGCGCCAGCAGATCGGCAGTGGCTGTGCAGGCGGCATTGACCAGCACCGCCTCGCCGACCGTCAGCACGTTCGCCCCCCACGGCTCGTCCGGCGGCACGGTCAGCACCCGCCTCCCCGCGAACGGTTCCACATCCACCCAGTCTGCGTTCGCCAGCAGCGTGTCCTCGTCCAGCGCGGTGCCGGCGGTCTTGAGGTGCAGCGCGCCGCGCACCGGCACGGGCGTCACGCGGTAGCCGTGCGGGGCCGCCAGCGCCCGCAGCGCCGCGACCCCGGCCGAGTTGGTGCGGGTGGAGACGCCCACGAAGAGGCGCCGTCCCATCAGCAGCACATCGCCGCCTTCTAGCGTGGCCGGCTCTGTGATGACGGCCAGCGGCCGGTAGCGCGCCAGCGTGGCGGCGATGAAGTCTGGCTCGGCCTGGCGCGAGGCCGCCCCCGGCCGGGTGAGCACCGCCAGCTCGTCGAGCACCACGGCGGCGTCTTCGACGAACACGCTGTCGGGGTAGGCCTCCAGCGGCGGCAGCACCACCACCTCCAGCCCGGCCGCGCGCAGCACCGCCGTGTAGGTGGCGTGCTCGCCCCGCGCGCCCAGGTGCGAGATCGGCACGCGCTTGAGATACGTCAGTTCGCAGGCCGTCAGCGACGCCGCCGGCGGCCGCACGATGGCTGTGAGCATGGCTGACCTCCCGCTGCTGGTCTCATGCGGATAATCCTAGCACAGTGTTGTCATCGGACTCTAGATCGTTGTCATCGCTGTCATCGCTGTCACCAGACCCTAGTTCGTTGTCATCGTTGTCACCAGACCCTAGTTCGTTGTCATCGCTGTCATCGCTGTCACCAGACCCTAGTTCGTTGTCATCGTTGTCACCAGACCCTAGTTCGTTGTCATCGCTGTCATCGCTGTCATCTCTGTCACCAGACCCTAGTTCGTTGTCACCGTTGCCGGCCGGCGGGTAAAGCGCAGGGCGTGTGCGGTTGGTAAGGGGCCGGGGGCGCGCCTGGTGTGCTGCGGGCCGATGAGCTGATGATGACAGGAAATTGTTCTACTTGGAAGCGTCTAACGAAAACGCAACGTATGCCGCCATACATTTTTAGTACCCCCGGCGGGACGAGAGACCTAACCCCCAGCCCCCGCCCGCGCTGAGTACAGCGTTGGCGGGAAGGGGTGCCCATGTGACGAGGGAGTGTTGCTATTGGCGATACCGACTGAGGGCGTTGGGACGGCGCAGTTCAGGCCGTTGCCAGCGCGCGCTCGACCTTATCGAGCCAGGCCAGCATGGCTTCGATCTGGCCGGCGCGGAAGTCATCCACCAGGCGGGCAAACAGGGCTTCGGCGGGCGCGGCGGCGGGCGTTTGGCCACGCACCTCGGCCAGCCAGCCGGCCAGCGCCGCCCGCTGCCGGGCGATGAGCTGCGCCACCACCGCCGGGCCGAACGGGCGGGCGCAGTACAGCTTCGCCATAAAGTCCAGGCGCACCTCGCGCCCGCGCGCCACCGGGCTTTGCGCCCAGTCGGCCAGCGCCTGCCGCCCGGCGTCGGTGAGGGCGAAGACGCGGCGTGTGGGGCGCGTGGCCTGCGGTTCGCGCCGGCTGCCGATCAGGCCTTCGGCTTCCAGCCGCGCCAGCAGCGCGTACAGGTGGCTCTGCTTCAGCCGCCACACCCGCCCCAGCCCGGCCCGGTCGGCCAGCCGCCGGTGAATTTCGTAGCCGTGCAGCGGCCCGGCGTGCAGAAAGCCCAGCAGGCCATATTCAATCGTCAGCGGCAAACGGATGAGCGGGCTCATGCGTTACTTGGGCGGCACCGCGTAGGCTCCAGGCTCCAGCAGCAGCTTGCCGCCGGTCACGTGCTGGTCAATCACCTTGCGCGCGCCGTTGAAGGTCAACTGCACTTCAATCTGCTGGAAGCAGCGCTGTGCGCCCTCGCCCACCAGCACCTTGCGGCAGACAAAGGTCGTCTGGCCGCCGTTCTCGGCGTATTCGATGCTCAGGTCGTTGGCCAGGTTGATCTGCCCGGTGACGATCTCGCCGCAGCGCAGGCACTGCACCCGCAGCGGCAGCACATAGCGCGTCGGGCGCAGGCCGGCGGGCGTGAACAGGCTGGAGAGCAATTTGAGGAAGCCCATGAGGCGTGTGCTCCGTGCGCGCCGCTACTGCACAAAAAAACGGCGCGGTGATACCCTATCAATCAGCTCCATGTCGTTGGCCGCCACGGGGCGGGGGTGCAGCAGGTAGGGCTGCTTATCCCACTCCACGCTCCACACTTCGCCCTGCACGCCCTCGGTCAGGATGGCGGCCAGCACGGCCGGGTCGGTCGCGCCGGCCAGCCGGTTGAGCAGGCGGTGGCGGGCATCGCGGCGCTGGGCGTCGGCCCCGCCGCCGATCAGGGGCGCGTTCACCAGCCGCACGCGCGGCGACACCCAGGCCCGAATGCGCTGGGCCGAGGGCGGCAGCACTACCAGGCCCTGATCCCACTCCAGCCCGATGCGCACGCGCACCTGGGCGATGGGGAAGTGGATGCCGTGCTGGGCCATGTTGCGCAGCACGTCAATCGGCCCGTCGCTCTCGGCCGGGGCGACGTGGCGGGCCAAACGGGGCGCGAGGCGGCGCAGCCAATCCATTGCCATGGCGCTGATGATACCAGAGGCGGCCTACTCCCCAATGTAGCGGTCACCACACGGCGATCTTACTGCCGCAGCCTGGGCCGCGCAAATGCAGGTGGGCAGGATCAGGTACAATCATCGGCAGTCATTCGTACGCGCCAGACAGCCACGAGGGATACGCCCATGAGCAAACGCGAAGAGATGCGCCGCCGCCGGCAAGCCCAGACCCGGCAGCGGATGATCGGCCTGATCGCCGCCGTCGTCGTGCTGGCGTTGGCCGTCACCAGTTGGCTGATCTATCAAAACGTCAAGCCCATCGGCGCGATCAAGGCCGTGCCCACCCGGGTCTACGCCCAGGCCAGCGGCAAGACGCTCGGCGCGCCGGACGCGAAGGTGACGCTGCTGCTGTTTTCCGACTTCCGGTGCCCGGCGTGCCGCGCCCTGGCCCAGGGCGTCGAGGACCAAATCATCGCCCAGTTCGTGGATACCGGCCGGGCGCGCCTGGAATACCACCACTACCTCATCATTGACCAGAAGGTCGGCGGCCGCGAGTCGCGCGACGCGGCCCTGGCCAGCGAGTGCGCGGCCGACCAGAGCCAGTTTTGGAACTTTCACAACCTGTTGTTCGCCAACCAGGGCGCGACCGAGGGCGGGGGCGCGTTTGAAGTCCGACGCTTAAAGGCTCTGGCCGAAAGTATGGGGTTGGACACGGCGGCCTTCAACCAGTGCCTGGATAGCGGCCGGCACGCGGCCGAGGTGACGGCCGACGAGGTGCTGGCGGCGCAGTTCGGCGTCAGCGGCACGCCCACCGTGTTCGTCAACGGCAACAAGATGGCCAACCCCCAAGACCTGGCCGAGTACGAGCGGCTCATCACCCTGCAAGAACAGCAGTAGGCGTCAGTCGTTAAAGAGTGAGCGGGGCCAGGCGCTTGCCCGGCCCCGCTCTACTATTAATGATCGTCTGCTCGCCCAACGGCTGCCCGGCCAGGTTGTCAATGACGCCCAATAGCGTGCCGTCGCCCAGGCGCACCGCGCCGCTGCCGTCGGCCGCCGCGCGATAGACGCCGGGGACCGCGCCCACGCTTTGCAGCAGCAGCGTGTCGGCGTCGAGCCACTGCACCACATGAAAATACTCGCCGGGGTCAGCCGTCGCCACCAGGTGCGAGGTCGTGCCGCCCCCATCACTGACCGGCGGCGGCGCGGTCGGCGTGGCGGCCGGGGTCAGGGTGTTGCAGGCGAGCGCGGCGCAGACTAAGGCGATGAGGCCCAACCGAAAGTTAGTCAGGCCGGTATTGTAGTGCGGGTCATAGATCGGGGTAGCGGAGGCGCACCAGCATGTCGCGCGCCTTTTCCAGCGCCCGGAACGGCAGACGCCAGCCGCGCGCCGGCAGCAGCCAGCGCCCCACCAGCATGTGCGTGGCGTCCGGCAGGCCATAGACGTGATCCCACTCGGCCACCAGGCGCGCGTGCTCATCGGCCTCCGGCCCGGCGAAATCTTGGCCGCTGCCCTCCGGCACATGCCCGTAGCTGTGCGCCTGGTGAATGGCCGTCACGCCGCGCGTTGCGTCCACCAGCGGCAGCCCGCGCCGGCAGGCGTCGAACATCATCCAGTTGTCCCACCACGGACGGCCCACGGCAAAGGGCGGCAGCGCGCCCAGGCCGCTGGCGCGCGGAAACACAAAATAGTCGCTGCTGAAGGAGCGGTACAGCCGCACGCGCCAAGGGATCAGGCGGCGCAGGTGGGGCACGGTCGCGGGGTCGTCAAAATCCAGCCGGCGCGTTAGGTGGGCATTCCAGCGCTGCCCGGCCATCAAGAACCGCTCCAGCGGCAGGCGCTCGGCGGCCTCGGCGAAGCCCGGCAGCAAGATCACATCGGCGTTGCAGTAGCCCACCAGCCGGTGTTGGGCCGTCGCCAGCGCGTGGGCAAACACCGCGTCCAACAGCGGCGTGCCGTAGGCGTTGCGCTTCACCAGCGGCTCATGGCGCAGGCCCAACTCGGCCGTCGCCGCGGCCGTGCCGGGCTCGTCGCCGTAGACCACCACCTCGACCCCGGCCCCCAGCTTAACCCAACTCGCCAGCGCATTGCGCTGGATGACGTCAATATGGCCGGTGAATGGTTTGGGGACGGTGAAGAGGGTGAGCATGACGTGCTAGGCCACCCATTATACCCGCGCGGCGGCGGTTGCGAGGGCCGCCGGAATGCGTTACAACCATTACATGACCGAAGCACAACGTTTGCAAGCCGCCTGGGCCCGCCGCGCCCCGCTGCACGATGACAAAGACACCACGGCCTACCGCCTGCTCAACGGCGCGGCCGATGGCTTCCCCGACCTGACCGTGGACCGCTACGGCCCGGTGCTGATCGCCAACGTCTACAGCCAGGGCGAGCGCGTGAAGCCGCCCACCCGCCTGCTGACCACCCTGGCCGATTGGGCCGGGGCGCAGGCGGTGTATGTGAAGTATCGCCCGCGCCAGGCCAACGCGCTGGCCGAGGCCGACCGCCAGGCGCTGGCCCCGCCCGAGGCGCTGTTGGGCCAGTCGGTGGAAGAAGTGGAGGCGCTCGAAAACGGCCTGCGCTTCCGGGTGCGCCCGGCCGAGGGCCTGAGCACCGGGCTGTTCCTCGACATGCGCACGGTGCGGGCCTGGCTGCGCGAACAGGCCAAGGGCCGCACGATCCTCAATTGCTTCGCCTACACCTGCGGCTTTGGGCTGGCCGGGCTGGCGGGCGGCGCGGCGCGCGTGGTCAACCTCGACATCTCCAAGCGCTATCTCGAATGGGGGCAGGCCAACTACGCCGCCAACGGCCTGGAGGCGCCCACCACCGACTTCATCTTCGGCGACGTGTTCGACTGGCTCAAGCGCTTCACGCGCACCGGGCAAAAGTTCGACCTGGTGGTGCTCGACCCGCCCAGCTACGCCACCACGCGCCAGACGCGCTTCTCGCTGGCGCGCGATTACGCCGGGCTGGTGGCGCTGGCCGCGCCGGTGGTTAAGCCCGGCGGCCGGCTGCTGGCCTGCGCCAACACGCACGCCCTGGCGCGCAAGACCTTCCTGGCGCAAATTCGGCGCGGCGTGCCGGAGTTTGGCGCGACTGTGCTCAAGGTCGAGCACGAGCCGGACCTAGATTTCCCGGTGGCCCCCGGCAGCGAGCCTTATCTGAAAGCGGCCTGGGTCAATGTGGGGAACTAGCGCCGGTGGCAACGGATGGGCTTCGCCGTAGCGGGTGAAGCGGATGCGCTATGTGCTAGCGCAGGCCATCGGATGCTTGCGGCATAGTTTCAGCTTGGCCGCTACTACCACCACAAATCAGCAATCAGCAATCAAAGATCAGCAATCATCCGCGCCACACCGCCTCGTCATACGGCGGCAGCTCGCAGCGCAGGTCGCCGTCCTCGCGGTAGCCGAGCGCGTAGCCGGCCTGCATGAGTTGGTGTATCTCGCTGGTGCCCTCGTAGATCATCGCGCCCCGGCTGTTGCGCAGATAGCGCTCCACGTCGTACTCGTCGCTGTAGCCGTACGCGCCGTGAATCTGAAGGGCCTCGTTGGCGGCCTCAAACGAGGCGTCGGTGGCAAACCACTTGCACAGCGATGTCTCTTTGGTGTTGCGCAGGCCCTGGTTCTTGAGCCACCCGGCGCGCAGGTAGAGCAGCCGCCCCATCTCATAGTCGCGCACCATGCGGGCGATCTTCTGCTGCACCAACTGGTGCTTGCCGATCTCGCGCCCGAACGTGTGGCGGCTGTGGGCGTAGCGCACGCTGGCCTCCAGCGCGGCGCGGATCAGCCCGACCGCGCCGGAGCCGACGGTGTAGCGGCCGTTGTCCAGACAACTCATGGCGATCTTAAAGCCCTCGCCCTCCTCGCCCAGCCGGTTGGCGGCCGGCACACGCACCTCGGCGCAGTTGACCCAGCCGGTGGAGCCGGCGCGCACGCCGAGCTTGCCGTGCAGGTCGCCGCGCGTGACGCCCGGCCGGTCGGTCTCGATGATGAAGGCCGAGAGCTGGTCCTGCGGGTCGGCCCGCTCGGGGTTGGTACGCGCTATCCACAGGATGTGATGGGCCTTGGTCGCCAGCGAGATCCACATCTTCTCGCCAGTGATAACGTAGTCGTCGCCGGCGCGGCGGGCGGTGGAGGCCATGGCGGCCACGTCGCTGCCCACGCCCGGCTCGGTGAGGCCGAACATGGCGTACTTCTCGCCGCGCGCTTGCGGCACCAGGAAGCGCTGCTTCTGGTCCTCGGTGCCCCATTGCAGCAGCGCCAGGCTGTTCAGGCCCATGTGCACCGACATGACGACGCGCAGGCTGGTGTCGCACGCCTCCAGCTCCTCGCACACCAGCCCCAGGCTGAGGTAGTCGAAGCCCTGGCCGCCGTAGCGCTCCGGGATGCAGAGGCCCAAGATGCCCAGCGCCCCCAAGCGCGGCAGGATGCTGGGCGGCATGGTCTGTGCCCGGTCGGCCTCCTTGATGATCGGCGCGACCTCCTTCACGCAGTAATCCCGCACCATCTGCTGCACCATGCGGTGCTCGTCGGTTAGAGAGAAGTCCATAGTGTTAGCGCGGCTCCTGTTCGGGTGTCAGTCGGCCCTATGATATACCGGATGGGGCGGCAGCGGCGCGGGAGGGGCATAAAGCGTATAAGGGGTCTAAGGGTTCATAAAAGAATGGCTCTTAATGGGTTTCAAGGAGGTTGAGGTAAACTAGCCCGAAATAGCGGGTGACGGGTGGGCCATGTTGATTCATATCCAAAATCTGATCGACGATGCCAAATGCTATGCAGTGG